>OKWR01001589.1_pt1 | contig 14559 bp, 9 predicted proteins | sample 1607101 | NCBI WGS metagenome assembly OKWR01 (sample SAMN04414076, study PRJEB24778) | human gut metagenome | material: faecal | host: Homo sapiens
ATCAAATCCGTTCATCAGGTGTTCATCCTCAAACACATATCCCATCTGGTTGCAGGCAATTCATTATTTTTCAAGTATCCTCTGTTCTCTTGGAACTCCATGTGCAGATCACTCATGTATTGTATCTTCATCTTACTGTTCTCCTTTCCTTGATTGTTCAATCTGTTTCCCTATGATTGCCTTCACCTGCGCAAATGAAACCGGAGTGAAATCGTTGTTGTCCACTCCGACATCATATTGTGTCGGAAGAAGCATACTCAGCCGATAAGCATCCTTTCCGGTATTGTTCCTTCGGGTATGCACGTGTCCGAAAAGCTGCCAGGTGTCATCGTATGAGCCGCCATAGCAGAGGAACGGACAGTGATTCAGATAAATCTTCTGTTTATCCACCTCGATATACATCTGCATCGTTATCTGCTCGAAGTATTTCGTGTAATTCTGCCTCAGGTTCTTGATGTCGTGGTTGCCGGAAATAAGGTATATTTTCCCGTTCAGCCTGTTCAGTACGTTTACCCATTCGGCAGAACCGCCCAGACAGAAATCGCCCAGGTGGAACACGATATCCTCCGGACCGACCACTCGGTTCCAATTGGCAATAATCGTCTCATTCATGTGCGATACATCCTTGAAAGGCCTGTTGCAGAACCTGATGATATTGGTGTGGTTGAAGTGGGTATCGGATGTAAAAAACACCCTGCTTCCGTCATATTTATAATTCATAATCTTTTCATTCATGCGCATCACTGCGCGGTTAATAATACATTGCATTCTGCCCGTGGACGGAATTGACGGAGAAGAGCACATCGTGCGAACGTCACCAACAGGCATCAAACAAAAACCGTCGAAAAGTTTGGTAAGGACTCTCCGACGGTTTTCATTTATCGTTTCAGCGGAATACCAGCATCATCGTATCCCCGATTGTCTATCAGACGTTCGTCGGAAAATGTCTCCAAAAGTATAGAATGCTCCAATGCCCGAAGTATGGACACACGATAATCTCTCAAAGCATTTTATGCCTCGATCCGATACGGTGTTCCAGTTGTTCATTCTTCTTTGCAGCATTGTAAGCTTATGTTTTTATATTCAATTGACGGCGCAAAATTATAGATTTTCTTGAGGACCAGCAAATTTCTTAAAAAAAAGCCGATATGAAGCAAACTGCTGACCCCAAAATGCAAAAGTGCAAGTGCAAACGAATATTCAGTTTGTACTTTGGCCCTTTACAGCGAAAACTCATAGTACAACTTTTGAGTGTTAACGTCGGTGACAATTTAGAGCTCTACATTTTTTCAAGCGAATAACACCTATTATCTCACACTTTTTCCAACGAATCGAAGTCCTGTTTATGCACTTTTCCATCAAAATTGAAGCTTGAAATCTACATTTTTCCATGAAATCATCAACTTTACTTTATCCCCATATTCATATATACGTTCATTAAAGTAAAGTCAAAATAAGGGAAGAAAAGAGATGGCTACGCCATGGCTAAATGGTTCCTGCCGTTTTTTCATTTGGCTGCAAAATTTATATATGCTCCTGAGGTTATTAAGGGCGAGCAAAACACCTCTTCGACCAAACACAATATACCATGATTGGAACCCCAAAATATCCGTGAATCCACCCTTGATTTTACAGCCCATTTTTGCGAAATAAACCCCGACATGCTCTATCTTTGCAGACGGGGTCTGTCGGGGCTCAAAAAGGGAGTTTTTTTGCTTTTTTCCCTCTGTTCGGAGAGAGTCGATAAAAAAACGTTAAATCTTCGATTTTTCGCAAAAAAACAAGTAAATTTTTGAGCAGTCTACCCTTTTAAGATGTAAACTGTTGATAATCAATAAGAATATAATGATGCATCGCAAGAAATACAAGAAAATAAAAGTCACCCATTTGATATAACCTAAGATATGGAAACAAGTAATCAAAAAATACCTGACATTTTCGCCAATAATTATTTCCGGATTCCGGACTATCAAAGGGGTTATGCTTGGAAGGCAGATAAGCAATTGCCGGAGTTGTGGGATGACATTGAAGATATTCCGACTAATCCTTCCGGTGGATATAAGCCACACTACACAGGTGCAATTTCTTTACAAAAAACATCATTTGATAAACTGAGCAAATCAGAACAAAAGTTGTTGCAGTCTGGAAGCAATATCTATGATGTTGTCGATGGGCAGCAAAGATTAACGACCATTCTTATCCTTCTTTTTGAGTTGTATAAAAAACTGAACGACAAGAAAATATACAATCAGTATATTAAAGAGAAAGGTAAGAATGCCGTCTACAAATTCTCGTATGGAACGGAAAATGGCGACTATAATTATTTTTTACGAAAAGAGATATTTGAAGATCCTAATTCCATCTGCAAAGGGAAAAGCGTATATACCAACAACCTAAGGGAAGCGAAACAATTCTTCTGTGATAAGCTGGCCCCATTGACACCGAAGCAGGCAAGAAGAATATTTTCAAAGGTCACTACTGCTCTGATGTTTGATATTAAAATAATTGATGATAGTTTTGATGTTCAGGCTGTTTTCGAGACGATGAACAACCGTGGCAAGCCATTGACTATTCTGGAAAAATTAAAGAATAGGCTCCTCTTCTTAAACAGCAAATTAACCAATTGCGATAATGAACAATTAGCAAAAATCATTAATGACTGTTGGGGATTGATTTATAACTCATTAGGGCAAAATGAAACATCAATGCTTGATGAAGATGAGTTTCTATCATCTCATTTGACCTTAATCAGGACACCTGCCGATTACTCATTCTCTACGCAAGATGCTGAAAAAAAAGTGTTTGAGATGTTCTGCAATAGGGCAAGTCAATACAGGTTGAGTTATACTCGTGACCAGTCAGAGTCGTCAAAAAAAGAAGAAGTTGTCTCATTTGATAAGATTAAGAAATACGCTATAGATCTCGCAAACTATGTTCCTTATTGGTTCACGGTTAATTGCCCCGATATAAAGAATACGGTTGAGTTGGAGCTCTATAAAATCCAATGTCTCAATGGTTCAAAAGAGATGAGGCTATTTCTTGCCCAGCTTCTTTCTCTTCAAAAAGATGAACCAGAGGGATTCAATAGATGTCTGAAAAATGTCGAGAAAATATTATTCAGAAATCGTTTGCCTATTCCATCGATAATGGATGAACGCTCGTTTGCAACTCGCGCCAGGGACCTACATATGGGATATACAAAACTGGAAGAGCTGAATAAAGATTTAGAAGCCATATTAGCTCAGACTATTGAATGCTCAAGCTTAATAGGTGGCTTCAAATGGCTGTTTACATACGTTCGTGGCAATGCAGGTTACCATAGATGGAACGGACTTAAATATTTCTTGTTTGAATTTGAAGAGCATATTCATCAGCAGGATTACTCAAATGATTTTGCAATAATTTCATGGGACAAATTCTTCGAGACGTCAATTGAACATATTATGCCAAGAAATTATCAAGATTACTGGAGTGATACAATGTCGAATTATTTATCACAAAAGAGTTTTTCTGAAGAGGAAAGATATATGGCTATAAAAACCTTATTAAATTCTCTCGGCAACCTTACAATTATTAGAGGAAACAAGAATTCAAGTCTTGGTAATAATCCATGGAAAACTAAAGTCCAGGCATATGCTAATGGAAGTTTTAGCGAACGTCAAATCAGCAGCAAAATTGAATGGCATCCTTGGTCGGCCGAATCAATCCTTAATAGAGGTAAAGTACTCCTGAAGTACTTAATTGACTATCTCGACGTAGTGATAATTGCAGAGGAGAAAAAAGAAACATATGAAGCAGAAATGCTATTCGGCGCATTGAAATATGTTCCCGGAACAGCTAATGAGGCGGAAGATAACTCTGAGGCTACAGCAACCGAGTAAAAAATCATACGATAATCAAATAAAAATCAAAGTTACCAATTTAATACAATCAATAATGTCATATTCAGACCCACAAATTGGAGAATCATTAGCTGTTCAGATTACAAGCAAGAATCCTCAGTATGGACTGTTTGTAAGTACTCCGAATGGCATTTCCGGACTTATCAGAAAATTAAACATTTCGTGGAGCCACCAAAACAGGTTCTATGATTCACTTCATGTTGGAGATTACATACAAGCTATTGTAACTAAAGTTCATCCTGATGGCAAGATTGAGTTAAGCCGAAAAGATGCATGTGCCAATCCGCGTGATTTGAACCTTGATTTAATATTAAAGGGCTGTGTTGATTCTGTTGAGAACTACGGCATATTGATTCGATTTGATGGCTTCATTGGATTGGCGCCGTGGGTAGAACTGACCTCTACCTATTATAAGGCTGGTGATGAAATTACTTGTGTTGTAAAGAGTACTGCAGTTGAAGAAAATGGAATGGTAAAAGTCACACTGAGTACCCATCCTCTTCATTCTCTATTTGCAAGGATGCATAACATCGGAGATAGAATAACTGCAAAATATGTGGGGATAAATCAAGCACATGACAATCCCACTGCTGTAATTTCGGTAGAAGAAGGCCTTTTCTTGATAGAGCTTACTGAAAATTTTTTCATTGAGCCATATAAGTCAAAGATGATTTCTGGTGCGTTGTCTCCTGGGCAATCACTTGAATTCGTCTATAGCAAATTCAATGAAAACAAGTCTACGATTTGGCTTGATATGCGCCCTATTGAAAAGGAGAACAAGCGCAAGTTGATGGAAGATCTGATCGCAAAGCTTAACCCTGGTGATATTGTCATGGGCGAAGTCACGTATGTTGACGATAAATTTGCGAAAGTGGATGTTATAGACGCAGGAGTAAATATCATCATCACCAGAGAAGAATTGTCTCCAAATAAAGTCTTACGAGCAAGTGATGAAGTATTTGTAGGCGAGCACATTCAAATAGTCTACACTGGTACAGATGAACACAATAACGCTAAATTCAGCAGGAAATATATCATAAAGGACAGATACGACGACAGCCTTTACTCCCTATCCTTAATGGATCTCCTCAAAACGATGGACATCCAAACAAAGACTTTTATCGGAAAGGTCATATCCATCAACGACGGGTATTTCTTTACTGAATTAATCACGTTTTCTGATTCCGACAGCGAGGTAAATGGTAAATTACTCGTCGACCCGATCAATGGTAAGAACATCCTGGTACGAGCAGATAATAGGCTACGTAACCTTCTCTTTGAAGGCGAGTACTATAAAACTGACATTTCATTACCGAATGCTGATTTTAGGCGAAAGGAAGGGACGCCTTACCTATTTTCTGTTTCCTCCCCAGATCTTCAGTTGGTGAAGAACCCCTATCAAGAGTCTGTTCTTTTGTCATTTAAGCAGCACACCAGCCCGAATACAAACACGAGTGTCGCCAATCTTCTTGAAGAGGTTGGACAGAACCTGTATTCAAGTAAAAAGAGAATGTTTTTTGAGCTTCTTCAAAATGCAGATGATGCTGCTGCTCAGAATGGCGTAAAGGTGAAACTGCAACTCGAAGGCAAATACTTCTTATTGACCCACGATGGCTATTCATTTAACAAGCATGATTTTGAATCAATAACATCTGCTGCCCAGAGTACAAAATCTGCCAATAAGAAGAAAACCGGCTATAAAGGAATTGGTTTCAAATCCGTATTCACCAACTCCGAGTCTGTTTATATCCAAAGCTCCGGCTATCGATTCGGTTTTGATAAGAGTTTGGATATATACAATGATTTCGACCGTTTCTATTTCTTGGTGAATGATATTGAAAACGACCCTGTCAAGCAGAAAGAATTCATTCATAAATTTGAAAAATTCAGAAGGGAGTTCAAAGGCGTAAAAGATATTCCGTGGCAATTGCTGCCCGTTTGGTCAAATATTCCAGATATTGATAAATACAATACCATTTGGAGCGAAAGAGAGAATGTCTGCATCGCTCTTCAGATGGACGAGAAGACATTGTCAGAATACGCCCAAGCGATTGCCGAGGTATTCTATGAACCACGTTTCATGCTGTTCTTACGTAGGACGAATCGAATCCAACTGATGCAAGGAGATGATTGTCGGACCATTCAAAAGAATATCTCTGAAAATGGAGAATACATATCATTGGTTAATTCGTTTGACAAGGATAAGTTGAACGAGAATTACAAGATATTCACAAAGGCAGGTATTGGAGTGAGTGACGAGGCTTTTAAAGCCGCCAATGTGAATATCAAGCGAAAAGAACGGACAAACATTCATGGAGATATTGAGAATTATTTCGTAAGACTTGATTCCAATGGCAATGAACAATCTGAAGTTCCCGGCATACCGGACAGAATTGCTTCTACAGCAGATACAGAAATCTCCTTTGCCATTCCTCTTGATGAAGAAGGACATATCCGTCCGTCAAATGACGCCCTTTCTCTCTATGCATATCTTCCGATGAATGAACATAGGTTTACCTTCCCGTTCTTTATTAATGCGGATTTTATCCCAAAATCTGATCGTGAGGGTGTGCAAAGCGACAACCCGTGGAATCATTTCCTTTTTTTCAATATTGGAAAAGCCATCGTCTCAATGGTCGAGGAATCAGCATCAATTGATGAACCTAATTATTTGAATTTACTGCCTCAAAAAGAGTTTGAATCAACCAGTCAAGACACCTTTGCACTGATTGACTCCTTCAACAATGGATACACCAAAGCGCTTTCCGAATCGAAATTCATCATCAATGACAAAGGAGAAAAATCGGATGTTTTAGGTATTATCTTGGATGAATCCTCGCTTGCGAAGACTCTTGGATATGATAATTACTACTCAATAATTGGTACCACAAAACGATTGCCTCATCCGAACCTTAATACGGATATATTGAAACGCTCAATATTCAAAATTGAGAAGACAACTACAACTGATGTCATAAAAATCATTCAGGGTAATGCAGAACGCACTCTTACTTGGATAAGTGCAGCCTCTAATGATGAAAGAAAGAGTTTCTGGGAATGGTTGACAAAGGCAGAAGATACAATCCGACTCATACCAAGCATTCCGTCTATTCTACTTGAAAACAAATGGGTTTCATATAGTACGGCCATAAACGATAGTAAGGTAATCCTGATTACTGAAAACACATTGGCCATCAAAGATATTCTCATTCAACTCGGTTTCAAATGTACAGACACGGTGATTGAGCACCATCCTCTCAAAGACTATTTGAAAAAGCAGGATGAGCAGAAGTTGTTCGAAAGGATAAGTTTATCAAACACCTCGATACTATCACATTCGGATCGTCTAAGGTTGTTCCATGCTACTAAGCAATTTGAGGGTATTGGTGATGAAACGAGAAAGAAATGGGCAATTTTCAAAAATGCGCAAGGCGTCTTCACCCCTCTATTCAAGATGTGTGCATTCAGCAGTACATTGCCTGTGTGGCTGAAAGATTACATGATTGCCCAAGAAGAGTATAGTTCATCCTTTGCATCTTTCCTCATCGGTAGTGAAAACATCTATACATCTATTGTTGAGAACAATATTGACACAATATTAACTAAAACAGATGTATACTCTGTATATCAGAAGTTTAAACAAAGCTGGCGTCATGCTTTCACTCAAAGTTTGATTAGGAAAAGAGTGCCGAATATCCTTCCTGTTGTCGAGCAAGAAGATTATGCGACAAAAGAAATTTTTGTAAAAGCATACGGCTCGTTTGATTTGAGCAGTACTGTGTTATACCCTTCTGATGGCGAGCATTATCGAATAATCAAAATTGCAACAGAAAGTACTGCCTCTTGTCAGCATCTTAAGTCAATTATTAAGGTCGATGGCATTCCTCTCTCAAAAATTACTTTGAAAGATGATTTTTCTGTTGATGTCAATGGAGTTAAGTACACTTTCTCCTTGTCCTCAATTTTGCCTTCTCATACCAATTCGTCAAAACTTGCAATGATCACTGATAAATTCAAATCTATTGCTGGATACGAAAAAGTATTTGCACAAAATGAAGCTGAATCGTCATGGGTTAAGACCGAACTTGTCTCATATCTTTCTCAGTATTATAATGCACGGTACACGTCAGATCAATATTGTTTTATGATGCTTTTCTACAGACATATTGGTTCTATCACGTTAGATACTGTCTCTAGGAGGTTTATTGACTCCTCGAATACTCAGATATTCAAAGAGATTCTTGAAAAATGCTTCAAACTTAAAGTAGGAGAAATTCTCCGTTCGTTCATTAATGATCCAAATATTTCCTATTCTTTTGGTAAGGTGGCTGGAAGATACATTGACTGCGATGATTATACACTTCCAGCGGAACGAATACAGCCTTTTATTGCGCAGTGGGCTGATACTGACGAAAAAAAGTCGTTCTTAACAACTCTTGGCGTACACAATGAAACAAGTGACGAAATTAAAAGGCGCAAGTCATTCAGTGAGAACAAGTTCGAGGATATTTGGAATATATCTTCTTCGTCCATAATTAGAACCTTCCTTTCATGGGTCAAGGCATCGTCACAATTGCCGATTTCAGAGAACAACAAGGTAGAAGTCTTGAAATTGTTATTCGGCAAAATCAATGTTCACATGACCAATAACGAAGACGATTATTCGTCTGCGAAGGAATGGACTGATGAAAAGTACATTACCTGGAAAGCGAACAAAACGACACGCATCTACTTATACGATGGTGAGATGCCTTATCGAGGTGTTTATAATGGGAATTATTATTTTAAAGGAAAACAGAACAATTATACTGTGTTCAATACTTCCGGTCATATATATATTAATAAGGATGTAGAACCGGAAGTCGTCCTCGCAGATGTTTACTCGCTTAAAACCTCTCTGTTCACAAAAGATGATTGGAGGGAAATATTTTTGATTTCAAGAGCGAGTGTAAATGATTTGATGTCAGAAGTAGAGAAGTTGCGAAATCAGAATAGCCTTTTGGAAGAAGAAATTGCAAGGATCCGGGATGATGAGGAAGAAGATGCCACAATGCAAAAGGGTGAAGACTCAAAACTCTCTAAACAGGAAATGATACAGGCCCAATTAGAAGCCCAGCAGGCACTTATGAGAGCTTATCCGGACTGGGAATATCCATATGGTTTCGGCGAAATGGGTGAGGATGGTCAGACATATTGTTACTCTTGCAATGTCATTACCACTGAAAATGGTTCAGAGCCTATTGTGCTGAAGAACTTTAAATATCAAGGTGATAAATTTATGGTTAATCCAACTGAATACCTGTATTTGATTAGAGACAAGGCTCAGTTGTTTATCTATGATGGTCTTGATTTCAAACGCATTCCGGTACTCGACCTCCTCAAAGATCAGACAAAAGTATCCATTACCTTCAGCAGTAAGAACCTTGAATCAGACGACAAGATTGAGAAGTTAGCCGATGCACTTCACTATTTCAATAACATCCAATTCAATTTCGACAGCTTTAATATATCAAGCAGGGCCGAATCAATAAGATACATTTACAAGAGAAATACCGGCACGCAAAGTGCGACATCAGATGATGATTTATAGTTATGTACTACACAAGAGAATCATACACTAATTTTTTAGACACTGAGATAAATGCTCAGATACGAGATTTTGAACAAGTCGTCCGGACAAAAGCACTTGTTTTAAAATCGCGTGGAAATGTCTTTGTCGGAAAATTTCAAAAACTCCAAGATAATGGTACCGCTGTCTTTAAGGTGAGGAATTCCGATAATATGCCTCGAAAGAACTCCTTCTGGACAGCCTGCTACCTAACAGGAGAAATGGGCAGTTTCAAGAATTGGAGTGATTATTCTTGGTTGGACTTAAGAAAAGATTACCAAAGGGATTATTCTGACGCGTATTGCGCTTGGATTGCAAAGGCTACAGAGGAGGATTTCTGTCTTATTGGTATAAAAAATCTTTCTATAGAATTTGCAGATGTTCTCCAAAAGGAGATGCCAATAATTGCGTTCGGTCCTAAAGATCCACCTCTTCAGTATTTATATAACCTGAAGGACATTGTAGCTGATGAGTCAATTAAGAATGTCAACAAGGTATTAGATTTTGATGCTACCGATCCGCTTTGGAATCCAACACCACTTGCATCTGATACTGATCTTCCCGCTATTCTTGCGGGTGTCTTTGATAAAAACAACTGTGTGGCAATACAAGGCCCTCCGGGTACCGGAAAAACATACAGATTGGCACAATATGCTGCAACATTATTGAAGCAAGGAAAGAGCGTTCTTGTTACTGCATTAACGAATCAAGCGCTGATGGAGCTGGCAAAGAAAGAAGATCTTAAAGATTATATTTTTGCCGGGAAGGTGTCGAAGTCAAGCATGACAATTGATGAGAAACGCGAACTTCCATGCCTTGTCCCTATTAAAGAGAACAAATGTGATGCCTGTTCTGGGCATTTATCTCTTGCTTCTTTCTATGTTTCAAGTACCTGGGCGGCGACTATCGCAGAGATTCCTTTTGACTACGTACTTATAGATGAGGCGAGCCAGGCTCTGCTTCCTATGATAGCAGCAGCATTCAAATTGGGCAAACAAGTGGTTTGGATTGGTGATCAGAAACAGTTATCACCTATTGTTGCAATAAACGACGATATTATTAGTGATAAAGATTGGAGTCAAATAATTAATGGCTTTGACACATTATGTAATACGCAAAAACTTGATTCGTACCTTCTCTGCGATACATTTAGGTTAATGCCGAGGGCTGCTGATAGTACAGGTGTTTTCTACAATAACAACTTGAGGTCTGTCTCGAAAATCGTAGATGTCCCTATTCAATTGCCATTTATAAACCCCAAAGGTGGTCCAAATATTATAGATTTAGAACTTGAAACGGGGAAAAAGGCTCCGATTAATGCTTTTGAACAAATCATTGATGTCGTACAAAAGATATATGAGCTATCACCTCGCAGTGGAATTGCTGTCCTATCAAAATTCAAAGACTCTATTAGGGAGTTACAAAAATACTTCATTCTTAATTGGAAAGGTGCAAGTTTGCCTGACACAATTAAGATAGAAACTGTTGATAGAGTACAAGGCTTAACAGTGGACTATTGCATATTCTTTATTCCAAATGCATCTCTTCCCTATTCGTTAGACCCAAAACTATTCAATGTCGCAACATCAAGAGCAAGATTGAATACAATCATTGTGGCTGATTCTACAATGCTGCAACGGCAGATGTCAGATGATGTCAGAAAGTATATTCTCAAGGCTCACGAAGAACAATTTGTAGAATTTGGAGAGCATGAGCCGAAACGATTGACAGCTGGAGATATTGGAGTTACAGTGGTAGGCAAAGTAGATCTGTCCAAGTTCGAGCGCAAGAGAACAGAATTTGTAGAAGGCATGGAAAACATATATATCATAGATACAAATGTGTTTGTCAAGTGTCCGGATATTATTTCAAAAATCGGTTCTCAATACAAGGTGATTATCCCCGCAACAGTACTTGAAGAGCTGGATAAGCTCAAGTTAAAGGAAAGCGTTGACAAACAAGCTCTGAGCAACGCAGCTAAGAACATATGCCGTGCATTTGAACAGAATTTCTCCAAGATGGAAGATGCGGACACATCATTGCTCCCCAATGGTTTTAATGCATCAAATCCAGACTGCAAGATTCTCTCTGTAGCGCTGAAACACAAACAAGAAGGATGCAATCCGATTCTGCTTACGTCAGATAATATGCTTCGTTCTCGTGCTGTTGGGCTTGGTCTTAAATCGTTAACTCTCAAAGAGTTTTTGGGCAAATAAAAAAACAAAAATAGAAAGAGGATATGAATGCCATGTAAACTTCCCCTTTTGTAAACTTCCCTAAAAACCAGACAGTTCTTTATTAGACAAAAAACGATAACTTTGTCGAAGGAGAACTAAATGAAAAAGAGTGTTCACAGCGAGAGCGAGATGGTGAAAGCCGTCAAAGAACTGGAAAGCGAAATATCCGCAGAAGTAGTCGCACGGGGACATGGGGTAACTCGGGCTACCTTGTATAACTGGAAGTCAAAATACAGCGGTATGGATGTGAGTCAGGTCAGGAGATTGAAGGAACTGGAGGAGGAGAACCGGAAGCTGAAGCAGATCTACGCAGACCTTGCATTGGATAACCGGATATTGAGGGATGTTATTGAAAAAAAACTCTAGAGCCCGAGATAAAGAAACAGATAGCAGTCGAGATTGTTGAGGAATACGAATTGAGCATTGCTCGGGCGTGCAAGCTGATGGAGATCCACCGTTCGTATTACTATTATCAGGAGAAGCGAGATGATACTGAAGTTGAAGAAGCGATAAGGACAGCAGCTCAATACGGAGACGGATTCTGGAAGATATTCAAACGTCTCAGGCGTGAAGGAAAGAATTGGAACCACAAGAAGGTTTACCGTGTGTACAAGAATATGCACTACGAGAAACGTGTCCGTTTGAAGAAACGACTTCCGGCAAGGGTCAAGACACCTTTGGAACAGCCCTCCGAACCCAATACGACATGGCCTCTGGATTTTGTTGGTGATGTCATGGAATGCGGACGGAAGTTCCGGGTGCTGAACATAATGGATGACAGTGATAAGGTGGCGGTGTCCCAGGAGGTTTCAATGTCTTTCTCGGCAAGAAGGGTGATAAAGACATTGGAAAATGTAATCTGGCTGAACGGCAAGCCGAAAAATATCAGATGCGATAGCAGCCCGGAGTTCATTTCTAAGGATTTCCAGGAATGGTGCAAAGGGAACGACATAAGCATTCTGTACACCCTGCCTGGATGTCCGACCCAGAACGGATATATAGAACGGTTCAATGGCAGTTACAGAAGGACTGTACTTGATACGTACATCTTCAGAAGCATAGAGGAAGTGAAACGGGTAACCCAAGAGTGGAACTGTTATTACAACAATGAGAGGCCTCATGAGAGTCTCAACAACATATCGCCGATGGAGTACCGGGCAAAAAGGTGTGACACACAATGATTGATGTTTAGACAGGCAAATATAGCTCCGCTTAAGGTGGCCTATCTGAAATCTATCACCGAATTATACATGCAATTGGAACAGCAAAATATTATATTTGTTGTCTAATTGAAGGCTGTCCTAAAAAGGGAAAGTGTACATTTTTAGGGAAGTTTACACCTTTACTTTATCCCCGTATTCATATATACGGCAAATAGCCAAAAACAAACCGGGACCGACATCCGATCAGAAGATGCCGGTCCCGCTGCTTTATCGAGCGGACAAGGAATTGGCCTGACGCGCCCTAGGCATTCTGCCTGCGAAAATGCGACACACGTCCATCGCCTCTTCCGGAAGAGAGGGTATCGGGGCGGAATCCGGATAAGGGTGCGGCGCGACTACCGCCGCGGCTTCGGAAGACGCCGAGCAATCAGCGTATCGGCCGCATAGAGACCGGGACCTGCGGCGTACATCAGCACGTAAACCGACAGATAGGCCAGCGCCAGTTCGCGCGCCGCGAACGGATCGCCGCCGTGTACGGCGAAGAAAGCCACGCACATCGTGAAAATCATCGGGATAAGAGCCAGCCGGTAGAACAACCCCGCGATAAACCCGACAGAACAGACGACTTCGCCGAAGATCGCCAGCGCGAGCGAAACACCGCTGCCGACACCCAGCGGATCGGGAAACGCGGCGGAAAGCGCATCGAAGTTCTGCCACTTGGCGATGCCGTGCGACATCAGCAGTCCTCCGAAAATAATGCGGGCCGCGAGCAGCAGCCACGAATTGCCGGCGGTATAGGGTTTGTCCGGAAACAGAAATCTCAGTATTGCATACATAATCTTGGAAATTTATGCTCTAATATCACAATAAATGCCGGAATTTCCAACACTCCGCCACACAATTTCGGACATCCGCATGCGATATGCCCCGGACCGCGCAACGGCAAAGGGAGCATGCTCCGATTTTTCGTATCTTTACCGCAGCAATTTACAACATCGCCATGATCCAGCAGACCGAATTCACACTACGCCCCCGCACCCGCGGGTTTCACCTCGTCACGGACGAAATCACGGCCAACCTGCCGCCGCTGCCCGACGCCGGGCTGGTGCATCTCTTCATCAAACACACCTCCGCAGGTCTTTCGATCAACGAAAACGCCGATCCCGACGTCCGCACGGACCTCTCGGCCATCTTCGACCGGCTGGTCCGCGAGCGCGAATCCTACTACGTCCACACGCTCGAAGGCGACGACGACATGCCGGCGCATGCCAAATCGACGCTCACGGGCGTCGAGCTGACGATACCCGTCACACAGGGCCGGCTCAACCTCGGCACATGGCAGGGCATCTACCTCTGCGAATTCCGCAACCGCGCTTCGGGCCGCCGCATCGTCGCCACCCTAATCGGATAGTCCGGCCGCAATTCAGAAGACAAGCGGACGCGCTGGCCGAAAAATTGCACCTTCCCGAAACGGATCACCAAACAAGGGAAAGCAATGACGACAGCGACAAAACACAAGACCGCGGACCGGCTCACCGCCGAAGAGCGGCACGAACTGCCCGACTCGGCATTCGGGATTCCCGAAACGCGCGAATTCCCGCTCGTGGACGCCGAGCACGTACGGGCCGCCGAAGCCTACTTCCGCTATG
>OKWR01001613.1_pt1 | contig 14392 bp, 7 predicted proteins | sample 1607101 | NCBI WGS metagenome assembly OKWR01 (sample SAMN04414076, study PRJEB24778) | human gut metagenome | material: faecal | host: Homo sapiens
CAGCAAGAGGTAAACCAACACGGTAAGGGATATCAGCATCCGCAAACAAACTATCCTCATGTAATGCTTCAGCCACATCAGGAATAGGCAAATTAATCACATCACCTGAACGGATAGAAAATAAAGAAGATGAAAAACTTGGAGGTAATTCATTTGTGCTAATTTGAGCATGAGCACTAACTGTGAAGATTGCAATTAGACATAATGCAAAACTCTTCAATAAAGCTTTTGTTTTCATAGTATTATATTTTGTTCACTAACAAAAATAATACATTTGTATAATATAATCAAGAAAAGAACATGGACAATAGCCTTCCTTATAAAGAACTATAATTCAATGCATTAAACCCCAATAAGATGTTTTCAGGTGGACAATTATCATATCTTTTTGCGCCAACAATACAGCATTTATTGTTATTTAGTATTCAGATGAGATAAAAACTCCCACTTCACGTCATCATTGAACATCCGCATATCTTTTTTCAATATTCATAAAATCCTCCACTATCTTCCAATACTCTTTCTTATTATGAGGACGTGGTTGCCAATCAGGATCGGGGCTATTACTCACTGCTTCATTCCAATTTGTATCATCCATAAATTTATAGTCAACAGTGCAAGAGGATAATTCTTTTATTGGTTTAAGGAATATATATCCATCGAACAAGTCGGATAGAATAAAATCCTTATGCCCCATTGAATAATAACTATAATCGCGTAATTCACCTATAAGAGAACCTTTCAAATCAAAACCAATGGGTTTATTCCGAGATTTCTCCATGATTAGTTCTAACTTTCCAGCCACCGGAGAGATTAATGTTGGCTGCTGATTAGGATAATTAAAGAAAGGCTGATGCAAAGCTACAGATACGACTTTATCGCCATATTTATCATAAAGCAAATTTCCTAAAAAACGATTCTCATAACGCACAAAACCAGGAGCAGTATAATCATAGTAAGGAAAGCGGTAGGATGTAAATGCGTGGATAGTCCCAGTCAGAACCAATATTTTCTCATGAACAGCTAATACTTCACGTTCCAACAATGCACATCTAAAGTCCTCTGTATTCCCTAAAGGAAATACTTGCTCCATATTTTCCGGAGTCCTTGCTCCTTCAAACTTTTCCCAATTGTAGCGGTAGCTAATGTTCAAAATGCGAAATTTTTTCGCCTGTTTCGGTAATGAACGATTCCATTCCCAAGCTGCCTTATAGAGATTCATATATTCAACTATAGCCCAGCGGGTATTATAATTGAACATTAACTGCCGAGCCAGTTCCTCATTGTACTTCGGTGCATTTATCAGTGAATCTAACCGCCTCTGATCCTCGTATGCTCCAAATTCCATACCTAACATATAAACACCATTCGCATACAGTTTCGGTATCATACTCTTAACGAAGTCTAAGTTCTCCTTAACACCGTGGTCTTCGGCTAACAATACAATATCAGCATCTTTAAACTTAGAAATCAAATAGTCATCTGGCGAAATATTATCCTCTTTATCACAAATACAATCTTTCCTGTCGGTTCCTAAAAGAAATAATAGCGGATTATCCAAACGCTTATTCCAATCCACTTCCGTATGTGCAGCTCCCGGAAACACTCTGGACACCCACATTGGTTCTTTCCAGCCTTTCTTCCGCATCAATTTATCCAATGCATCCTGATAAGGAGGATAATAAGCATCCAATGTCGCATTTCCCCTATCCATATAAATCATACGGCTATTAGCTTTAGGTAGTTTTTTAGCAAGATAGGTTCTGAAAGCTTCCGACCATGTATCTGCCTTCTCTTTTGATAGTCCATCACTCAAAATCATAGGAACATGAGTAGAAAGACATGCAGCCCCTCCAAACACTTCAGGATATTCACAAAGTGCATACAAAGATATCAGCCCTCCCATACTCGATCCCATTACAAAAGTATGGCCAACAGTAGTATGGGTGGAATATTCTTTATCAATAAAAGGCTTTACTTCCTCTACCAAGAAACGAAGATAATTATCTGCATTAAAACGAATATCACTCGGCAACATATTATCCGGCAAATACTTCAATGCCTTTTGTGGAAAATAATCAGCATATCTGGTTTCCGGAATATTGGCTATACCCACAACAATACATGGTTTAATCTTCTTCTCGCTCTGAAGTTTTCCTATTACTTCGTCAATCCCCCACTCTTGTTTATTCCATGTAACATTTGCATCAAAAAGCATTTGCCCATCATGCATGTAGAGGACATCGTACTTTTCTTTTGGAGAATAGTCAGAAGGTAACCAAACATAAACATCACGAGGAGTGATAATCGCAGATTTAAAGTTTAGGTACTCTATAAGTTCTCCAGAAGAAACTGTTTGTTGGGCAATAGTCCATTGAGACAATGCCAAAGATAACAACATCAATAGAACTCTTGTTTTCATACATAAATTCATAATTATCTCCACCCAATAGAGACTGTTAAATATTTATCAAGATACACATGATGTAGTATTAGAAATTCTAATACTACATCATTCTTATGTCCAGCCTAAACAACCAAGGTCTATAGGACTAGTGATTTTCTGGTGTTCCCGCTCTTTCAAATTGTTCCAATCAAGCTTGAATATTAAACAATATCGAGTACAAACCTCTCAAAACAAAGTTTCTATTATTATAATTCAAGCACAAGTACTCCCCTAGCCTGCAAATGAAGAGTAGTTCCTAATAGCAAATTACCGTCCGTCAACACATTCTTAGAATTAGTCTTATTACCGATTACTTCCTTATAAGGAGTCAAATCCAGGTCAACTTCTTTATTTACTCCATTCATTATAACCAATACACTTTTTCCATTATAAGAACGCTCATACACATATACATTATTACGAGGCATAAAATGTTTCATCTTACCTTTAGAAATAACATCATTTCCTTTACGCCAATGCAGTAACTTACTCATAAAATCGAAAGCTTCCTGTTGCATAGCCGTTCTTCCATTTTCCTGGAAAACAGAGATTGTATCTCCTTTCCAACCTCCCGGCATATCCGGACGTACGTACCCAAAATCTATTTTATTACTACCAGCCATTAGTAGCTCCTGACCATAATACAATTGTGGTATACCTGGAATTGTCAATAACAGGGTAACTGCCTGCTTATAAGCATTCAAATTTTCCGGAGTCTCCAATAAGAAACGATCCGTATCATGATTTTCAAGTAGACGCATCACATTGTTAATATCAGGATAGCAAAAATCATAAGCAAAATGTTCAAAAAGAAGTTGTAAACCGGTATCCCAGGAAGTTTCTTCATGGAAAACTTTACCAGCTATTGTCCGCAAACGAAAATCCATCACTGATTTCAGTCTTGTATCAGCTTTCTCATTACTAACACTGTTTCGTTGCCAATATGCAGTGCCGACAGGATTATTAGGAATCATTACTTCACCTACAATATTGAAATTAGGATATTCCTCAAAAACTTCTTTGCACCAACGAACCATCATGTCTGGATCCGGATATACATATGTATCTTGGCGAATGCCATCTAAATCTGCATATTCAATCCACCAGATTGAATTCTGAATCAAATAATCAGCAAGAAAACGATTTCTTTGGTTTAAATCGGGCATTGTAGTTACAAACCATCCATCTGTCAGTTCTTGTTTATCTATATCCGAAGCATAGGGATCAAAAAATACGGTTTTATTATGATTGGTCTCAACATATTTATGCGAATTATTAAACCAATTCTGCATAGGAGGATCAAGTAACCAAGGATGATTGGTTCCGCAATGATTAAAAACCATATCCATTATTAATTTCATCCCACGTTGATGCATAGATTCCGCCAAACGGACATAATCTTCATTCGTTCCTAAACGAGGATCTATTTTATAGTAATCCGTTGCAGCATAACCATGATAAGAGCCTTCACCCATATCATTTTCCAAAACAGGAGTTGTCCAAATAGCTGTAATACCTAAACTGTCCAAATAATCAAGATGTTGCATGATACCGGCTAAATCGCCACCATGACGAGCACTTACATCTTTACGATTCACCACATAAGGGTATTTCATCCGTATATGATCATTACTTTCAGCACCATTGGCAAAACGGTCCGGCATTAATAAATATACGACATCGGAAGAATTAAAGCCAACCCTATCCTCACCTTTACGTTGGCGTTCTTTCAATTCATAAGCATAATTCAGTTTACGCTTACCTTTAACGAATTCTATCTGAAATTTACCCGGTGCCGCATCTTTCACGTCTAAATACAAAACCAAATAGTTTGGACTCTCCATTGGACAGACTTCCTTTAAAACAACTCCCGGATGATCTATTTCAGGTTTATATGTTCCTATATTTGAGCCATATACCATCAATTGTAAACGGGTATTCTTCATGCCGGACCACCAAAAAGCGGGTTCCACTTTTTCTATCTTCTCATTTTTCTTTCCTGAATAATGTGAAGGAAGCCTAACTGAATTATCTTGTGAAAAAATAATAGAAGATTCGGACTTAGAATATTTAATTAGTCTTTCTGATGACATTATTCGCTTAGCAAATCCCGATTGACATAGCAATAAAGCAAAAGATAAAAATAAAGTTTTAGTTTTCATCATACATAGAATAAAAGATACTATTTATAAAGGTTGAACAAACAGACTAAACTCTTTCATTGCCGGAAGAACTTTACCCGTACGGTTATCAAAAAGTCCACGATTAAGCCAACCTTCTGTTACATTATTGCCGCAAGCATTTTCTTCCGGGAACCACCAAAACAATCCTGTCACATTGGAATGACGGCGTAACTCAGCCACAAGCTCGTGAGTGAATATGCGCTGTCCTTCAGCATTTATAGGATAGAATTCAGAGTGTTCATCCGCACTTTTTGCCCATAGGTCATTCTCATGCGAATAGTAGGCGGCAGTCTCCACTATCATCACCTCCTTATCCGGAAAATCTACAGCGAGCGAATCGAGCGTAGCAGCAAGCACCCCCACGGCCTTATGCCACATAGGATAATAACTAAGCCCTATAACATCGTAATCAAGCTTTCGTAAATGGTTATAGTAAGTTTTAGTTTTGTTCCACTCTCCTGCTTTCTCCGTATGGATGATTATCTTTGCTTTAGGACAAATTTCCCGACAAGCTTTGGCACCACTTTCCAGCAGCTTAACAAGTAAATCCCAATTTTCCATTCCAAGTGGATCCACCTTTGCCGCTGGCCACAACATGCCGTTGGTTATTTCATTACCCACTTGTATGAGGTCAGGAGAAGCTCCCGCTTTCACCAGAACCTCAAGACTATTTTTAGTATATTCATATATACTATCCGGCAATGAAGCTACATCAGCATTCTTCCATCTTTCAGGCATAAATTGCTTACCGGGATCAGCCCAAGTATCAGAGTAATGAAAATCAAGCATAAATTGATAACCTTCTTTTTTTATCTGTTGTCCAAATTTAGTCACATAATCTAAATCTTGGCATACACCTTCACCTTTGTGTTCAGCGGAAGCTTTTGAAGGGTCAACAAAGAGACGAACACGGATGGCATTCCAGCTTTGCTCTTTAAAATATTCAAGAGGTTTTACTGCCCTTCCCTTTTCATTACGATATATGGTTCCAGCTTTTTCATAACTTGGCAACAAAGAAATATCACCACCCAAGAGACGTTGTTGAGCATGAATTTCAACACATAAAGCAAATAAAAATAAGATAACGAATACTGATCTGAAATTTTTCATAATGATATTAGTGATTGTTTCAATGAAAAAGCAAAAGCCCTCTTCCCCGTTTTTCAATGCGAGAAAGAGGGCTTCTATAAAGTGCCAAATAATCTTAAACTTTTAAATTATTATAGATGATCTACTGTTAACCTTCACTAGTTAGCGGCCTCAATCGTACAATAAGCTTTGCCTTCACAAAGAGGATAAAGATTGATGATATATTTACCAGCCGTTCCAATCTTCAGATTAGCACCGTCATTAGTAGTCAGACTTTCGATAGTACCGCCCCAACTAATATCCCAAGCACCATTAGCACGGAACTTAAGTTCACCCTCAGACAGTTCAGCAGTAATAGACCAGCAATGATTTTCCACGCTATATACCATATCCGTATCGGCATCCCAGCCACCAGAAGTGGCAGAACCAATGATACCTATCGCAATGGGAGTCAAGGTATAACTCTTTTCATTCAAGTCAACAATCACCTGATAGAAACCTGCCTCTTCGGTCATCATTATATTGGCAGCATCAGCGGCAGTATTGAAATCTGCGCCATAGTTAGTACCATTCCAACTATCCTCCGAACTGAACTTGAAACCATTTTGGTTGAGATACATATACCCCTTGTAGATATTATTGAATTCAGGACTTGCCATCACATCAATATGTTTCCATCCGTTTGCATCACCAGCCATATAAAGATATGCAGTAGCAGGAGCAACCGAATAAGTGTAATTAACAGCATCAAATGTAACTACAAAATGCCCTTGTCCAGTAATTGTAGGAGTTTCCACATTATACACATCACCTGTCCAAACAGCAAAGTTTTCAGTCTTATCATCACCATTTACACGGCAACCAATCTGCCCAGCATTAGCACCGTCCCAACCGGTAGCTATATCATAAGCTTCATATAGCTTAAACCAATTAGAACCTACATTCTTAGTTTCTATTGTAGCTTGATAAATCCCCTCTTTACCTTCAACTGACTTCATAGGAATAGGATTTTCTACGTCCCATCCACTACCATTTTCTACAAAATCCCCCATCAGCACATATCCATCAGCTGAAATTTCCGGAGTAGTAATCGGAGTAAGTTTAGCTTGAGAAGTACCAGAAGTGTTTACCGCTTCACCGTTTTTCAATTTAACAGCAACATTCATATTTACATTGAGTACACGCTCTACATGAGCACGGCTGAAGAAAGCATCGCGAACAACAGAATCAAGTTCAAGAGTATTCACCTTCACAATATTCCCTTCTTTAAATGCCGCATTGATAGTCACACCGTTAATATTTATGCTGTTCATCTTAATAGAAGCCACCTCTGAATTCGATGAAGAGAGAACGGCTATTTCCACAGAGTCTGTCTTTTGCTCTTCCTCTGCGATAGTGCTGTAAAACTTATCCATGTCCACAACTGCACCGGAACCTGCAGCGAAATTGATTTCATATTTAGCGGCAGCCTCTTCGGGAGAATTGGATTGGGGCTCAGCCCAATCCGTATAATCTTCCGTACAAGCACCTAAGGTAATTCCAGCGAGGAATATACCTGCGAGTATTTGATTTTTCTTCATAATGTTTTTCTTTTAAAATAAGATTATCATTCAGGTTATTTTACCTCACCCGTATCTACACCGTCTTCAGTAGCACCTACAGTAAGATAGAGTTTTTGGCCCGCTCCAGCATTTACGCTGTATTCAGAACCCATATCAGTGTTCCAATTGCTGGCTATATTTGCATTCTCACGCCAGAAAACTTTACCCTCCAAAAGCGTAAATTCAGTTTTCCACCAATCAAAATCACCTACTTGAGCATAGGCACGTAACTCACCTCCAGATACAAATTCAGCAGATATCCATTGACCAGTATTATCAGCGGGAGCAACCATCGGGGCAGAAGGAGGCGTAGGAGTAAATCCTCCATTAGCATCACCTGTAACCAGAAGTTGTGCAGGATAAAAAGTCAGTGTGTAATCAATAGCTTCACCATTAATCTTACCCTTAATGTAGAGTGTATACCATCCACCATTTTTCACCTTCACATTACCACCATTATCAGAAACATCCGCACCGGCTTGATCATCAATAGTTTTAAAATCGGCATGGCCCAGCCATTGTTGAGGATAAGTTCCCCATTTGAATTCGGCATCATTAGGAAGGTAAACTATTGTAAAGAAGTTACCGGCCATACCATTAATAAGTGCCATTGGTCTCCAAGTTGTCCAAGCAGTTCCGATACTCGAACCGCATACATAGATATCCTCAGGCAATGTAATACTCGGAGCCTGATAGGTAGCTATTACTTGAATCTTGATAACATTAGAGTAACAACTCCCCAACTCCATACCATTAACATTGGCATGTAAGCGTACATAGAGGTCTTTCACTTCATTAGAAGGATATGTCACACCTTCATTGGCATCCTGAAACATAGTAATTACAGCATCATTCAATCTACTACCCGATACTTTAATGGTAGCAGAAGTCGAGCTTGCCACAACTTTGTACACAGGTTCTTCCGCACTGAAATCTTCAAAAGAAATCTCCACATCATAGTTAGTACTCAAAGGTATGCCACCATAATCAGGTTGGCTGGTAGTAAAAGTGAGTTGATCAGTAGTCAGCAAGTCCAATACATTATTGGCTGCGTTGGCAGGCATATTCAATACAAATCCTGTAGTATTTTCGTGGAATGTAGGATTGCTATCCATATCTTTCTCACATGAGGTGACCAACACCAAAGTAAGAACGGGCAGCAACATTCCTAACAGTATCTTTTTCATATTATTGTTTCGATTTTAGTAAATTCGGTAATAAATTCTATTAATAACGCGGATTTTGAGACAAGTTCTCATTGCCATTAATGTCATCGGCAGGAATAGGATATACGTTAAAGAAGTCTTCCACGCTCTTTCCTTCTGCTACACCACCCTTAAAATCCCAAACGTATTTGTCACCTGTGAAAAGACCAAAACGGATCAAATCACTACGACGACGACCTTCCATATAGAACTCACGACACCATTCATCAATAATATATTGTTCGGTAATGGTAGCAGGAGTAGAAGCACCTGCACGGCTACGCAAAACTTCAATATCAGCACGCGCTTGTTGCGGGTCACCAGTCAAACGGAACTTAGCCTCTGCACGAGTCAGATACATTTCAGCATAACGTATCAAAGGGATATCCACATCGGGGAATTCATTATGTGAAGTCGCTGCACCATCTGTACGAATGTTACTCCATTTCACAATAGAAAGACCGGAGTTAAAGCCCGCAATTTGTTCAGCCTGTAACTTACGAAGTCCGCCACCACAACCCGAATAGAACAATGCACGATGGTCGTTAGCCTTCTTCTGCACATCTTTGGTAGTAGTACCTGCTGCTTTATCAAGAGCGATAATCTGAGCCTCAGTAGCTCCATCGGGGGCTTTCTCAGTAGCAATCGGACAATCTTCGAGCGTAGAGAAGAATTTCTTAACCAAAGCTGCACGGGAGAAGTTACAGCTCCAACCATTGGAAGTACCCATATAAGGCATTCCGGTGATACGGGTAGAACTTACCAGATAGTTGGCACCACTATAACATTTCGTTTTAGCACCATCCTGACGGATAGGCAGGATGATTTCTTTCATAGCTTGCGGATTTTGGTCATTATCAGCCATAAACACTTGTTCATAACCAGTATAGCCATTCTTTTCAACTTTAGAAAGTTCATATTTCCCATCAAGCAGATCGCAATAGTCAATAGCCTTCTGATAGTCTTTTACCGCACCTTTGGTATAAACAGCAGAGTTCAGAGCCAAACGGGCATGGAGCATATAAGCGGCACCTTTATCGGCACGTCCAAAGTTAGAAGAGTTATTGAATGCACCCACTTCGGCAAGATCAGGTTCTATGTTGGTCAATTCCTTGTCAATCCAGTCATAAAGTTCTTTACCGGCTTTCTCTACGGGCAACTCATAAATGTCATACGTAGTCTTGAAAGGAGCCTTTCCCCAAAGGTCGAGGAAGTACCACATGTGAAGGGCACGCAAGAAACGAACTTCTGCACGATACTGTTTATAATCAGGATCATCAGCTTTATCCTCAGTGTTAGTGAGATAGAAATTACAAAGAGTAACATCAAAAGCCAGACGCTGGAACGTCCATTGCACGCGAACAGATGAAGCCGTCCAGTCAATATTGGTGATTTGAGGAATATCAGCGTCAGTCTGCCAAGCCCAAAGGCATTCATCGGTACAAAGTTCTTGCAGATTGAATGTAGTACGGTAGAATCCGCTTTCACCTTCATCACTACTGATATCTCCACTACCGGCAGGACCTTTCTGGCCTGTCAGACCCAGTGTACTGTAGATTTTCGCCAACAGTTCCATATCTCCATACGATGAACTGGACTGCGGATCGATAGACGAAATATTCAAGTCGTTGACACACGACGTTGCCACTCCACCCATAAGAAGGGCTGCAAGGGCTGTTTTCAAAAATATATGTTTCATCATTATATGCATTTAATAGGTTAAAAATTCAGGCTTAAGCCAACTTGAATGCTGAAAGGACGCGGATAAGGATTGGAATCAATACCGCTTGCTACCTCAGGGTCGATGCCTTTATATTTAGAAATAATAAAAGGATTTTGAGCAGTAAGGAACGCACGGCCAGAGCATGTTTCATGACCGGCTACCTTAAATAGTGCAGGGAAAGAATAACCTAAAGTAATGTTTGAGCACTTCAGATAAGAAGCATTACGTACGAAGTAATCGCTCAAATAATTATCGTTACCTACTCCTACACCGGTAAAGCCCAATGCTACAGCCTCGGCAGTAGAGTTATGCAGGGCACTGTTAGAATACAAGCCGGATTGGCTGACCATTGCACGATTCGACAAGAAATCGTAATAAACATAGTTACCAATAGAAGCACGGAAAGACATACTCAAATCCCAGTTCTTATAGAGGAATTTAGTTGTAAGACCCATAATAACATCAGCAGAGGGTTTCTTGTAGAAATAACGGTCACCATTGTCAATACGTCCGTTACCATCACGGTCTACGTACATACCTTCAATAGGTTTACCATTCTCATCATATACTTGCTGATACACAAAGAATGAGTTAGTTGCTTTACCTACAGTATTTGCCTGAATCAAAGTATTGTTACCACGGCTGATTTTATCTCCCGACCATGCATAGTAACCAGCATCACCATCCACCAAGTCAGTAATTTCATTATGGTTCCAAGCAATATTATAGCTTACATCCCAAGTAAAATCTTTAGTTACAATAGGTTTGGCATTAATAGAGAATTCCACACCGTAATTCTTCAGCGAACCGATATTCTTTGTCAACTGAGAACCAAACTGCATACCTACAGGAATAGTGATAGAATTCAGCAAATCTTTGGTTTCGCGGTAGTAACCATCAATATTGGCTGTGATGCGGTTATTCAGGAAGCCCAAATCGATACCGGCATTATAGGTAGTTGTAGTCTCCCACTTCAAGTCAGGATTGTAAGCCGACGGACGCATCGTACCATAGTAAGTATCGCCAAAAGGATACTGAGCGAAAGAGTCGCTTGAAGTATAATGAGTTTCATAACCGAAATCAGAGTTAATATCCTGCTGACCTGTCATACCCCATCCCAAACGAAGTTTGAATTCATTCCACCAAGTAAGATTCTTCATAAATGCCTCTTCATTGATTTTCCACGCCAATGCCACAGAAGGGAAGTAACCCCATCTATTGTCTTCAGAGAAACGAGAAGAACCATCGGCACGGAACGTAGCCGTAAGCATATATCTGTTGAGCAACGTATAATTTAAGCGACCGAAGTAAGAAACTAAAGAGTTATGCGTAGCCCATGCTTGTTCCTCTCTCAATTTGGCATCATGAGGAGTACCATCGTAAGGATCGGTACCTTGGCCATAGTCGTAACCACTGCGGTGGAAGTGACTTTCTTCGGCACCAACCATTATATCAAAATTATGGGCGCCTATTTCCTTAACGTACTGAGCATAAGCATTAGCTGTGACACTATATTTATAAGTCTGCGTTATACCATTCCAACCAAAGTAGTTGTTAGAATAAGAATACTTGGAGATTATATCGTCCTGCTTACTTTCAGTATACTGTCCACCATAACTGGCATGCAGACGTAAATCTTCAAAGCCATGTACCTTATAGTCTACATCAAAGTTACCTGTAAAGTCATTGGCAACAGCCTGTACATCCTTAAGTTTCAACAGAGCTAAAGGATTCTGAGGAGCATTGGGATTATTAGTATATTTCCATTCTGCATTGAAATCTTTAGGTGACTGCGAATGTTGAAAATAACCATCGAAAAATGGAGCACGGGCATCATCAGCATCAAAGTATACCGGCTGAGTGGGATCCATTGAAAGAGCAGAACCTATTGCACCGCCTGCATCAGCATAACGGTCTTTCTCATACATATACTTAGCGTTAATCTTCAAATTGAGGTGATCATCGAAGAAAGAAGGAGAAAGATTCAAGCCGACATTGGCACGGCGCATCCATGAGGTTTCAACGATACCGTCAGAAGCGTTATATCCCAAACTCAAACGGTAAGGCATATTTTTCAAACCACCGGATACTGATACATTATGACTATGAGAGATAGCAGTGCGGAATATTTGATCTTGCCAATCAGTATTAGCATTACCCATACCTACTTCACCGGCTTTATCGCCCCAGATGTTATTAACAAGTTCACGAAACTCATCACCATTGAGTACATCATACTTTTTCTGGATCATAGAAATTGTCATGTCACCGTTGTAAGAAACCTTAGGAGCAGAACCACTCTTACCTTTCTTAGTGGTAATAATGATAACACCGTTTGAAGCACGGCTACCGTAAATGGCAGTAGCAGAAGCATCCTTTAAAACTGTAAAAGTTTCAATATCATTCGGATTAACCATAGCCAAAGGATTACTCATTCCTTTTGGAGTATTGTTATCAATGGTCAAACCATCAATAACAATCAACGGATCGTTTGAAGCATTAAGAGAAGATCCGCCACGCACGCGAATCTGAGCACCTGCACCCGGAGTGCCACCTGCTGTGATAACATCGACACCGGCCACTTTTCCAACCAACATATCCTGCGCATTGTTGGTGATACCTTTACTGAGCTCATCCGGTTTGATTGCCGTTACCGAACCTGTAAGGTCATCTTTCTTGGTACGACCATACCCCACTACTACTACTTCACTCAATAATTCTGCATCATCTTTCAGTGTCACCATCACCATAGGAGCAGCAGCTACTTCTTGTGTCTGATAACCAATAAAAGATATTGTTAATGTAGCACCTTTAGGAACACTCAAGGTGAAATTTCCATCAAGGTCGGTGATTGTACCATTAGAGGTATTTCCTTTTTCTACAACATTCGCGCCTATCACTTCCAATCCCGTAGCATCTTTTACATGCCCTTTCACGGTAATGTTCTGTGCATAAACGCCAACAGACAAGAATAACCCTACTAATAGGGGAAGAATCATTCGATAGATTCTAAGATTAACTTGCTTCATGCATTTAAAAAATTAAAGTTAACAATATTAATTACCTATATTATATATTCGAAATTATCTTTCGATTACTTTCTCTTTTATAAGGTATCTATAACATGACGCAACAAAAATATGCTTTATAAAAATATTAAAATATAAGAAATATAAGAAATATGCAAATGCAACAGTGCAAACGATTGCACAGAGTTGCACCGTTGCGCAAGATAAAAATCTTCATTTTAAAGAGCCCCATACACAATCATTTTCAAGAAACTAAGAGATAAAAAATATCAAAACAATAGTACCTACACCCATCCAGCATCCACAATGATAGTATATTCCTCATTTTCGCAACATACTTTAGTTTACAAAATCACAAACCAGCATATTCAGTGAATAAAGAAAGGATAAGAATACACTATTATTGCATATAATTGCAGCTTTGATAGCTACTTATGCAGAAAAGGGTTACTACTTACGGGTGAAAGGGTTACTACTTATAGGTAAAAAGGTTACTACATATAGGCAAAAGGGTTACTACTTATCGCCAACGCACTTATTTGTGTCAGTTTTTTCACCTATAAAAACGGTTTTAGAGAGCTGTTTCGTTCCAGAACAAATGTAACAATTTCGCTATCCAACTATTATTCTGACATTTACCGTTTTTCATTCCCATATTTCCATCTCGGTAGACATACGGACAGAAACAGTGCATTCTCAGTCAACTAAAAATACAATTTGTCACAATGACACTTATCCCTATTTCCCGTTTTTTCATTATCCACTCTCCTAATTACCCCGAAATCATTGCAAACCGCATACTGCTATTCATCGGCTTCAGCCGATATTTCCGATGCATGAGTTAAAACCTTCCTGACGATTGTATCTATATACCCAACGCCACCCATATATAAATGCAGTCTCCTTGTGTTTCGTGTCCTTTATGAACGTTCTTCGGAGGAAAAGCCACACTATTCTATACCTGTCTGATGCCACTTCTTTACGAATAATACCAAGTATTTATTAAATTCACATTGCCAATTTACGAGTAACCACATTTGTGGTACAACTGCTTCACATTGACAGGGTTGACGCATTAAAAATACTTCATTGATAAAAGTTCACAAAGTAGTTCAT
>OKWR01001618.1_pt1 | contig 14362 bp, 9 predicted proteins | sample 1607101 | NCBI WGS metagenome assembly OKWR01 (sample SAMN04414076, study PRJEB24778) | human gut metagenome | material: faecal | host: Homo sapiens
GTGTCGCCCAGAAACACCGTGTTCGCCGGGTCATAGCCCTTGCGCGAAAGGTAATCCTTCGCCAGCTGCACCTTCGACACCGCGTAGACGTCGCCCAGCCCCAGAATGTCGTCGAACATGCCATCCAGCTCCGGAAACTTGACGACCTGCGCGCGCAGCTGATCCACCTGACTGGCGGAGATAATCGCCTGATGGAAGCCTGCGTCGTGGAAGCGATGAACGTTTTCAGAATGAACCGCCTCCGCCGCCGTCTTGTGCAGCTGTGCCAGATGGAAGTTCGCGACGTAGCCTTCGTTCCATTCTTTCGCCACAAGCGGGAAATCCTCGTCCGTCACGCCGATGTCGGTATAGTAATCCTTGACCGGAAAGCGGAAAATCCGCCGATATTCCTCTTCGCTTGTCAGGCGATAGCCGTGGCGCGCGAAAACTTCATTGTTGATTTTGACCACCAACGGTACGTCGCTGAGCAGCGTGCCGTTCCAGTCCCACAGAATCGTCATTGCTTCTTAACCTCCGAAAATTTAGGGTAACGCTGATTATACCATACTTTCAGAGGAAGGACAAGCGCTTTTTTGCAAATTACTTGCTGTAATAGCTCTTGAAGGTTTCGCCGTTGTCCATGTGGATGACGCGCGGTTCATCCGCCTTCGCCTGCTTGTAGTTCTTGCGGCGCGTAATCACCAGCGCCACCAGCCCGACAACCAGCAGCAGCATCCCCAGATTCACCACCAGCCCCAAGAGACCGCCTAAGACACTAAACCCAAGCTGCACAGCAGCGACAATCGCCTCAAACACCATGCTGATGAAAGAACCAATCACATGGAAAACCGAATCGATGAAAGCCATCATATCTGTATCCTCCTGCGCCGATGAGGGGCGCGTCCTGTCGTTCTGACAAGAATAAGGATAGCACAAGCGGAATGGAAAATCCATTGAAGGATGATTAGAAATTCATGAGGAAATACTCATTTTTGCGGAAATCCCCCGATTGCGTTTCCGTGTCCATTCTGCTATACTCGATAGCAGAAATACGCAAAGGGGGATTCTTTCGCATGAATATTACGGTTTATCTGGGGGCAAACGAGGGCAGCGATCCGTCTTTTCGGCAGGCGGTGGAGGAACTCGGACGCTGGATTGGTGAAAGCGGCCACGCGCTGGTGTATGGCGGGTCGAAATCCGGCTTGATGGGCGCGCTGGCGGCCAGTGCGCTTGCGGCTGGCGCGGAGGTGACGGGCGTGGAGCCGGAGTTTTTCATCAGCGAGAGCTTTCAGATGGAGGGGCTGACGGAGCTGATTGTGACGAAGGATATTCCGGAGCGCCGGACGAAGATGATAGAACTGGGGGATGCGTTCATTGCGTTTCCGGGCGGCACGGGGACGCTGGAAGAGGTGTCGGAAGTGATGTCGAAGCTGGCGCTGAAGCAGATAGATGCCCCGTGTGTGCTGTATAATTTGAATGGGTATTATGAGGGATTGAAGGCGCTGCTGAGGCATATGGTGGAAATGGGGCTTTCGACGGAAGAAAAACAGGAAAAGGTGTATTTTGCGGAGAATTTGGGGGATATTAAGGCGATTTTAGGGGCGGAAAAATAATATAAAAAAGCGGGATTGCGCATTTTTCACGCAACCCCGCTTTTTGTCCCTATGCAATTCTCAGAAGCGCCGCGCGCGCCTTATTCCCCCATGCCTTGGTCGCGCGCCTGCGCGGTGTACAGCTCGTAGTATGCGCCGCGCTTGGCCATCAATTCGTCATGAGAGCCTGCTTCCATGATGCCCTGATTGCCAATGTACAGGATGCGGTCGCAGTTCTTGATGGTGGACAGGCGGTGCGCAATGATGAACGACGTGCGTCCCTTCAGCAGCGCCTGAATGCCGTCCTGCAGCAGCTTCTCCGTCTTGGTGTCGATGGAGGAGGTTGCCTCGTCCAGTATCAGGATGCGCGGGTCGCTCAGCAGCGTGCGCGCGAAAGCAATCAGCTGCTTCTGCCCCTGCGAAAGGCTGCCGCCGCGCTCGTTCACGGTCGTTTTGTAGCCCTGCGGCATTTCGCGGATGAAGTCGTCCGCGCGGACAACCGCAGCCGCCTGACGTACATCGTCGTCTGTCGCGTCCAGACGGCCGTAGCGAATGTTATCCAGAATCGTGCCGGAGAAGATGAAGGAATCCTGCAGCATGATGCCCATCTGCGAGCGCAGGGAGTGCAGCGTCACGTCGGTAATGTCGTGCTTCACGCCGGATTCATCCGTCAGCGTGATGGAACCGCTGCGCAGGTCGTAGAAGCGGCAGAGCAGGTTGACGATGGTGGACTTGCCCGCGCCGGTCGGGCCGACAAGCGCAATGCTTTCGCCCGCCTTGACGTGCAGGTCAACATCCTTGAGGACGGTCTGCCCTTCCTCGTAGCCGAAGGTGATGTTGTTGTAATCAACTGCGCCGGTAATGGGCGGAAGCGTCTCGGCATTCGGCTTGTCGTCAATTACGACCGGTTCATCCATCGTCTCGAAGATGCGCTCCAGGTACGCCATGTTGTTCACGAAGCTGTTGTAGATGTTCGCCAGATTCGTAATCGGCTGCCAGAAACGGCTGACGTACTGCCCCATGGCGAGAATCACGCCGAAGGAGACCACTGCGCCGCCCAGCCAGTACACGCCCGCGTAGTACATGAGGGTGAAAACAATCTGCGTGATGATTTCCGAAGAGAGCCAGACGCTGTTGGAGATGTAAATCGCCTTCAGCCACGCCGCGCGGCACGCCGTCGCCAGCCGCTGCATGATGGAGCAGTTGACATCCTGCCGCGCGAACAGTTCGCTCACGCGCACGCCATCAATGGATTCCGCCAGATACGCGTTGTAGTTGCTGTTTTTGTTCGACTGATTCTGCCACGCGCGGCGCTGACGAGGCTTCAGGATGATGATAATCGCCACGAAAATCGGCAGACCCGCCACAACAATCGTCGCCAGCGTCGGCTCGGTCGTGTACATGTAGACGACGATGAAGATGATATTGATGATTTCCAGAATCGAGTTGATGATGCCGTTGGAAAGAATATCCGACACGCTGTTGACGTAATTGATGACGCGCACGAGGATTTTGCCCGCCGGACGGCTGTCGTAGTAGGCGAAAGGCAGCTGCTGCAGGTGCGCGAAGAGGTCTTTGCGGATATCGTAGATGATCTGCTGACTGACGAACGCCATGATGCGCGAGCGGATGACCGTGAAGACGATGCCGACGATGATGATGCCCATGAACGCCAGCGCCATCTTCAGCAGCAGGTCAACGTTCTTCTGCGGCACGGCGACGTCCATGACGGTCTGGGTGATTTTCGGCACGGCGAGGCTCGTTACCGATGCCAAGGCGGACAGAAGCAGCGCCAGCAGCATCTTCCACTTGTGCTTGCCGATGTAAACGCCCACGCGCTTCAAGTGCCGGAAGTCAAACGGGGTTTCCAAGCGCTCGTCTACGTCAAATTTGTTGCGCGCCATGTTACATCACCTCCTGCGGAGCGGTGTCGGGCGTGATGCCGTTTTGCAGGCAGTACGTTTCGTAGTAGTAGCCGCGCTGACGCAGCAGCTCCTGATGCGTGCCGCGCTCGGTCACGACGCCGTCCTTCAAAATCAGGATGAGGTCAGCATCCTTGACGGAGGAAATGCGCTGGGCAATGATCAGCTTCGTGCAGTCGTAGGGGAGCTGACGCAGCTGCGCCTGAATGTACTTCTCCGTCTCCATATCGACGGCGGAAGTGGTGTCGTCCATGACGAGGATGCCGGGCTTGACTGCCAGCGCGCGCGCCAAGGCAATGCGCTGCTTCTGTCCACCGGAAAGCCCCACGCCGCGTTCGCCGATAATCGTGTCGTAGCCCTCGGACAAGCCCTTGATGAAGTCGTCCGCAGCCGCGCGGCGGGCGAAGTCGTGCACTTCATCCTCCGTCAGCGTTTGGTCGCCGAAAGCAATGTTGCCTTCCACCGTGTCGGAAAAGAGGAAAACATCCTGCGTTGCCGTACCGATGCCGTCGCGCAGCTGCTGCAGCTTCCACTTGCGCACGTTGCAGCCGTCAACGGAAATGCTGCCGCTGGTCACGTCGTAGCAGCGGGCGAGCAGCTGAATCAGCGTCGTTTTGCCGGAACCGGTCGGCCCCATGATGGCGACGGTCTGCCCCGGCTTGGCGGAGAACGTTACGTCGGACAGCACCGGCTGCGAGCCGTAAGCGAAGGACACATGGTCAAAGGAAATCGCACCCTCGATGTGGTCGTGATTCACCGCGCAGGAGCTGTCTACAATCTCCGGGCGGGAGACTTCAATCTCCATGACCTTGTTCGAGCAGGTGATGAAGCGCTGCCAGTCGTTGAGCAGGTTGCCCAGCTGCCGCATGGGGACGCTCAGCGTCCACGCCAGCTGGGTGAAAATCGTCAGTTCGCCCGCCGTCATGCCGTCGGTAATCATCAGGTAGCCGCCGAAAAAGACGGTCAGCAGCGTCATGGCGTTCGCCAGAATCTCGATGAAGGGGTAGAAGGACAGCCAACGCTTGTTGATATCCAGATTCGCATCGCGGAAGGCGCGGGAACGCTCGTCGAAGCGGTTCTCCTCGTATTCCTCACGCGCAAACGCCTTCACCACGCGGTTTGCCGCAATGTTCTCCTGCGCCTTCGCGTTCATGTCGCTCATCTTGTCGCGCATGTCCACGAACATCCGCCGCGCGCCCTTGGAGTACACTTTCGTGATAATCATCAGCAGCGGCGTGACGCAGACCATTGCCAGCGCGAGCTTCCAGTTCACCGAGAACAGGTAAATCGACGACGACACGAACATGACGATGCTGTCTACCGCCACATAGTCTATGTATGCCAGAAAATGGCGGCACCAGTCTGTGTCGGCGGACAGGCGCGTCATCAGGTCGCCCGTGCGGTGAATGTCGAAAAAGCGCATGTCCTGATACTGCAGGCGCGTGAACAGCCGCATGCGCAGGTTCATCAGCGTGTTCTGGGAGGAATGCTCCAGCAGGACAACCATCAGGTAGCGCAGACCTTCGCGCGTAACCTTGACAATCAGCATCGTCAGCAGCAAGCCGACGAGCGGTTCGGGGTTCTGCGCGACAATGACGTCATCCATCAGGCGCATCGTCAGGTAGGGGTTGATGAGCAGCATCAGCGACGTGACGGCACTGATGATGAGGCCAAGAATGTGCCACTTGTGGTAGCGCTTGTCCATTACGCCCCACAGCCATTTGATATTCTCCATCGGTTACTCCTTATACAGGGTCGATTCGATTTCCTTTGTCACAAAGTCAGCAATGCGGATTTTCCATTCCTCGTCCGGGTGGACTTCGCCGTGAGAGCGGGCAACACTGCGGTCAAAGCCGCTTCCGTAGAAGCTGTCGATGCAGTGCACGCCCGTTTTCTGCGCGACTTTCTGGATGACGCGGCGCTTGAGCAGCCCGTGAGATTCGTCCATCCATGCCTGCGGGGTGTATGTTTGCAGCGGCGTGGCGAGGAAAATCGCCGCGTTCGGGCAGACCGCCTGCAATGTTCGCACCGCCCAGAGCAGCGAAGATGCCATCGACGTGCGGGTCAGGGCGGCGTAGGGGAGTTCACAGACTGCCGCAAAGTCATCCGCCGGGGCGTTTTCCGGTTGATTGCCGTCATTGGTGGAGATGGCGATGTAGATGACGTCCGGCGTGCTCAGCGTGCCTGTGCCGATACCGATTTCCGCCGGAATCGCATACTCGACGCCATCCACCGTCCAGCGGATGATGCTGCCCTTCGGCGTGAGCGCCTGCAAAACGCGCCGCACCTGATTGGACAGCACGTTGTCCGCCGTGTTCGTGTTCGGCGGCTCGATGAGCGTTACAGGCGTGATGTTCCTATCGCCTTCGTGCCAGTCGGAGCAGGTTGCGTACCCGCAGGCGGCATTCAGCACCTCCTGCGCGTTCAGCCGATGCGCCACCATCGTGCCGATACCGCTGACTTGGTCGCTGGTGATGCTGTCGCCCATGCAGCAGAAGCAGCGGATGTTCATGGGGTTGTCCTCCCTTGTAGAAAGACGTGTCGTTCAGTCGTAAGTTCATTAGAAACGGTTTGATGATAGCACGGTTTTTTCCTTGTTTCAAGGGGGCTTTTGGAAAGATTTCGACAATATTTCTTGCCCATCAGTTAAGTAACAAAAAACCGGAAAATTCAAGGACAAAAGCCACAATGCGGCGATAAAAACCAGTGACAGGAGTGGCGAAACCGAAGGTCTCCAGCAGACGACCGCGGACTTCGTCCGTTTTCATTACCCTCTGGAAGCATGGAAAAGACCAGTTCAACCATGCCCATCAGCATAGAATCAGAAAAAACCACCCAACGAAACCATTTTCGTTCTGGTAAGAAATCAGACATTCTTGACAAAACACAATTTTTGTGTATAATTAAATTATTGCATCATCCATTCCATAGACCCCCAAGACGCTAAGGGAGGAAATTAAACATGAAACACTGGGTCGCACAAGCGCTTTCTCTGCTGATGGCAGTCTGCTTGTTTCTGCCCTGCTTCGCCGCAGCGGAAGAAGCCGCGCAGACCGCCGTCACCATCGACTTTGAGGATGGCAACGCCGCCGCATTCAGCCAGTCTGGCTCCTGCACCGTCGGCGTGACGGAATCGCAGGCACACAGCGGCAAGCAGAGCCTGCGAGTTTCTGGACGCGGTAGCAATAACTGGGACGCCGTTGACCTCTCCGCTGCGTCACTTGGCATCGAGGCCGGCGCGAAAGTCCACCTGTCCGCCTGCGTCTACGTCGAAAGCTCGGAGGACGGCACTATGGCGATTGGCAAGGCGGGCGGCGATTACGCCTACTACGCGCAGGTGAACGTCAAGGGCAAGGAGTGGACGGAAATCTCCTGCGATTTCGAGGCGGACGCGGGCATCAACATCCGCTTCCTCACGGCGTCGGATAACTATCTGGGCAAAAACTACTGCCTTGATGACGTCACGCTGACCATCACCGCGCCCGAAAAGATGGATTACTCCGACGCGCCACAGATTCACTACACGTCGGACTTTACCAGCGGCACGGACGGCTGGTATGCGCGTTCTGCGGGCAGTGCTACCATCGAGACGACCGCTGACGGGCTGTACATCACCGGGCGTACCGCGACGTGGAACTCTCCCGGCCGCGACTTCGACCTTGTGCCGGGGCGCGCCTACAACCTGTCCGTGCAGGTGAAGCAGGACGAGCTGGATTCGTGCAGCTTCATCCTGTCCGTCGCCCATACCCGCGACGGCGAGGAATCCTATGAGAACATTGTCACCGGCACGGCGAAGAAAGGCGAATGGGCAATGCTGTCCGGCTCGTACATTCCCGGTCGGTATGACAAGTATGTGCTGTACGTTGAGGGCGCGGGCAAGGAAACGTCCTTCACCATCCGCAATTTCACCTGCGACGAGAAGATTGACTCCTTCGATACCACTTCGCTGCCTGTCCTCAAGACGCTCTATGCGGATAAGTTCGATTTCGGCACGGCGGTTGTTGCCAGTGAAGTGGCGGACAGCAAACGCATGGCGTTCTACGGCAGCCAGTTCACCATCATGACCGCGGGAAACGAGATGAAGCCGGATTCGCTGCTGGATATGGCGGAATGCCGCAAGCTCAGCCGCACGGACGACACGGCCGTCGCTGTGAAGTTCGACAACTGCATTCCGTTCCTCGATTGGTGCCGCGACAATGGCGTGAAGGTGCATGGGCATGTGCTGGTGTGGCACTCCCAGACGCCCGAAGCCTTCTTCCATGAGGGCTACGCGACCCACAAGCCGCTGTGCAGCCGCGAAACCATGCTCGCCCGCATGGAAAGCTACATCCAGCAGGTGCTGACGTGGACGAACGAGAATTATCCGGGGCTGATTGTCTCGTGGGACGTTGTGAACGAAGCCGTGGCGGACGGCAGCGACCAGCTGCGCGAATCCAACTGGACAAAGACGGTTGGTCAGGATTTCGTGAACCGCGCGTTTGAGTACGCCCGCAAGTACGCCGCGGACGGCGTGAAGTTGTACTACAATGATTACAACACCCCCCTTGACCCCAAGCTGCACGGCATCTGCGTCCTGCTGGACAGCCTGATTGCGGATGGCACGATTGACGGCTACGGCTTCCAGGCACACTACTCCGTCGGCAGTCCGACGATTGACCGCGTGGATTGGGCGTTCCAGCAGATTGCCAAGCGTGATTTGCTCCTGCGCGTGTCCGAACTTGACGTGGGCATTGACGATACGAGCGAGGAAAATCTGCAGAAGCAGGCGAAGTATTACGGCAACCTGATGAAGATTTTCCTGCGTTACGCCGACCGCATTGAAGCGGTGCAGGTATGGGGCACGGTGGACGACCTGAGCTGGCGCGCGGACGAGTACCCGCTCCTGTTCGACAAGGATGCCCAGCCGAAGCCCGCGTTTGACACGCTGGTGGAACTGGCACAGTAAATCCATCATAAAGGCAACACCGCACAATCCATTTGCCAGCCGACCACCTCATTTGTGCGGTGTTACCCTAACTTTAAGGAGGCGACGAAGATGAAGAAGAAGAGTTTTGCCATATTGCTGGCTGCGGCGCTGCTGCTGTACCTGCTGCCGGGAATGGCGCTGGAAGCGAAGGCGGAAACCGTCCGCAACATATGTTTTTTCTGTAAGAAACAGGCAGATCTTGAGATTACAGGATTCGAGCGATACAACGGCGATCAGCATTGGGTAATTCACAAATGTCCAAACTGCGGTGAAAGTGAACGTAGCATATTTCTTGGCAATCCAATCAGCTATCACTCTGGCGGCACCGAAACGCCGACCTGCACCACGGGCAAAACCTGCGCCAAGTGCGGCGCTCAATACGGCAAACTCGGTCACGACTGGGGCGCATGGCAATCCAGGGGCAACAACAGTGCGCATTTCCGCACCTGCCAGCGTGACGGCTGCGATGCGGTCGACACCGAAAGCTGCTCCGGCGACAGCAGTGCGACCTGCATCACCCTGGGAACATGCACTACCTGCGGCGGGCAGTACTACAGCGCACATGCATTCCCTGCGGGGCAGAACTGGCATTCGGACGACAAAAACCACTGGCTTAGCTGCACCGTCTGCCACGAAGCGAAAACTAAGATGGGCGCACATTGGTTCGTTCAGGGCGCCGTTAGCGTGTGCCTTAAGTCCGCAGCCACCTGCGTTGCTCCGGCCGTGTACTACACAAACTGCGACTACTGCTACCACAAGGGAACGGATACTTATGTAGACCCAAATAATGGACCTGACCCGAACAACCACGACCTGGTGCACCACGACGCAAAGGCGCCCACCTGCACCGAAATTGGCTGGAATGAATATGACGCCTGCCAGCGTGAGGGCTGCACTTACACCACCAAGGTGGAACTGCCTGCGCTGAAACACAAGCTGGTGCATCACGACGCCAAAGCGCCCACCTGCACCGAGACCGGCTGGGAGGAATACGATACCTGCTCCCGCTGCGATTACACCACCAAGGTGGAACTGCCTGCGCTGAAACACAATCTGGTACACCACGACGCCAAGGCGCCCACCTGCACCGAAATTGGCTGGGATGAATATGACGCCTGCCAGCGCGAGGGCTGCGATTACACCACCAAGGTGGAAATCCCTGCCCCCGGGCACGATTATACCGAAAAGGTCGTCAAGCCCACCTGCGAAAAGGTCGGCTACACGCTGCACACCTGCAAAAAATGCAATGACAGCTATAAGGATCACCAGACGAAGACGCTGCTGCACTGGTATGGCGAATGGACGAGTAACGGCGACGGCACGCACAGCGCGACCTGCAAGCGCAAGGATTGCAAGCACGTCAGCAAGACCGAATGCGCCATCGTCGAATTCAAGCAGGCTGAAGCGACGCGCACGCTCTGCCCCGTATGCGGCAATGTGAGCGATAGCACACATCTGGCGCTGGTTGAAGAAGTGAAGGCGGAGGGCGAGCATCTGCCCTATGGCGAGCTGGTGCTGCGCATGGGTGAAACTGCGAACGGCAATACGCTGCTGAGCGTCTGCTTTGAAGTTTCCGGCAAGCTCTCCCGGCCGAAGGGCGAGGTAAAAATCACGCTGCCCGCCGAGCTGCTGAACGGCGGTACCCTGGCGCTGCTGAATGCCGACGGTACGGAAATTGATCTGCCCTACATTGTGGAAGGTGAAAACGCAGTGTTCACGCTGGATTTCACCGATGCAGAAATTCCCACTGCGCTGATTCGCCTGATACCGACAGCGGAATAATCTTATTTCCATTTCATAGCGTTTTTAAAAATTTGAGGAGGAGAAAAACATGAAAAAATGGTTGGTTACATGTCTCCTGGCGATTGCGCTGCTCTTTGTAGCAACCACGGCGATGGCTGCGCATATCAGGTTGAACGGCGACTATTGCGAAGGGAATACCTTTGAAATACGCAAAAGAGAAAAAGATTACCATACGCTGTACTGTTACCGCTGCTATGATGAGTTTACAGAGAATCATTGGAGCATAGATACACCCCAGTACAAAGCCACTTGCACGAAAGTTGCGGTATGTACTTCTTGTCTTATGTCCTACGGTGAATACGGGCCGCACGACTGGGGCGCATGGCAATCCAGGGGTAACAACAGTGAGCATATCCGCCACTGCCAGCGTGACGGCTGCGATGCGGTCGACACCGCAAGCTGCTCCGGCGACAGCAGCGCGACCTGCATTACGCTGGGAACATGCAGCACCTGCGGCGGGCAGTACTACAGCGCACATGCATTCCCTGCGGGGCAGAACTGGCATTCGGACGACAAAAACCACTGGCTTAGCTGCACCGTCTGCCACGAAGCGAAAACTAAGATGGGCGCACATTGGTTCGTTCAGGGCGCCGTTAGCGTGTGCCTTAAGTCCGCAGCCACCTGCGTTGCTCCGGCCGTGTACTACACAAACTGCGACTACTGCTACCACAAGGGAACGGATACTTATGTAGACCCAAATAATGGACCTGACCCGAACAACCACGACCTGGTGCACCACGACGCAAAGGCGCCCACCTGCACCGAAATTGGCTGGAATGAATATGACGCCTGCCAGCGTGAGGGCTGCACTTACACCACCAAGGTGGAACTGCCTGCGCTGAAACACAAGCTGGTGCATCACGACGCCAAAGCGCCCACCTGCACCGAGACCGGCTGGGAGGAATACGATACCTGCTCCCGCTGCGATTACACCACCAAGGTGGAACTGCCTGCGCTGAAACACAATCTGGTACACCACGACGCCAAGGCGCCCACCTGCACCGAAATTGGCTGGGATGAATATGACGCCTGCCAGCGCGAGGGCTGCGATTACACCACCAAGGTGGAAATCCCTGCCCCCGGGCACGATTATACCGAAAAGGTCGTCAAGCCCACCTGCGAAAAGGTCGGCTACACGCTGCACACCTGCAAAAAATGCAATGACAGCTATAAGGATCACCAGACGAAGACGCTGCTGCACTGGTATGGCGAATGGACGAGTAACGGCGACGGCACGCACAGCGCGACCTGCAAGCGCAAGGATTGCAAGCACGTCAGCAAGACCGAATGCGCCATCGTCGAATTCAAGCAGGCTGAAGCGACGCGCACGCTCTGCCCCGTATGCGGCAATGTGAGCGATAGCACACATCTGGCGCTGGTTGAAGAAGTGAAGGCGGAGGGCGAGCATCTGCCCTATGGCGAGCTGGTGCTGCGCATGGGTGAAACTGCGAACGGCAATACGCTGCTGAGCGTCTGCTTTGAAGTTTCCGGCAAGCTCACCCGGCCGAAGGGCGAGGTAAAAATCACGCTGCCCGCTGAGCTGCTGAACGGCGTTACCTTGGCGCTGCTGAATGCCGACGATACGGAAATTGATCTGCCCTACATCGTGGAAGGTGAAAACGCAGTGTTCACGCTGGATTTCACCGATGCAGAGATTCCCACCGCGCTGATTCGCCTGATACCGACAGCGGAATAATCCCATTTCATAGCGTTTTTAAGGCCGTTGCAGAAGATGAATCCTGCAACGGCCGTTATGGTGCGCCCGGCTTAACCGAAGGCAAGGGTGTCCATCGAGAGGCGGAGTCTGAAGGAAGCCGGATGCCAGCGGGCAAACTCCCGAACCGACGAACAGAAATCACATAGTAGACCGTAGAGGGGCGGACGAGTGTGCCGAGCAACACAAAGTCCAAGGCTGCCCGAATCCCGTGCGGTAAATGTGGCGGTTATGTGGAAGAAAAAAAGGCGGCTGCCAGGTTTATCCCCTGACAGTCACCTCACTGCTTACTTCTTTTCTACTTTGCTGCTGCCGCGGATGGTCGCATCCGGCTTGGCGGCCTGCTTCATGAACGCCGACGGGCTGATGCCGACGATGTTCTTGAACTGCTTGGAGAAGTGGTACGGATCCTGCATCCCGACTTCGATGCCCGCCTGACGCACGGTGTGTCCTTCCTCGCGCAGCAGCTCCTTCGCGCGTTCCATCTTGCAGTGCAGCACATACGACATCGGCGGCATGCCCACTTCGCTCACGAAGCGCTTGCGGAACGTTTCCATCGGCATACGGGAAATCGCCGCCATCTCCGCCAGAGAGAAGTTGTCCTTGTACTGATTCGCGCGTAGGGTGTCCACGACCTTCGCAATCTCGTGCGAAAGCATCGCGTCCATGGCGACCGGCTGACCCCAGTGGCTTGCCAGCATCCCGTACATCAGGTGCTGCAGCTGATATGTCGCGTCGCTGGTGTCCGTGTGGCGGACGATGACCTGCACAATCTGCTTCGCCAAGTACATCTGGCTCGGCAGCGCCCCCTGTTTCAGCGGCATATGCAGCAGCGCGCCCATCTTGCGTACGACCATCGGCGCAAGCGGGCCTTCCAGCGCAATCCACACGCAGCGGACGCTCTCGTCAATCTGCAGGGCAGCGTCGCGGTTGCCGGCGGGCAGGAAGCACGTTTCCTGCTGTTTCAGCGTCAGCTCATGCCCCTGCCAAACCAGCGTCGCTTCGCCTGCCTCCACCGCGAACCAAATCCACTGGTCATGCGGCTTAATGGGGCGTCTCCCTGCCTCAAACATCGCCGTGCCTGCCGCGTGAATCCACGCACCGCTGGAGCGGGTCAAGCTGCCCGGCTTGTGGTATCCTTCCACCACCATAGTATCCGCCGCAGCCTCTACGTCTGCGAACAGGTAAGACTCCATGCCCTTCATCCTCCTTCAACCAAATGGCACAATTGTCATTATGGCTATTATAATGCCCAAATCGGTTGATTGTCAAGAGGATTACACGATTTTCCCGAAATTTTTCTGAAGGATAGCTGTGCGTGTCCGAGTATGGATGAATGCCATCCAATACAGGTTAGCATCGGCAAACTTTTCGCCCGAAAAACAGCAAATGTACAATCCTGCCCTTGACAAGTGCGGGATGAGCGGACTATAATAAATCCGAATACGCGGCAATGATGCCGCCGGACGGAGGAATTTTCTCCATGATGCTGTCTGTGCTGTTTCCGTTTACGCTCCCGGCGTTTTTCGCCGGGCAAATTGACGTACCGTGAAGCAGCAGCCGCAGCGATTGAGGAAAACATCAGGCGCGGAAGCTCTTTTGCGGGCTTCCGTGCTTTTTTTCGTCCATTTGAGCCAATAATGATTTTGAGCCAATAATGATTGACGCAGGAGGTTGAACACCATGATTATCGTCTTGAAGCAGGGTACGACCCAGCAGGAAATCGACACCGTCACCAATGCCGTGGTTGCGCGCGGCGTATCCGTCAGCCCGATTGTAGGCACGGAGATGACCATCCTTGGTCTGACTGGCGACACGAGCCGCATTGACCCCGACCAGCTGGAATCCTTCCACTGCGTCGAACGCATTATGAAGGTCGCCGAGCCGTTCAAGAAGGCGAACCGCGCGTTCCATCCCGCGCCGAGCGAAATTAAAATCGGCAACACGGTTGTCGGCGGCAAGAAACTCGCGATTATGGCTGGCCCCTGCTCCGTGGAGAGCAACGAGCAGATTACCGCCGTGGCGCAGGCGGTGAAGGACGCGGGCGCGACGGTGCTGCGCGGTGGTGCGTTCAAGCCGCGCACGTCCCCGTACTCCTTCCAAGGACTGGCATACGAGGGGCTGGACATGCTCTGCCACGCGCGCGAGCAGACCGGGCTGCCCATCGTGACCGAGCTGATGTCCCCCTACGACATTGATACCTTCGTGGATAAGGTGGACTGCATTCAGGTCGGTGCGCGCAACATGCAGAATTTCGACCTGCTGAAACAATTGGGGAAGATTCGCAAGCCGATTCTGCTTAAGCGCGGTTTGTCCGCCACCATCGAGGAGTGGCTGATGAGCGCGGAGTACATCATGGCCGGCGGCAACGAGCAGGTGATTCTGT
>OKWR01001620.1_pt1 | contig 14347 bp, 16 predicted proteins | sample 1607101 | NCBI WGS metagenome assembly OKWR01 (sample SAMN04414076, study PRJEB24778) | human gut metagenome | material: faecal | host: Homo sapiens
GTTTTCTCCAGTAGGAGAGAAGCATATGTTTATTTCTTCACCATCAGGCAGCTTTTGATGATGTAGCAGATGAGCACCACATAAACTACGAGCGACAGTGCTTCGCTCCATGGATTGGCCCACCAGTCGCCAAACTCGAATGAGATACCGCCAAACTTCATGGCTGCGCTTACTACACCCATCAGTGCACCACCGGCAATGAAGCCCGAAGCGATCAGAGTACCGCGTTCGTTGCGCAACTCATTCAGAGCTGTGTCCTTGCTGCGGCTATTTACATACCAGTTGATGATACCGCCTACCAGCAACGGCAAGTTCAGTTCCAACGGGATGAACATACCCAGAGCGAATGCCAAAGCCGATACGTTGCACAGCGTGAGCACGATGGCGATTACGGCACCGATACCATAGAGTAGCCAAGGCGCTCCGGCACCACTCATCAGCGGTTCGATCACAGCCGCCATAGCGTTGGCCTGAGGGGCAGCCAGCTGTCCGCTGGTGAATCCGTATGTCTTGTTCAGAATCATGATCACAGCAGCGACGGTAGCGGCTGACACCAATGTGCCCAGGAATTTATAGGTTTCCTGCTTCTTAGGTGTGCTGCCCAGCCAGTAGCCGATCTTCAGGTCAGTGACAAAAGAACCAGCGCTGGCCAGAGCCGTACAAACCACACCGCCCATGATGAGTGCTGCCACCATACCACCGGTGCCTTTTAATCCTACGGCCACCATGATGATGGAAGCCAGAATCAGTGTCATCAGCGTCATGCCCGAAACCGGGTTACTGCCCACAATGGCAATGGCATTGGCTGCTACGGTAGTGAACAGGAAAGAGATGACTGCCACGAGCAGGATACCCACAATGGCAAAGAGCAAATTGCCCTGCATGATGTCCAGATAGAAGAACAGGAAGATGGCTATGAGTGTGATAGCAGATCCGATGGCTACAATCTTCATGGACAGATCGCGCTGCGTGCGCTCCACCTGCTTATTGCCTTCGCTCTTGCCTTTCATTTCCTGGGCGGCCAGGGATACGGCTCCCTTGATGATGCTCCAGCTCTTGATGATGCCAATGATACCCGCCATGGCGATACCGCCGATACCGATACTCTTGGCATAGGCAAAAATCTGTTCGGGCGAAGCACTTGCCGCACTAACTACTTCACTGCCGCCGCTCACATTCAGGTCGGGCCAGATGGCGGCAATCAGTGGGATGATGACCCACCATACGGCTACGGAACCCAAACAGATGATGAGGGAATATTTGAAGCCCACGATGTAGCCCATACCCAATACGGCTGCACCGGTATTGATCTTGAACACTAATTTGGCTTTGTCGGCCAGATCTGCTCCCCACTGCATACAGCGGGTGGTGAAGTTCTCGTTCCACAGACCGAAGGTGGCCACGGCGAAGTCATACAGTCCGCCAATCAGTCCGGCAATGACCAGATGCTTGGCTTGTCCACCGCCTTTCTCGCCTGAAATCAGTACCTGAGTGGAAGCGGTGGCTTCAGGGAACGGATATTTTCCGTGCATGTCCTTCACGAAATATTTGCGGAAGGGGATCAGGAAGAGGATGCCCAGTACACCGCCCAACAATGAGGCGATGAACACCTCCATGAAGTTGACCGTCATTTCCGGGTACTTGGCCTGCAGGATATACAGGGCCGGCAACGTGAAGATGGCTCCCGATACTACCATGCCCGAACAGGCACCGATGCTTTGAATCATCACGTTCTCGCCCAAAGCGCCTTTGCGACGGGTGGCTCCGGCCACACCTACGGCAATGATGGTGATGGGGATGGCGGCTTCAAATACCTGACCCACTTTCAGTCCCAGATAGGCGGTAGCTGCCGAGAAGATCACGGCCATGATCACACCCCATAGTACCGACCACAGATTCACTTCTTTGTACTGTCGTTTCGGTGACATGAGCGGTTCGTACTGCTCGCCCGGTTTCAATTCCCGAAAGGCATTCTCGGGTAGACCGGTAAATTTTTCTTGATTTTCCATAAGGGTAAACAGTTATTGTTAATAATTAAATTCCGAAAGAACAAAATTAAGAAATTTATACGATTTGCACAACTGTACCCTTACATTTTGACAAAATGAAAAAGGAATGCGCCTCTACCAGCTGAGGCGCATTCCTAATTCTATGCTAAAGTTGAGCGGTTTGTCTGTATAGATGGTTTGAATATTTTTGTCGGATACGATATGCCAGGCCAGTCCCGGTTCGGCATAGATGCCCAAATGATGAGTGCAGTTGAACTGAATACCAGCTCCGCAAAGAGCTGTGTATTGCAATCCCCGTATTCCGATGCTGTTCTGTTCGGAACTTACTTTCTGCTTTTCCTTATAATAGTCTGTGATTTCTGTTCCGGCAATATCCTTTTCAAAGAGCATTCCGGCCTGTGCATAGGTCTGCCAGTAGCGATTTTGCCAGAAAATGTAGTTTACCTTAATTGGAATGCCCAGCAGATGTAATTTTTGGTTTGTTTTATAAAAATAGCTATTGCCTCCCGAACGTAGCTCCGAGCGTAGCAGGGTGTAGGTAAGTCCGCTCTCCAGACTCCAGACATTGTTCAACTTGTATTGGAACTTTATACCTCCTGTAATGGGTTGATGATGATTGACATCTGTTTCCGGAGCCCTATCTTTGTTATAAAGCAGAATGTCTGTCAGGTGTGAATTTCCCCACGAACTGCCGTTAATGGTGGTAGTATGGAATTTTCCCTTATTGATATCTCCCTGACCACTATAGTTCAATTGCGATTGGGGCATGTTTTGTGATGCGGCCATAGCCAGCGTCCAGCGGCCACTGCCTGAGATAGCTTTGGTTTAACATTCTTTTGCTTTTATGCCTTCTGGATAGGGATAATCTTTGTTAGAAAAGACCTATGAACCACATCATCAGCCGGCCTACCCACATGGCAAGCAGATAGATGAGCACGCAGAGCAACACAATGGCCAAAGCCATCCATATGGCCTTACGGCGTACGGCGTTTATGGTTGCCCGGTCTTTCTCTACATAACGGGTAATCATCCGGCAGTTTTGGATAAACGAACGGTTTATAAAATCAAGTATAGCACCCACTCCAAAAGGGAGCATACCTAGAAGTACATCGGTCAGCATATTGTAGATAACGGCTAAGGTAAGAGGCAACGAACGGATCTGAACGATGCATAGATAAATGAGCGGCAGTGAGAGTAGCGCAGTCGTTACGTCGCCGGCACCGGGAATCAGACCGATGAGCGGGTCCAGATAGTACCGGTCCATCCATTGTGCCAACTTTTTCATAAAGAGAAAAGAAGCCGATTGCTGTATGTCTTGTTTTTGTTTGTATGAGGTATTCATAAAAGAGATAATCTTTTGGATATAAGTTAAGCGTTCATGAATCTCTTTATAGATGATTATCTATGAAGAGAGATTTCTTGTGGCCGTATGACCGTCATTGAGTTTTTAGATGTAATTTTAATCTTGGGCTGTTATTTGATGAGCAGTCTTCATTAGAATGATTGGGTGTTCTTTATTTCTTCCGGGAGCAATTGCCGAATCACTCGGCAGGGATTTCCCACTGCCAGCGAGTTGGCCGGAATATCTTTAGTGACTACACTTCCGGCACCGATTACGCAGTTATCGCCGATGGTGACTCCGGGCAGTACGCATACTTGTGCTCCGATCCACACGTTATTGCCCACACGGATGGGATAGGCATACTCCAGTCCCCGATTGCGTGGTTCCACTTGTAACGGGTGTCCGGCGGTGTAGAAACCGCAGTTGGGGGCCACAAACACATTGTCACCAAAAGTAACTTTCGCACCGTCGAGGATAACACAGTTTACATTCATATAGAAATTCTCTCCGATTTCTATATTATACCCGTAATCACAATAGAACGGCTGCTCGATGAGAAACTGTTTTCCGGTGTGTCCCAACAGGTGGCGCATCAGCTCGGCGCGCTCTTCAGTTTGCAGTGGCGACAGGCGGTTGTATTCAAAACAAAGCTGTTTGCACTGCTGGCGCTCAGCAATCAGTTCGGCGTCGTTGTTGGCATCATACCATTCGCCGCAGTGGCATTTTTCTTTTTCTGTTCGCATGATTTTTCATTATATGTGGTTAGTGCTTTTTCCGGGCTGCGATAGCTAGAATAACTCCTAAAGCTACGCCTAACAGTGCAGCGAAAAGTACGCGTAAATCTTCCGGAAGTAGGAATGTTATCGTGTGTGCCGGAAACCAAAATAGAGGAATGGTCTTTTTGAATACAAAGTTCCATTGTATTTGCCAGTTCAGATTTTGCAGGATGCTTCCCATAGGAATAGGGGTGAACAGTCCTTTGAGTGTTCCTCCTGTATTCAGAATATGTGTGTCAGTAATTTTATGTAGCGTCATGAATACAGGAGCAAAGATGCAGTTCATGGTTACGGATATGGCAAAAGCCAGAGCTATCTTTTTCAGGCAGAGTGGGCCGGCCATGACGGCTGTGGGATCGCTTACGCCCAAATACTCGGCAAAAGCCGGTACTCCTTTGGAAAAGACGACAAAAGCCATGTTAATACCCATTCCTAAAAAGCCCCAAACGAGAGCTCGAGGAAGTACCCCGAAGCTCGGGTAATAATATTTGCCTGAACTGATGCGCAGACCAAGCAATTCGCCCATAGTAGAAAGAAGGGCAAATTTCAGAAAACTCATGATCATGCCGTGTGCAGCATTAAAAGACTGATATTCGTTGTAGAGACTATCAGAAAATACAAACGGCAGGAATATCAGAAGGATGATACTTGAAAATATGAAATCTGATTTTTTCATGTTATGTATGGGGCATTATTTGTGGTATAGTTCTCTTGATTTTGTGAGACGGCGGTAAATATAATTTATTCTTTTGTAAAGTAAAAAGTAAAGTCTGGTACAAAACTCAAATAACGATAGGAGTTTAGTAATGTTTAACACCACCATATTCTTTTTTCTTAGTCAATAGTGGACCATGTATTTTAGATGAGAAAAGAATGTTCAGAAACAGGGGATAGTTGTGGGAGCAAAGTGCTATCTTTGCAGAGGTATTATAAAAAGGAACTGTTATGGAAGATGAAGCAATGAAAGAAGAAAAGCAGAAACGCTCCTGCGTGGACTGCGGAACACAGAATTGTAAGTTTCAGAACCGTACTTATCCCGAGTTCTGTCCTACCACCCATTTGCGCGACGAAGATATGCAGTGGGCGCTGGAGCGTTATGAGGAGGAAAGAAATCACGATATTATGGTGGCCAGTGCCGAAGTGGAATACGAAGGTTACTGCCAGTGGACCCGTGTGCAGGAGATCATGGAGTTTGCCCGTAAGATCGGAGCACGGCGCATCGGCATTGCGAATTGCATCGGATTGATTCGCGAGGCTCGCATCTTTGCCCGTATTCTTCAGGCCAACGGTTTCGAAGCTTATGCGGTGATCTGCAAGGTGGCCGGTAAACCCAAGTCATCACTTGGCATTCCTAAGGAGTGCGAATCTATCGGGGCGGCTATGTGTAACCCGATTCTTCAGGCACGCTTGCTGAACGAAGCACATACTGATCTGAATGTGGTAATCGGTTTGTGCGTGGGACACGATAGCCTGTTCTATAAATATTCCGAAGCATACGCTACTACTTTGGTGACGAAAGACCGCGTCACCGGAAACAATCCGGCGGCGGCTCTCTATACGGCCGAGTCCTATTACAAAAAGAAATTTCATCTGGACCGCTAACATTTTTATTCATTTGGGCTAGCTAATTGTTATTTTGCATTCGAAGAATTAAAGATACAGATGGATTGTTCGTAAATGTTTTTGAAAATGCTCCCGACGAAATGAAAAAAAAACGTCGGGAGCATTTTTGCGTTTCGTCGGGATGAATTTTTCCTGTTTCCTTGTGTGTCTGCCGCTCAAGTGCCAAAGACGTTTTTCCGCTAAGGTTAAAAAAGTTCAATCACTTGTCGTTTTAATAAATCATTTTTTTTGTATTTCTGAATAAATGCTATTTTTGCATCAATTTGCAAACTTGATATGACAAAATGAGCACAATAATAACACACAAGGGTAGAGTAAAACAGATTGACAATACCCGGATACAGGTACAGATCATGCAGGCTTCTGCCTGTTCAGCCTGTGAAGCCAAGAGTCTCTGTCATTCTGCGGAAAGCAAGGAGAAAATGATTGAGGTGCATACCGCCGATGCCGCCGATTTTGAGGTGGGGCAGGAAGTGATGCTGGTGGGCACCCTCTCGCAAGGACTCAAGGCTGTGGTTTATGCCTATGTTATGCCCTTAATTCTGATGCTGGTGGTTTTATTCCTGTCCCTGCTTCGGGGGATGGACGAGGCGCTGTCGGCCCTGTTGTCTATTGGCGTGCTGATACCTTATTACCTTGTTATATATCTTTTGCGTCATCATCTGACCCGAAAATTTTCATTTACCCTTAAACATATAAACTAATAAAATGATGCATTTAATTTGGATTGCAGTATTGATTCTGGGAGCAGTGGGACTGATTTCCGCACTGGTGCTCTTCGTGGCCTCCCGGAAATTTGCTGTGGAAGAAGATCCCCGAATTGGTGAGGTGAGCGAGGTGCTGCCTCAGGCCAACTGTGGTGGATGTGGTTATCCGGGCTGCTCGGGCTTTGCCGGTGCTTGTGTCAAGGCGGCAGATGCCGGAAGTCTGGATGGTATGCTTTGTCCCGTAGGCGGACAGCCGGTGATGGAGCGCGTAGCTTCTATTTTGGGCATGTCGGTGACAGCCGCCGCACCTAAGGTAGCTGTGGTACGTTGCAACGGATCATGTGCCAACCGCCCGCGTGTGGTGAGCTACGACGGTGTGAAGAGCTGTCGTGCGGCCCTGATGACCGGAACCGGTGAAACCGCCTGTGCGTTCGGATGTCTGGGTTGCGGCGACTGTGTGGCTTCCTGCCTGTTTGGTGCCATTTCCATTAATCCCGAAACCGGACTGCCGGTAGTGGATGAAGAGAAGTGTACGGCCTGTGGCGCTTGTGCCAAGACGTGTCCTCGTAAGATCATCGAGCTCCGTCCGAAGGGACCGAAAGGACGCCGCATGGTGGTTACCTGCGTGAATCGTGACAAAGGCGCTGTGGCCAACAAGGTATGCCAGGCTTCTTGTATCGGTTGCGGCAAGTGTGTGAAAACTTGTCCGTTCGAGGCCATCACGCTGATGAACAATCTGGCTTACATCGACCCGGAGAAGTGCCGTCTCTGCCGCAAGTGCGAGGAAGCCTGTCCGAAGGGAGCCATCCACGCCATCAATTTCCCGCCGCGCAAACCGAAGGCTGAACCTGCGGTAGCGGCACCTGTGAGTGAAAAACCGGAACAACCGGCGGCAGAAAAGACCGCAGCCAGTTCTAATGTTGAATCAAATTAATGGGGATAGACTGTGAAAACATTTAAGATAGGCGGGGTGCATCCCGCTGAAAACAAACTGACGGCCGAGGTGCCGTCACGGCCTGCTGCCATCCCGGCACAGGCGGTGTTCTCAATGTACCAGCACATCGGTTCACCGGCCAAACCGGTGGTGAAGAAAGGCGATGTGGTGAAAGTGGGAACTTTGCTGGCTGAGGCCGACGGATTCGTTTCCGCTCCGATTTACTCATCCGTATCGGGAACCGTATCCAAAGTAGACGCTATTGTAGATGCCAGCGGTTATCGCCGTCCGGCCATCATCGTAGATGTGCAGGGCGATGAGTGGGAAGAGGAGATCGACCGCTCGGCAGATCTGGTCACTTTGGCCGACCGTCCGGAACTGACTTCTGAGGACATCGTGGCTCAGGTAAAGAAAGCAGGTATCGTCGGTATGGGTGGTGCCACCTTCCCAACACATGTAAAACTGACTCCTCCTCCGGGTTCCAAAGCCGACTGTGTCGTTATCAATGGTGTGGAGTGTGAGCCTTATCTCACTGCCGACCACCGACTGATGCTCGAAAAGACCGAAGAGGTGCTTGTCGGCATTTCGCTCATCATGAAAGCCGTGAAGGTGGAGAAAGCCTATGTGGGCATTGAGAATAACAAGCCCGATGCCATCGCACGCATGCAGGAGAAGGCAGCCCGCTATCCGGGCATTGAGATCGTGCCGCTGAAAGTGAAGTATCCGCAGGGCGGTGAGAAGCAGCTGATTCAGGCCATTACCGGCCGCGAGGTTCCGCCTCCTCCGGGACTGCCTATTCAGGTGGGCGTGGTCGTACAGAATGTCGGTACCGCTTTTGCCATCTATGAGGCCGTGATGAAAAACAAACCGCTTGTGGAACGCATGATCACCGTAACCGGTAAGCCGTTGGCGCGTCCGGCCAATCTGTGGGCCCGTATCGGCACACCGATGAAAGCGTTGATTGACGAATGCGGCGGTATGCCCGAAGATTGCGGCAAGGTGATCGGTGGCGGTCCGATGATGGGTAAGGCCCTGATGAATCTGGATGTACCGGTTTGCAAGGGTTCTTCCGGTCTGTTGCTGATGAACGACAAGGAATCCCGCCGTGCGGCCATACAGCCCTGTATCCGCTGCGCCAAGTGTGTGGGGGCCTGCCCGATGGGACTGGAGCCTTACTTGCTGGCCACTGCTTCGGCATTCAAGAAGTGGGATGTGGTCGAGGCAAACGACATCGTTTCCTGCATCGAATGCGGTTCCTGCCAGTTTACCTGTCCGTCCAACCGACCGATGCTCGACAATATCAGAATAGGAAAATCAACTGTGATGGCGCTAATCAGAGCGCGTAATGCTAAAAAATAGAACAATGGCAAAGAAGTTAATAGTATCGCTGTCACCGCATGTACATGGAGGCGACAGTGTTCAGCGAAATATGTATGGCGTATGCGTGGCTTTGATTCCCACCTTGCTCGCCTCATTAATCTTTTTCGGACTGGGAGCCGCAATCGTGTTGGCCACTTCCGTCCTCTCCTGTGTATTCTTCGAGTGGGCCATTTCCCGCTTCCTGTTGCACAAGGAGCAGCTCACCATTACCGACGGCTCAGCCGTACTGACCGGTCTGTTGTTGGGCTTCAACCTGCCGTCTAATCTGCCGGTATGGATCATCATTATCGGTGCGTTGGTAGCTATCGGTGTGGGTAAGATGACCTTCGGTGGCTTGGGATGCAACCCGTTCAACCCGGCGTTGGTGGGACGTGTATTCCTGCTGGTTTCTTTTCCGGTGCAGATGACCACCTGGCCTTTGCCCGGACAGCTTACCTCTTATCTGGATGCACAGACCGGAGCCACTCCGCTGGCGGTGATGAAAGAAGCCGTGAAGACCGGTGACACCTCCGTGTTGGAAAAACTCCCGAATGCCTTTGACATGCTGTTGGGACAGATGGGAGGTTCTTTGGGCGAAGTCAGCGCTCTGGCCATTCTGATCGGTCTGGTGTATATGCTCATGCGCAAGATCATCACCTGGCACATCCCGGTTTCTATCCTGCTCACCGTATTGGTGTTCAGCGGCTTGCTGCACTTGTATAACCCGGCTTATGCCGATCCGGTGAACACGTTGCTTTCCGGTGGCCTGTTGTTGGGCGCCTGCTTCATGGCTACCGATTATGTCACCTCACCGATGACTCCGCGCGGACAGATCATTTACGGTATCGGTATTGGTGCCATCACCGTGATCATCCGTACCTTCGGAGCCTATCCGGAAGGTATGTCGTTTGCGATTCTGATTATGAACGCATTCACTCCGCTCATCAATACCTATAACAAACCAAAAAGATACGGGAGGGTTGCCAAATGAAAAAACTGAAATCTAATCTGGTAAATATGACGGTGGTGCTGACCGTTATCTCAGTGATTGCCGGCGGTGTGCTGGCCTATGTGAATCAGGTGACCCAGGGACCGATTGCCGCCATCAACGAACAAAAGTTGCAGGACGGTATCAAACAGGTGATACTGGGTACAACAGACGGTGAACTCAATGTGGAGCAGCCAGATACGCTCGACGGTGGTTATGTGCTTTACAAGACGGATAAGGGAACAGCGGTCATGGCTATTGAAAACGGTTTCGCAGGACCGATTTCTGTACTGGTGGGTTTCGACGAGCAGGGTGCTATCAAGGGATACACCATTCTGGCTACATCAGAAACTCCGGGTCTGGGCGTCAAAGCAGATACCTGGTTCCAGAAAGACGGTAAGGGAAGCATCATCGGCCGTAATCCGGGCGAGAAGGAACTGGTCGTTTCCAAGGATGGAGGTGATGTAGACGCCATTACGGCTTCAACCATTACCAGCCGTGCTTTCCTGAAAGCGGTGAACAATGCTTATCAAGTATATAAGAACAACGGACAGTGGACCGATACCAACAGCGGTGCTTCGCAGAAGGCACATTAAGACATGTGGAAGGTTTATTGTTGAAACATACGGAAAAGGAGAATAAATATGAATAGCTTTAAAGTTTTGATGAATGGCATCATCAAAGAGAATCCTACCTTTGTGTTGCTGCTCGGTATGTGTCCGACACTCGGAACTACCTCATCGGCTCTGAACGGTATGTCTATGGGACTGGCCACCACCTTTGTGCTGATCTGCTCCAATGTAGTCATCTCGCTCATCAAGAATCTGATTCCGGATACTGTGCGTATTCCGGCTTTCATTGTGGTGATCGCTTCGTTTGTGACTGCCTTGCAGATGATCATGCAGGCTTTTGCTCCGGATATCTATGCGTCTCTTGGTCTGTTCATACCGCTGATTGTGGTGAACTGTATTATTTTGGGCCGTGCAGAGGCTTTTGCCAGTAAGAATGGTGTGATCCCGTCTTTCTTCGACGGTTTGGGCATGGGTCTTGGTTTTACACTGGCACTGACAATTCTGGGTGCGATCCGCGAGTTGTTGGGTACCGGAAAACTGTTCGGAATGACTTTGTGGGCCGAGGATTACGGAATGCTGATGTTCGTGCTGGCGCCGGGCGCATTCCTGGTTTTGGGTTATCTCATAGCCATTGTCAATAAGATAAGAAAGGTATAACCTCATCAAAAAAGTCATTATGGAATTATTCTATCAATACATTATCGTTTTTATCACAGCGATATTTGTCAATAACGTCGTTCTTTCCCAGATTCTGGGAATCTGCCCTTTCCTCGGTGTATCGAAAAAAGTGGACACTGCTCTGGGTATGTCGGCAGCGGTTGCCTTTGTGCTTGTACTGGCCACACTGGTAACCTTTGTGTTGCAGAAATATGTGCTTGATCCCAATGATCTGGGATATTTGCAGACCATCGCCTTCATCTTGGTGATTGCCGCTTTGGTGCAGATGGTTGAAATCATCCTGAAGAAAGTCTCTCCGGCCCTGTATCAGGCTTTGGGTGTGTTCCTCCCGCTGATTACAACAAACTGTGCCGTATTAGGTGTGGCGATTCTGGTTATCCAGAAAGATTTTGATCTGCTGATGGGCGTGTGGTATGCCCTGAGTACAGCGCTTGGTTTTGGACTGGCATTGACTATTTTTGCCGGAATCCGAGAACAGCTGAGCATGATGCCGATACCGAAGGGAATGCAGGGAATGAGTATCGCACTGGTTACAGCCGGTCTGCTGGCTATGGCCTTTATGGGCTTCAGCGGAGTGGATAACGGACTCAAACTCCTGTTTCAGGTAGGCTGATCCGAAAGATTAAGAATAAAAAGGCCCGAAGAACGCTCTTCGGGCCTTTTTTCTAAAAAAATCTTTTCATTTTGAATGGCGGTATCATAAATATTGTCTATATTTGCTGTATCAAACATTAACAACAACATTTAACTGATATGAAAGAAACTATTTTGGTAACTGGTGGAACAGGTTTCATCGGATCACACACGACAGTAGAACTTCAGGCTGCCGGATATGACGTAGTAATTGTAGATAATCTGTCAAATTCTCGTGAAGATGTATTGGATGGTATCGAGAAGATCTCCGGTATTCGTCCTGCTTTTGAGAAGATTGACTTGTGCGATTTCGAAGCTACTGAGAATGTGTTCAAGAAATATCCAAAAATCAGTGGTATTATTCACTTTGCAGCAAGCAAGGCTGTAGGCGAAAGTGTTGAGAAGCCTTTGAAATACTACCGCAACAACATCCTTTCATTGGTTAACTTGTTGGAGTTGATGCCTAAGTATAACGTTAAGGGTATTATCTTCTCTTCTTCATGTACCGTTTACGGTCAGCCAGACGTGTTGCCTGCAACTGAGGAAACTCCGATCAAGAAGGCTGAGAGCCCATACGGAAATACAAAACAGATCAACGAAGAGATCATTTACGATACAGTAAAGAGTGGCGCTCCTATCAAGGCTATCCTGTTGCGTTACTTCAACCCAATCGGTTCACACCCATCTGCAATCATCGGTGAGATGCCAAATGGTGTTCCTCAGAACCTGATTCCTTACCTGACTCAGGCTGCTATGGGTATCCGTAAGGAGTTGAGCGTATTCGGTGACGATTATGATACTCCAGACGGATCATGTATCCGTGACTATATCTATGTAGTAGACTTGGCTAAGGCTCACGTATGCGCTATGACTCGTATCATGGAAGATAAGACTACTGAGCCAGTTGAGGTTTATAACGTAGGTACCGGTAAGGGAACCAGCGTATTGGAATTGATCCATGCCTTTGAGAAGGCTACTGGTGTGAAACTGCCTTATAAGATCGTAGGCCGTCGTCCGGGTGATATCGTTAAGGTATGGGGTAATGTTGATAAGGCTAACAAAGTGTTGGGCTGGAAGGCAGAAACTCCGTTGGAAGACGTATTGGCAACTGCATGGAAATGGCAGTGCGCTCTGCGTGAAAGAGGTATCATGTAATTAAAAGACAATTAGTAATTAAGATATTCATTACGTTGAACACTTTATGTGTTCCTATGCAGAAGGTGTGATATACTCTGAAGTATGTGAATATGACAGGGTATTACTTATGACTTATTCATAGACAGATCTTCTGTATTAGTGTTTTGTCGTGTTTTATTTTGTGTTTGTGTTGTTGCTATCCCTCGACGTGAGTCGGGGGATAGTCTTTTTGTAGGACTGACTGATCATAAAAATTATGGATTTGATAGAAATTTTTTATAATGACATATTGGCGGCTCTTGGATTGGATAAAATGGATGCGTTGGGGCGTCTGGCCTTTTATCGGCTGATGATCCTGTTGTTGAGTGCTTTGCTTATGTGGTTTGCTTTCTGGTTCTTCAAGCGTATCCTGAAGCCTGTTGTGAGTCGTATTGTCGAGCGTACCCAAGTATCGTGGGATGATCATCTGTTTAATGAGAAGGTGTTGAACACTACCTGTCATCTCATTCCTCCTGTTGTACTGTTTCTGATGGTGCCGGTAATCTTTTATCGCTTTCCGGACATGCGGATGCCGGAACACGACGAAGCGTTCCGGGCTTTCTGTTATGCCCTGACCAAGATCTATATGGTAGCCGTAGTTATTCGTTGGTGCTTTGTGGTGCTTTCCAGTATCCGGTTGATTACTGACGAGATGCTCGACCACCGCAACAGCTATGTTTTAGGCGTGATTCAGCTGTTTAAGATCATTATTGGTTTTGTGGGTTTCATCATTATAGTGAGCATTCTGATGAACCGTTCGCCGGTGGCTCTGTTTGCCGGATTGGGTGCCGCGGCCACAATTCTGATGTTGGTGTTCAAGGATTCCATATTGGGACTGGTGGCCGGTGTGCAGCTTTCGTCTAACGATATGTTACGTAAGGGTGACTGGATCACCGTGCCGCAGAGTGGGGCAGACGGTTATGTGGAGGAGATTTCCCTGTCTACGGTCAAGGTACGCAATTTCGACAATACCATCACCACGATACCGCCGTATTCTCTGATCAGCCAGTCGTTTCAGAACTGGCGTGGTATGCAGACCAGCGGAGGCCGCAGGGTGCGCCGCTCGCTGCTGATTGACATGACTACCATTCACCGTTGCAGTGAGCAGGAATGCCGTGAGATTGCTTCTACCGGATTGATCGACGTGGCCGCCTGTCCTGAAAACGAGCGTGTGAACCTGATCCTTTTCTGTCGGGCTATGGAATGCTTCTTGCGGAGTGAAGACGAACTGGTGAATACGGACATGAAACTCATGGTACGCCAGATGCCGGTCACGGCACAGGGATTGCCCGTGGAGTTCTACTTCTTTTTGAGAGATAAAGAATGGGTGACTTATGAACACAATATGAGTACACTGCTAGCTCGTATCATGACGCTAGTGCCCCGTTTCGGACTGAAACTTTATCAGGCTCCTTCAGGACGCGACCTGCTTTCCTTGAATGCGGCGGGAGAGGCGGAAAGTCAGCACGTATCCGACGTGTCAAGCGGGAGATAAAATCGAGTAGGAGGAAAACGAAGCAGTTTTCTTCCTACTTTCGTTTTCCGACCTC
>OKWR01001629.1_pt1 | contig 14290 bp, 9 predicted proteins | sample 1607101 | NCBI WGS metagenome assembly OKWR01 (sample SAMN04414076, study PRJEB24778) | human gut metagenome | material: faecal | host: Homo sapiens
TCTTTACTGCAATTGAGATTGCCATTGAGATTGCTTGCGGATTTTAGGATAAAGAATCTTTCTGCAGTGTTTCCAAAAAAGGATTAGTCTTTTTGTCATACCCATAGAGTGAACTATGTGACTTGGCAAAAGATTCTCCGACAATCAATACTATACGACGTGGCATCTGAGTCTCAGTCTGTTCCAATTTTGGATGAACCAGATACTGATGCAAATCAGGCGATGAGGCAACTTTTGGGATACAAAAGAAGCGAGTTACCGATATAGCATCCCACGATGACCATGTATGAGTTACATAAATAAAATCAGCAATACTTAACAATAGGGCAACCATAGAAACCCGTAACATAACCACCTGCTTTTTTCGGAACAGCCAGAAAACAAACCGATAAAAAAGATACGCTACGGCCACCGTAGCAAGTGCCTTGAATAAAACAGAAAAATCAAAGTAGGTATTCCACATTTCACTGATTTCTGTTGTATTGGTTCCCAAGACTAATGCCACAGTGTCCCGGGTATAGGTATAATGGAAAGCATTGACACAAACCAGATCGATAATAAGAGCAATAATCATCCCTACAATAATAAGGGTCTTATAAACCACACGCAGTTTACCGTTAAGATACGAAAGTATCATGGTTAGGCCATAAGTAAGGAGGAAATGATGACTAGCCACACCAAGGGCCTTTTCAAGCGTATTAAACATAAGATATCCGTAGCTGTTAACCAGTCCAAATACCAGAAAAAGTAACAAAAAGAATTCATATTCTTTTTCAAAAGGTCTTCGAAGCCAACAATACAATTTGCCAAATATTGCTTTCATATTTAATTTATCTGATTCTTCAATCTGTAAATGAGGATATATAAAAATGCACAAACAAGCAATCTTTCCTATGACAGTTCAACTTATATGAAGATTTGTCACCTGTCATTAATACAATCCGCTATAACGAGCGGCAAAGTTAATATTTTTTTAGCTTATCAAAATCTCCTGTAAATAAGTTTTTTCATTCAAGTCCCATATTTTAAAAGTCTTCTGAAACAGAAGATATCAAAAATCTGCAAGTTCAATCCAAATTCTATGCCTCCATATTCACGTACAGCTGATGTCATAATATTATAATCTTTATCTGATGAAACTATATCTAAAAAACGAAGGTGAGTCAAAATTCATTTTTTGAAAATATGAACTTAAAAATTGAAATTTGAATACCCTAAAAGGGCAAAGAAAGGGTCATATCATCACTCATACAGTGTTTGATACGACCCTTTTAAATGTTGTAAGTACAACTTTTAACTTTGAGGAATAGTCATTTTAGTTTTGACATACTCTCATTTTTTTATCATTATCTAGCAGACCAAGCTGTTTTTAACGGATTTATAGATCTGCTCGGCGCTAAAACCGATGGCCAAGAAGTTGGTACGGATAAGCCATCCTCATCTTTAAACACACGGAAATATCCTTCTTGCATTAAATTATTATCCGGGTCTTCTCCCTTCTCAACCATAACAAATGCATAATACAGATCCTCGATACCCAAAGAAGTCTTTGTACCCGAAATCACCAATGCAGTTCTGTTATATACACCTTCAGAATATCCCTCGGTATTAAAGAATGCAGTAAAATTGGCTCCTGATCCGCAAATAAACGCACCGGTTCCGAGCTTTTCTGAAAGTGAAGTCTTCTCTTCAAAGTCCAAGGTATTCAACACTGTATTTTGATTACTAAAACGGATATAGGACGGTACTATCAATTCTCCTGGTTCATATCCATTTTCATCCTCGCAAAAAACAGTTACAAAAGGCTCTACCAAATAAGTTCCCTCAATATTAGGAGGATTCACTCCATTATAAATAGGAATGTGTTTACTGATCTTATCTTGAATCTCTTCTGGAACCACATCGTCTAAACGGGGATCCTCCTCTTCCCAAGGACCTATCGTACCGCCAAATTCAACAACACTATTATTGGCATCATCAAATGTCAGAGTCAGCTCTTTTTGTATACCAGACTGTAGCAACACATCATTCGACAAATTAACCGGATAATCTCTACCGCCAATTGTCAAAACCGCAAAATTTGATTTACTGATTGTCTGTGGAGGAAGAATCACTTTAAAACTATTCAAACCATTCTCGGCACAAATTACCTTTCCTGTAGAAGGAGCAGCTTCAAAAGTCATCTCATTCAAATCAACAAAAGCATTGATTTTCGGCGACTGTAATGTCAGAACCTGATCGCCTGAAGGCCAGTTACTACCCTCCAAGTTTACAATAATTTTAGAAAGTCTATGTCCAAAATTCAATTGTACAGATGTTGCAGAAGTCGCCGCAGTATGAGCTGTACACAAATCACTTTTCGTATAATTTACTCCACGCTGATCCTCTTTCACAGAAAACAGGAAAAAATCAGATGCTATAATGGAATAAGGATAGACTGCATGATAAAAATATTTTTCTCCACTTTGAGGCACAATTCCTTCTGTAGATGTAAATTTAGTACCATTATAAGTATACCTTATATTATCTGCATAATTTCCAGAGGATTCCAAATAACCTTTATTATCACCACTCTGAGCAAGAACAGCATATACACTAATCTCATCTCCAATATCGAACCTGGTATCCGTTGCTCTTGACATAGGTCCTATTTTAGCTTGAAAACTAACCGAACTTTGTCCCGCATCCAAACCGCCATCAAAATCAACATCTCCATCCGTTGTACACGAAGTCCATATCACAGAACTTAGCAATAAGGACATAATACAAAAACAAATTCTATTCATATTAAGCAATCTTTAGTGATTAAAATAATGCAATATTAACAAGAAAATCATTAAAAATATTAACAAAACAAGAATAAAACAAAGAAATGCCCAGATTACCTTTGTAAAAAAGGGAATAAGACTCTAGATGTCAAATATTTACAAAATCACTATCATATGATCAAAACAAGAAAATTAGCAAATAAAAAAATCCTGTCAGAACAATAAATCTTGTAAGATCTTGTTCTGACAGGAAGATAAATTATGGCCATCAATGGTCATTAGCGGGTCAGCGAGAAACGCAAGCTGAAACCGAAATCTTGCGTAATCGTCGGGTAAGCATTTGATGACAACAGAGGCATATTTCTCTGTCGGTCATAGTACAGAGTAAACGTCATATACTTACTCAAGGTATAATCTGCGCTGAACGATGCCTTGATTGCCCGGTTTCCGCTGGTGGCTTCTGAGAGTGAATTCTGAATGTCGCGAGTCACGGAACTCTGTGAACGGTAAGAAAAATCAAACTGCAAATTCAACTCCCTATTAAAAGAATTTTTTGCAGTGGATGTATTCTCTTCTTCATCCTCTCCGTTACGCTTGTTCTTCACACGGCGCTTTCTATTGAACAGACTGCCCAACTTGAAATCATTCACGCGATAACCCCATCCGAAAACGATGTCATTACTTGCCGATTCATTCAGTTGCACTGAGGTCATGCTCAAAGTAAGCACACGTGTTTTCTTATACTCAGCTTTCAAGGTCATGTTATTCTTCAAAGTCACATTCATACCGATCAACGGAGAAAAAGACTCATTAATAGAAACCGAACTGATATCATACATACTACTTGGAAGATATCCTCCGGTAGTTGTATTGGCCACAAAACCCAAATCACCCATATACTGCAACCAAGTACTATACGTATTGTATGCACCTACGGAATAAATGCTACGATAACCATGATTCAAGGTCACACTACGGAAATGCTCTTTAATCCAAGGCAATCTGCTCAATCCTTTATAGGATAAGCTCCAATTAGGCAACATACGTAACAAAGACGGAAAGACCTCCAACTGATCTCCTCCCGTATATGCCGAAAGGAAAGCGGGAATCATCACGTCAGAAGAATACTTGTCAACAGTTCCATTCTCCGGATTAAAGACTCCGCTCATACCAGTACCTTCAGGATAAGTAGCTCCCGCATATTTCTGTTCTACCCGCTGCTGATAAACACCTAACAGGCTTTGGAACTTACTAAAGCTTTTGCTGGAATATCCATTCTCCGCGCTTCCGACCCCCTCAAATGCTGATTTAATCGAAATGGTTGTCATATTGAAACTACCACTTTGGGTCGTAGGCATACCAGCATACATATATTGTATGCTCCGACTTTTATTCGTCGTCCTACTGGCACTTAAATCAATCTTCAAGTCTGGAATCGGCTCCAAAGTAACCTTTAACTGCAAATCCTCGGTAGTACTTGTCACTGCCGGTGAACTCACACTGTCATTATTCAAAAGCCAGCCACGCTCATTGGCCTTACGAATATAATCATCATTCACAAAGCCAAAGGCAAAATCCAATCCTGGCTGAAGACCTCCACTGGAACGCTGCCCAAAGAAATCTCCGATATTAGGCAGGAATCCAGGAAGTCCTATCGAATAGTTATGACGATAACTGATGCTGGCATTCCGCACCATCATTAGGAATCGGGCAGCGCCCTGTGCATAAACATACCAGGGTTTATCCTCAGCTTTAGGTAATGGAATAACATTCAGGCGCACCTTCACACTATCCATTCCTTTGATACGAATGGTATTCTCGTCCAGTTTCTTATATTTTAACTCATAACGTTTTCCTGTAGCCGTCACTGCCGTTACTCGAATTTTCTTACTTTTCTGATTATGCTTGACTACCAGTTGAGAATCCGGGAATAAACTGATCTCCTTGGCAAAACCCTTAAAGGCAGACTTCTTCTTAGCATTTGCCACTCCTTTGGAATTTGTCAGCGCTGTCAGACTGTCTGCGGCAGCAGTTTTTCCCTCCGCAAGTAATTTGGCACGTTCTTGCTCCAGTTTCTTTCGTTCTTCTTTTTCTTTCTTTTTTTCCTGTTCTTTTTTCTTTCGCTCATTAGCTGCCTTTCGGATACCGGAAGTAGAAAAGCGTTGATTGGCTTTTTTCAGGAATTCATTATGGTTGTATAGTTTCTCAAAATTCAATTTTCCATTGATATTAATATCTCTTTCTGAATTCACGGTATTACCCAACGTACTTCCATCTTCCATTTCCGCTCCGCGTACCCACGAATAGTTTGAAGTATAACTTCCATCTCCATCAATCCAGTCAAAACAAGGAATCTGGCTCAGCGGCAGTTTATAAGATCCGTTAAAACTCTGCTGATAATCCAGCGGAGTACCAAATCCCTTTATGCTCTGCCATACAGAATCTTTCCACGCAGTATAAGCGTCAGGATATAAATCCTTGTTAACCGGTGTATAAGGCTCTTCTATCTCTGCACGTGTTGCCGAAGTAAAGGATAAATGCAAAGCTTTGGTCAAGTCCCAACGGATATTGAAATCGCGGTTCCACAAAAAGTCCTGAGCGAAAGACAGTGGCAACGATGTTGAGTTCTCCAGATTACTCATATCCCGTTCCTGAAACTCATAATAATTTCTCGTAATATCGGTATTAAAACCTACACTTTGCGGCAAATAATTCAGGTTAAAGTTCCTGACTATATCCAACCACTTGCTCTTTGATTTGATTCTTTTTTTGAATGGCTCCAATGGTTTGTAATTAGGAGAATAAGCATAGGTCATACCTCCACTCCAACGATTCTCGGTTTCCCATGCCGTTGTTTCTCCCGTCTTATACGTACTGCTGTGTGCATAATTAAACGAGAAATTGGCCGGATCATAAGGCATGGCATGACGCGGTGTAACAATGTCAACCCGAACATTACTCAAACTCAAGTTCTTGTTCACCGTACGCGTAGTTGTCAGATTCGACAAAGAATCACGTTCGTGCTCCGTAGCCAATGCATCCATTGCATCCTGCAACAACATATCCGTATCCAACGGATTATACTTTGGCTTGATAATTTCTTTACTATAAGAATAATATAAAGGCAATGAAACTCTTGCTTTCTCTGGAAACAGTTTTCCCAGTTCCAGACTGGTCGTAATGCTATAATTATAAGTATCCTCATTTTTACGCTCACTGACCGACTGCTCCAAGCCTCCAAATCCGGCTGTCACGACTTGTCCTTGTACTGTAACACTACCCAAGTCTGAAAGTTGCACATTCAAATTACCCTGAGCAGCCCAACCACCGTCATTATTGAATTCCTGCATACGCAGCTCATTAACCCATACTTCTACCGATTTGGTAGCACCGGAATTATTGCGTACACCCACCATAATGGTCTTTACCTCTCCCAACGTAGGATTTCCCATGATACTTATCTTATTGTTCGGTTTATCCGGATCATACTCCGAATATAACTGATTCATGGTTACCATTCCCAAACTTTTCTGCCTGTTCCGGTTTTTCTTCACATTCGTCAGCAAAGTCAGATTTATGTCAAGCATATTATCCTCTGGCCATACTAATTTACGGTGCTCTGTATTGTTTTGGCCATACCGACCTTCGGGAGTCAGTTTCAGCGGAATCTCATACTCATAAAAGTTATTACGGTAATCCGATCCCAAACGGACAAATACACTAACCTGATTATCTTCCAGATCTGTATAATCATCACTCACGGCATTGGCATGTACAAACATTTGAAGATGTTTGTACTGTCGCATATCCAGATTCATATTTTTATATACCGCGCGCGCATCACCTGATCCCAAATCCTTTACCGTCATAGACAGCGCCTGCTCATTAGCCTCAGCCAACTGTGACTGATTTGGATCAACCACACGACTGATGCCTGGAGGAACCACATAATTTACAGGTGTTTTCTCACCATTTTCCTCAATGTTCACAGCAGACACATCTAACGTTCCTGCGGTAGCCGGAGCCTCTCCATTATAAAGAGACTGTTCGTAACTTCTCCATTGCCCCTGTACCAAATCCAAGGTTGCCAGACGCATGATAACCGGTTGTTCAAAATCGGTCAGGAACATCCGGACAAAACGAATACTGGTAAAATCATTGATATTACCAACCTTCTTCTGATATTCCTCTACCGGAATACGAAACAGATACCAGTCTACTTCCTCAGTATTGTCATTACGTAATTTTACACTGGCATGACGTTTGTCTACAATATAGTTTTTACCGACAACCAGATCTTCAGGACGAATACTGATTTTATACTGATAGTATCGTTCGTATTCATTCAATGTATAATCTTGATTGATATCTTCCCCATCGGGCGTTGTCTTATAAGAAGTATCATAAGCTTCAGGTGAACTGTCGGCCGAACGTGAATTACCTTCCGGATTATTGATACGCTTGTAACGCTCCAGAATACTCAACTGCTTGTTATCATAGTCAGTACCCCGGAAATAATGATAATCATCCCCCGCCGGATCATTCAACAGAGAATCGAAAACCTCTGGAGAAACCTTGCCTTGCACTGCTGCCAGAAACTCTTTGTAAGCGCCAAAATTCTTCTCATCAGCACTGCTCAGTCCATTCAGACCGATATCTTGTTTGTCACGTGCCCCACTCTCATTATTGAAAGCATAGGTAATACTGTTGGTTGTCGGAACCCGTCCCCATACGGTTTCCGAATAATAACTCATATTCCCGTCGGTCGGCATGCTGCTCTCGACAAATTTCTTTCCATCCTTGAGAATATCTTCGCTCACCTCACCCAGATTGATGTAAAAGTCACCACCGTAATTACCTCCTTTATCCCGGGTATAGATAAACGGATCAAGCATCCAAAACTCAATATATTCAATATTTGAGGTCTCAAAATCACTGACATCCAGTTTGCGCATCATACCTCCCCAATGCTGAGCCGGTGCTGGAAGCTTACCCTGATAGTCCAAATTCGGATTTAAATTATACGGACCACGCTCAGAAGGGTAATAAGCAATATTCATCACCGACAGAGAACTGGAGGAGTTATAAGTATTCTGTGATTTGGACGGATAGAGCTCTCGTTCCGGCACCTCGCGCACATAATGATTGGACAACTGATTCAAATCATTCTTAATATGCGAAGGGGTCAGCGTTGAACTACGGCGTGTAAAAATAGGATCCACATAATACCAGCTCAACAAGGCACGATTATATCCTGTACGTATATCATTACTCAATTTACTCTCGTCAAAATCACTGGGTACACTTGAAATGGTCCATGAAGTAGGCTGCATGATACTGATTGCAGTTTCAGCACTTTCAAAATCATCAATATACGAGGCTGATCCTTGTACCTGATGATTCTGTCCGGCTATCAGTTGTGCAAATTCGCCCGTAAAGTTGATCTGCGACGGCGCTGTACATTGTACAAATGGAATCTTGTCCAATAGGTTCGTAAGCCACTGGCTTTCATGTTTCCAGGACAAATTTACTCCCCAAAGAGTATTTTTAAGCGGTTCTTCTCCCATATTCACCTTACTGGTAAGAGGTTGCTCGTTCAGATACATCAGCGTACCGCCAAAGACCAACTCCTTGGAAAAGTCATACTGCAGATTCATACCGAGCATTGTCTTGCGCTGCATTCCATAATTTTCATTGCTTTCAAAGCTGGCACTGACACTGGTACCCGCATCAATGATACTTTGATTAATGATAGTAACACGCCCCATGGAATAATCCACCGTGTAATCTACATTTTCGGTTAAAGTGACACCACCTGCTGTCACTACTACCGATCCCTGAGGAATATTCATAGATCCCAGATCTATCTCTGCCCCATTATTTCCCTTATACTCTCCGCTCAACAAGAATTTATCCTTCTCGGCGATCTGCTTGGCGACTGTCTTCGTAGAATCATACAATTCTTGAAAACAATATTTTTCAGCCAGCTGCTCATCATTCAGATAAGTGCGTAAATGACTTCCGAATGGTTCTACTACCGGAAAATAAATGCGTCCTTTACTGATTGTATAACCTTCGAGATAATCGAATTGTCCATTCGGATAAGGATTATTCTTGGCATCCAAACGGTCCAGGTTCATAATACGCAACAGGGGCATGCTCTTGTATTTCTCTTCCGGCAGATAGTTCAAATACACACCGGCAGAATCACTCTGATACTTAATGTCCAGCTTAAATTTTTCCGACTGAGTTGTGGTAGCATTCAGGCTATACACATTCTTCATCATCAAGTCCCAGTTTCCTACAGAAGGAGATACAGCCGTATTTTTCAAAGCCTTGACATATAGAGCCTGCGCATTATCGGTCAAATCCGTTGAAAATTCTCCCACCTGATAAGTCTGACCATTATAAGTATATTCAAAGGCTGCAGCAAGTACCTCATCGCTCTGCAATGTAAAGTTAAGCGACACATATCCCAACGCCTCATTTACAGAATATTCACTGCTATTCAATTTTCTGGCACTCTGCAATTTTTCATAATCCATACCACCCTGAAAATTCGGTATGGCGTCAAGCACCTGAGTCGTAGAACTGATATTGCGCGCTTCCGCATACTGCGTCACCATCGCTTCGTAAAGCGAATTGGAACGATTCACCGGATTGGCAGTTCCTGTCTTCACCCAAATAGGATTACTGATATGATCAGATTCTCCTAAGTCTGTAAAAGCTACCAGATTACGGTTGCTCTCGTTATTTCCGGTTTTGTTTGTTACCCACAGTTCTATACGTTTAATTGTTACTCCCGAAGTAATATTCGGAGCACTTTTCATATTTTTATCATAATTGTCCCGGAAAAAATGGGCCAGAAAATAGTGTCGGTTTTCTTCGTAAGCCGTTGCGGCAAACTCAAACGAATGTAACTGCACACCTCCCTTGGATGATACCGTCTTTGATGCTGATTTCTTTTGTGACACCACCGTCTGAAGTTTCAATTTTCCAAACTGCAAATCCGTCCGGATACCGAACAAAGCGGATGAACCCTGAATAAGCGACGAATTTGAAGGCAATGTTACATTACCGGCCTCTATCAACTTGATAATCTCATCTTCCTTACCTTCATACTTCAGCTTCAGGCTTTGAGCATCCATATCAAAAGTAGCATCAGTATTGTAGTTCAAGTTCATATTGATCTTGTCACCCACACTACCTTTCAGACTCATGTTAATCTTTTCATCGAAATCAAAGCCCAAAGTTTTCCGTTTGCTCACAGATATTGCCGGATTCTGCACATTACGCATATTGGCACCGATCTTCAGTTCTGCAGAACCTTGTGTCTTAATCTGAACACCTCCAGGACCAAAAATTTTCTCTGCCGGTCCTAAATCAAAGTGCATATCTGTAAAATCGAACTTATTTTTTCCTTCGGAATCAAAGGCCTCCTGATTCTTTTTACGATAATAATCACGCAAGGATTTTTGAAGTGTCCACTGCTGATACTCCTCCGCTGTCATGATAATCGGTGCGCTCAGATAACCATCTCCCACCCTCTTTCCGATAATATACGTATTGGTTTTGGCATCATACACCGTATCAGCCTTAATATTTTCCGGACTTCTCAAATCCAGATATTTCTGATCCAGTTCGTCTTCGTTACGAGGCACAGTACGAGCTACCGGAAAACGGGTAATCACGCTATCCGGTTCTTCTGCCTGAATCACATCAGAGGGCATATGATAGGCCTGACGCCTCTTATCTCCCGCCGTCATCGGACTGCTCCAGGAAGCCCAGGCGTTAATGCCTGTGAGCAAAAGGAACGAGAGGTAAAGAATATGTTTCAATTTATTTTTCATTACTTGATATTCCTTGAAATTTTATCTGAATGCTACAAGCGTTTAAGTGCCTGTTTGATAACCTGCTCTACAGGTAGAGTAGGTTCTTCCTTAAGGATCGCACTGACTACTTTATGGGAAGGCGCCGGCGGGAATCCCAACATGCTTAAAGCGGCTAAAGCCTCATCAAAAACTTCTTTATTAAGGGAGTCCTCCGCTTTTTTTCCGGGCATCACCGTTGTTGTAGCTCCCTCTACGGAAACAATCTTGTCTTTGAGATCCACAATGATCCGTTGCGCTGTTTTCAAGCCGATACCCTTCACAGTCTTGAGTACTTTTTCATTTCCGGTACTGATCACTTCATACAGTTCCGAAGGAGTTAACGCAGACAGGATCATGCGTGCTGTATTTCCTCCGATACCCGATACACTGATCAGTTGCACAAAAAGATCACGTTCCAGTTTTGATGCAAAACCAAACAACTGATGAGCATCTTCTCGGATCGCTTCATAAATCCATAGCTTTACATCTTTCTTTCCTTGTATTTCCGAATAGGTATTAAGCGAAATACTAATACCATAACCTATTCCCTGACAGTCCACAACAGCCAGAGCCGGAGTTACCTCGGCCAGTTCCCCCTTTATATATTCTATCATAATCTTACCAACTTAAAGATTCTTATTTCCCTTTAAACGTACTTTAGAACAAAATATTGTATCACAGAGCAAAATTAATTGAAAAGCAAGCTCCATTTTCAGGAACTTGCTTTTCAATTCTACGTATACGAATATTTTTCAAAATCTTGTCCACCGATTATTTTTTAGGCTCAAGCCCCATTTCACGTGCCTTTTCCAACATAAAATTATATGCGGCGTCATGTTCATTGGGAACCAGCCCGTCCAAAATAGCATCTTTGATAGCGCTTTTCAGCAATCCGATCTCTCGGCACGGCTGTAAATCAAAGACTTCCATAATCTCCTCACCCGTGACCGGTGGTTGGAAGTTTCGAATTCGGTCACGTTCTTCCAAGTCCACTAATTTGCGGCGTACCAGTTTGAAATTGTCCAAAAAACGCTGTTTACGTTGCACATTACGTGATGTGATATCAGCCTCACAGAGGGTCATCAGATCCTCAATATCATCTCCCGCCTCAAAAAGCAAACGGCGCACAGCCGAATCAGTCACCTCCTCATCGGCAATCACAATAGGACGCATATGCAAACTCACCAGTTTCTGCACATATTTCATCTTTTCATTCATCGGCAGTTTCATTCTACGGAATATCTCCGGAACCATCTTTGCTCCGATAAAATTATGATTCTTAAAAGTCCATCCTATCCCCGGCTCATAACGTTTGGTACGCGGTTTACCGATATCGTGCAATAAAGCAGCCCATCGAAGCCATAAATTATCGCTCACAGTTGCCAGATTATCAAGCACCTGCAAAGTATGATAAAAATTGTCCTTGTGCGATTTGCCCTGAATCATATCAACTCCCTCCATGGCAGCCAATTCCGGAAAGATCAAAGGCAACAGACCGCAACGCTGTAATTCTACAAAACCTTTGGAAGGAGTCCGCGTCATCATGATTTTGTTTAGCTCGTCCGCAATACGCTCACGCGAAATAATCTTGATACGCTCCTTATTTCGTTCCAAAGCCTCAAAAGTTTCATCATCGATATAAAAATTCAGTTGGGTTGCAAAGCGTACACAACGCATCATACGCAACGGATCGTCACTAAAAGTAATATCAGGATCCAATGGTGTACGGATCAGGCGGTCTTCCATATCCCAAACCCCATCAAACGGATCGACCAATTCACCGAAACGACTCTGATTCAGGCATACAGCCAGTGCATTTATCGTAAAATCACGTCGATTCTGGTCATCCTCCAAAGTTCCATCTTCCACAATCGGTTTACGCGAGTCATGCGAATAACTCTCTTTACGTGCTCCCACAAACTCAACCTCAATACCATGATATTTCAGTTGTGCTGTTCCAAAATTCCGGAACACCGACACATGAGCTCCACGCCCCAGTTTGCTTCCCAATGCCTCAGCCAAAGCAATACCGCTGCCAACAACGACCACGTCAATATCCTTCGAAGGGCGTTCTAAAAACAAATCGCGTACATAACCGCCCACAACATAGCATTCCAACTCCAACTCATCAGCCGTCTGACCGATTAAATGGAATATCTTTTTATCTAATAATTTTATCAGGTCTTCCTTAGAAAGATTTCTCATGTTTGTTTATTCTACATAAAAGCATGCAAATTTAGTATTTTTTACTCGTAGATCATTCTCTATCAAACAAAAAATGGTATTTTTGTAGCAACATGAAAACTTAACATTTATGAAAAAAATACTACCTCTTGCATGTATATGTCTCTTGGCTGGCGCATGCACTTCCGAAAAGAAAGATCCAAACCTCGAGGCCAGTCCGATGTTAGAAGCAGCTCGAGAGCTGATGTCTGAAAAAAACTACGAGGCTGCTACAGACACCATTTTATCCATGCGAAAAAAATACCCAACCGCCCTTGAAGTACGCCGTCAGGGAATTCTGGTAATGGACAGTATCGAGTTACTTCAGGCACAGGATTCTTTGAAAGTTCTCAACGGAATCTTACAAATAGAAAAACAAAAACTGGATTCAATTTCCCGCCTTAACAACCGTGGACGTAACTCCCCATATTATGATCAGAAAAACAAAGTATTCTATCTACGCCAAAATATGGACGAAATGGATGCCAAGGTTAAATTCTTTATAAGAAAAATAGAAGAGGACAAGAAATCCTAGTCCTCTTCCTTTAATACTTACCAAAATTTGTTAGCTGCAGGATTATATTCAAATCCCACTTCAGCCAATCTTTGTTCCAACTCACCTCGGTCCACTTGCATATCCTCACAAAGGGAATCCAAGTCCGGATAAAAGTCACGCAACTTCATATTGATGAATCCCATTAACACCATAGGATCCTGAGGCATCTGATCCATATTCTTTTATTTTTAAGGTTCTCTATTTCACTTGCAAAAATACGGCATCCTTACGAATCGGACAAATAAAAAGACATTCTTTTTCCATGGCGGATTTCAGAATGAGAACCGCCAAATCTTTGTTGCTCTATAGATTACAGAACAAAGATACGAAGAAAGGGACACTGACATTGATTAGTATTCCATGCATCACTGCTATCGGAATGGCTTCCTTGCCGGAATATTTACTAATTGAAGCCAACAAAATATCTGCAGAACCTATTCCCGCAGCAGATATAGGAGCCAGACGGCCAAAAAACCGATATATCAGAGGAGCTCCGATCAACGCAACCATTTCCCGGAAAATATTCGCCAATAATGCGATTGTGCCTAATTCTGTAGCCAGCTGCATACCTATACTCGGTGTCTTTAACTGTGTAATCAACACAGAGGATACGGAATAATAGGCAAAACCGCTACCGACGGCCATACAGTCAAATATACTCCATCGGCTGAGAATAAAACCAGCCAGAGCTGAAAACAAGAAAGTACCCATAACCGTGGCAACCGGAACCAATAGCAATTTCAGATTGAAGCTTCTGGCAAATCCCTTTAAATCCTGATTGCACCCTAAATTGATTCCCAACAGAATCATCAGTACATAGAGTACATATACCCCTAAAATCCGCAACTATCATCCAATACACGATTAAGGGT
>OKWR01001630.1_pt1 | contig 14289 bp, 7 predicted proteins | sample 1607101 | NCBI WGS metagenome assembly OKWR01 (sample SAMN04414076, study PRJEB24778) | human gut metagenome | material: faecal | host: Homo sapiens
ATAATTGCGCAGCAATGCGTAAAATCGGCAATAAAGCTCACGGAAGGCTTCCTTATCTCCCTTCAGACACGATTCCCATAGCTTCTCATCGGATATTCCCATATAAATAAACTCCCGAAGATTTCCCGCAAACATACACAAAAAACATTCAATTTCAGTTAAGAGCAATAAAAAAATACAAAAAAGCACGTACACCACCATGAATAACGATGTACGTGCTTCTAAAAAATCACATGGGAAAATCACTTATACCGTTTGCCTTGCCACGGTATCATACCCGTCTGACGGATATGCTCCATCAAGCCATTGAACAAGTTTTTATACGTATCCGAAGATCGTTCCCCGATCGGACTTTGTTCCTTCGGATCTTCCTTTATATTAAAGAATTGGATAGGCTCCCAAGGAGTATTTTGTAAAATCTTGAAATCCCGGTATTGAGATGCGTAATATGCCTGACCTCCATATCGGGAATTACCTTCCCTTCGCACCCAATGCACCATTCGATCTCCGGTATCTTGTTCCTCACCCCGTAAAAGAGGCAAGATACTGATACCGTCGATCTCATGCGATACAGGCACGGCTGTCAGATCGCATAAGGTCGGAAACATATCCGAAAGCATGACGAAATTATCACGTACCGCCGGACGGATCCGGTTCTTCCAATAAATACCTCCGGCTACCCGGATCCCTCCCTCATACATATCCTGCTTCGCGCCTCTGAACGGGCCGTTATTCGCACCCGCATCGTCCTGCCCTCCATTATCAGAGGTAAATATAATGATCGTATTCTCCAACTGGCCATTCTGTTCCAAGGCCTCATACACACGTCCGACGTTATAATCCAAATGCTCAATCAAGGCGACAATCTTAGCACGCTTCTCAGGAAGTGACGGTTCACGCTTTTTCACCTTTTCCAGCCATTCCTGAGGAGGTTGTATCGGGGTATGTGGGGCATTATAAGCTAGATACAAGAAGAAAGGCTCTTGCTTTTGCTTCATATCCGACAGGTAACGGATCGCCCAATCAGAGAAAATCTCTGTAGCATGTCCTTGTGGATCGATCTCTTTCAAGTTCTCACGCATATAATTATTTCCGAAACGACGATGGGTATAATAATCATCCATCATATCCCCTAAAAATCCCCGGTAGAAATCGAAGCCCCTTTCCGTAGGGGTATTCGGAGACTCCAATCCTAGATTCCATTTTCCAACCATCGCATTATGATAGCCTCTTTTCTTCAACATCTGGGGTAATAATACGGCATCCTCCGACAGATACCCCCAGCTATCCTCTTTATGCGTACGAATGACTCCCGGTACGCCTACCATATCCGGATAACGACCGGTTAATAAGGAAGCTCTACTAGGAGAGGAGACCGGACAGTTCGCATGGAAATTCGTGAAACGAACTCCTTCATTTAATAATTTATCGATATGTGGAGTTTGAATGTCCTTGGCGGCTCCTTGACAGGACAAATCACCATATCCCAAATCATCCACCAAAATCAGCAGGATATTCGGGCTATCCGGCAAAGCCTTTGTTTGTGCGGAAGCTGCGGAAAAACCAAATCCCCAAGCCGCTGTCAGTATATATTTATTCATCTATCTGTTGTTTTTAATTTCCCATTACATCATATCACATACGGAAGGTTTGATCTTCATTCCTTTCTTATGTTTCTCACCGGCCTCGATCAGTAATTTCACGATCTCCGGATGCTTCTCCGCCTGATTGAACCTCTCCGAGATATCTGTCTCCACGTTATACAACAAGGGTTCTGCCGGAGTCTCGATCTTACAGGTTCGCAGATATTGGTCCTTGATCGTCTTAAAATAATACTTCCACTCCCCTTTACGGATCGCCATCAACTCGCTTCCCCACCAATAATAAACCTCATCACGGGCGGAATGCTTTTCCTCAAACAATAATCCGGTTTGATTCACGCCATCCAATACAAGATCTTTCGGTTGCTCGATACCCGCCATCGAGAGGAAAGTCGGATATAAATCCATCGAGGTCATAATCTCATCGTTGATCGCCGGATTGATTTTTCCCGGCATCCAACAAATGGCCGGAACCCGGAAGCCACCTTCCCACCAAGTACCCTTGCCATCCTTCAACGGACCTGCGGAACCACCATTCTCATGCTCCGTCAGCCAAGGGCCGTTATCGCTGGTAAAAATAACAAACGTATTCTCGTCCAAGCCATTTTCACGCAGAGCCTTCAACACCTCCCCAACGCTCCAGTCTATTTCCTCAACCACATCTCCGTACAGGCCTCGTTTGCTCGTTCCCTCGAAACGGGCATTCGTGTACAATGGGATATGCGGGAAGGTATGAGCGAAATAAAGGAAGAAAGGTTCCTTTGAATGATCCTTGATGAACGATACCGCTTTCTCCGTATAGCGACGGGTTAATTCTCCCTGATCCGGTTCCGATTCGATTTCCTTACCATCCAATATCAATGGAGTCGGTGGAAAATTCCGGGCATGCGCGCCTTTATTCTGAACGGGGCTCATATCATTGGAATAAGGTATGCCGAAATAGGTATCAAAACCATGATCCGTCGGTAAATAGGGAGAGAACGCTCCTAAATGCCATTTGCCTACACAGCCGGTCGCATACCCGCTTTGTTGTAAAACCTTGGCGATCGTGACCTCATCTTGTCCTAACCCAGCCTTTGAGTTAGGGAAAAGTACGGCTACCCGATCTCCATACAATCCATTTCGAACCGGCAAACGTCCGGTCATTAACGCGGCCCGACTTGGTGTAGAGACTCCGGCCCCCACATAAAACTGGGTCAGCTTCATTCCTTCACAAGCCATACGGTCTATATTCGGTGTGCGGATCGTGGGATTCCCATAGCAACTCAAATCCCCATATCCCATATCGTCACAGAATATGATTACAAAATTAGGCTTATTGGCCGCATCCGAGGCAGCGTTCAAGCTCAAGCTGTTCGATAATACCGCCGCTGTTAAAACAGACAATGATTTCAGTGTTTTCATATACGTATCTTTTTATTTAAGTAAACGGGGAAAAGGTTCATCTATAATACCGGCAGGACGCTGGTTCCGGCCTTCACATCCCCAATCTCCCATATCACTACGAACCTGTTCGATCCATTGATTCATCTTCGTCACTACTTCGGGATGTTTATCGATGACATTGGTTGTTTCCGACAAATCATTCGCCAAATTATATAAACGAGCTTCACCGACTTCCGTATCCGGGAAGTGAGGGCCTTTGATACGTTCCTCCAAAGGTAAATGATACTTCCAGTTTCCCCAACGTACCGCCTGTAATTGTTGTTTCTGGTAATAATAAAAAGTCTCCGTGGGCGATGCCATCGATTCTCCCTCCAAGATTCCAGACACATTATGCCCATCTATCACCCGGTCGGAAGGAACCGCATAACCGCAATAATGCGCCAATGTCGGTAAGAAATCCATCGAAGTCACCAGATTATCAGTCTCCTGTCCCGCCGGTATTTTAGCGGGCCATCTCATTATACAAGGCACCCTGAACCCACCTTCATACGTCGTACCCTTTTGGCCTCTCAACGGACGGTTCGTACCACCGAAGTGTTCATCCGCACCATTATCGGAAGTAAAGATAACCAAGGTATTTTGATCCAATCCTTCCTCCTTTAAAGTCTCAAGCAAGACTCCCATCGACCAATCCAATTCCTCGGTCGCATCTCCATAGAGTCCGTTCTGAGACTTTCCCTTGAAAGCGGGAGAAGCCGCTAACGGATTATGAGTCATATTATGGCACAAATAAATAAAGAACGGTGATTCCTTATGAGACTTTATAAACTCCACAGTCTTATTGGTATAACGAATCGTCAAGGAATCATGACCGACAGGAGCCACTATTACCTCCTCCTGTTCCATCAAGGGTAACGGACAATACGGACGATCCATATCGTTACTATAAGGAATACCATAATAATAGTCGAAACCCTGCCGGGTAGGAAGAAATGGCAATTGATCCCCTAGATGCCATTTCCCGATACAAGCCGTCGCATACCCCTGCTCCTTCATCAACTCGGCGATCGTTATCTCACCGGGATTCAAGCCTTTATGCGAAGCTGGAAATAGCACTTGCCTCCCTTTGGACATCAAAGGTGTAGGGTCCGCATTTACATGCATGGAGACTCGCCTTGGATAACACCCTGTCAATAAAGCCGATCTGGAAGGTGTACTCACGCTCGAACCCACATAGAAATCGGTCAGTCGTATTCCCTCTTTAGCCATCTGGTCGATATGGGGAGTACGATGCTTCGTACTCCCGTAACAACCTAAATCCCCATATCCGAAATCATCGATAAATACGATGATCACATTTGGCCCTTCCGCCGCTTGAGTAGCCACGGCCACTCCGGAAAGGGCTAATACCGGTATCAATTTAGATATAAATTTCATTTCATCCTTCTTTTAGTTGAACATTACCAACCCGGGTTCTGATCCAAATTCGGATTCAAAGAGCGCTCGCTATCAGGAATAGGCAGTAAATCGTAATATTCCAGATATCCATTCGGGAACTTCGTCTCGATCACGCTTCCTTCATGATCTTTTATAATCATAGGATAAAGCGTCTTCCCGATTTTCCAACGTTTCACGTCTGACCAATAACGACCTTCCAACGCCAACTCAATTCGTCTCTCATGCCTTACTTTCTCACGAGCCTCTTCACGGCTCGTAGATGTCGGCAGCAAAGAGATCTTAACGTCATCCCTTTCCGTACGGATCCGGTTGAGGATAGCGATCGCATCCGCTACACTTCCATTCGTCTCTATAATCGCCTCCGCTTTTGACAATAAGACATCCGCATATCTCAGTATGATATCATTGATATAAGACTGCCCGGAAGGAGGAAGCTTTGACTCATCCTGAATCCGATATTTACGGGTACTTAAATGTTTCAACCGATTACCGGCATGATTAAACGCACCTCCCGGATACAGGTAATTAGGGAAACGATAGCCCAAGAAATAAGAACCCGGAAGTACAGCCGTGAAACCTAAACGAGGATCCCGGTTCTCATAAGGATTATCGGGATCTACAGGAGAGCCGTCGATCGTCTCATAAGCCGCTACCAAATCATCCGTAGGGACATAACGGCTTCCACGGGTCCAACTTCCGGTACCCGTTCCGCAATACTGGTCAATATAGGAACCTTGCGAATTCTCGCCTTCAATATATTGGATATCAAACAATACTTCCTTATTGTTCTCATTAGCCGGATCAAACAAACCCTCATAACTATGGAATAGACCATATTTCTTCAACGCATCAATTTGCTCGACACAAGACAGAACCTCCTTGTATTTACCTTGGTATAAGTAGGCTCGCATTTTCATACCTAAAGCCGCCCCCTTGGTAGCACGCCCCGGCTCAGGAGCATCCACTCCCAGATTGGTGATCGCAACCTCATAATCATCCAGCGCTTGTTGCCAAGTCTCCTCCAAACTCGCCCGCTTCAAGCTACGAGCTTCTTCCGTGGAAATGTTCGTCAATATAATAGGTACCCCACCATAGGTTTCCGCTAGCACAGAATAAGCCAGTCCCCGTAGAAAATGAGTCTCACCTGAATATTTGGCTTTCGCTTCTTCCGATAAATCCACTAAATCCATACAGGCCAACAAATAGTTTGCCCGGGAGATTATCTCGTAACATCTTTTCCAACGATACGTTACGACTCCTCCGTCACTAGAGCTCAATCGCCCGGCACCCAACTTATTAAAAACCTCATCCGTTCCCCAGTTAAATGCGTTAGGGGTAGCTCCATCCGTTATGCCAAAGCCAAACAAGCCTTGATTATAAACCTCTTTTTCCCTCAATTGAGCATAGACACCATTTAAAAGGAGTTTGATATCCGATTCATTTTCCGGGAAACTCGCCGAAGTAATCTTATCCTCAGGATACAAATCCAAATAATTCTCCATACATCCCGTGAAAGAGACACATAGTATAATTGATAAGCAATATGCTAATAACTGTTTCATACTTTTAGAAATTAAGATTTATACCAAATGTAAATATTCTCGGAGTCGGGTAATAATTGGTACCCGAATCAAACGTATTTCTTTCCGGATCATATCCTTCATACCCTTTTTTCCACATAATCGTAAACAGGTTCTGGGCATTCGCATATACGTACAACCGTTGCATTTTTAGCTTTGAGGTAATCCATTCAGGGAACGCATAACCTAATTGTAAGTTCTTCAATTTCAAGAAATCGATACGATGTACCCAAAATGAGGAGTCATACGTGTCCCATGAAGAGTCAAACCGAAGCATCGGTATATTTGAGTCCGGATTCTCTGGGCTCCACGCATCCCGCCATTTATCAGAAATAGTCAGCCATTCGTATTGCATACGGGTCATGCCGCTCTTCGTAAACGCATTCGCCTGTCCCAAACCTTGGAATAAGATATTTAAGTCAAACCCTTTATAGCGTAAGCCGGCAGTAAGTCCATACGTAATTTTAGGAATCGTATTACCAAGTACTTGTTTATCTTGATAGTCTAATTTTCCATCATTATTAACATCCTCGTATTTCAGATTTCCCATTTCCGGCTTAAGCCCATTGCTATGCATATGTTGAGCGGCTTCTTCGTCCGATTGATAGATGCCAACCGCTTTATAGCCATACAAAGCCTTATACGGATATCCCTCACGAATCAAATAAAGCTGGTCCGGAGAGTTTCCTCCTTGAAATTTCGTTACTTTATTATCGATATACGTAAAGTTTAGTCCTACGTTAAATCCAAGGCGATCTCTGCTCGTCTCAAGATTATCATAATTCACGACTAACTCAAAACCATTATTTTTCATCTCGCCCACATTCTCAAACGGTGCGGTCTTATCCCCTAATACGTTTGGTATTGGCAATTGAACGATAATATCGGTTGTTTTTTTATTGAAGTAATCAGCTTCTATATTCAACTTATTACCTAAGAAGCCCAAATCCACGCCAATATCCAAGGAAGAAGTAGTTTCCCAAGTAATATCCTCATCCACCAAAGCGGTTACGGCAGCACCCGGAGCCAATGAACCTCCATAATTATAACTCAAGTCATAATTTTGGGAGATCACTGTTAAATAAGGCCAATATCCTTCAATGGTTTGATTGCCTAATTGTCCCCACGACGCACGTAGTTTCAAATTAGAAAACAGATTCAGGTTCTTAATAAACGCCTCTTCACTCAAACGCCATCCTGCAGAGAAGCCCGGAAAAACACCCCAGCGATTTCCCCGTTTAAAACGAGAGGAGGCATCGGCACGGAGATTCATCTCAAATAAATATTTATCCGCAAAGGCATAATTCAATCGACCAAAATAAGATGCCATGCGTAGACCTTCAAAATTTCCCTCTCCCTTGATACCTTCCGTTCCCGCGTCCACTTGGGTTAATCCTTCTTTGGGTGGGTTGGTTCTTCGGGCAAATACGTTCTTTATACTGTAATTCTCCAATTGGGTACCAAGGATAGCGGCAACATAATGCTTATCCGCAAATCGCTTGCTATAGTTTAATGTCGCTTGGAAATTATTACGCATAGTCGATACTTGCTCTCTACTCAACACAATACCATCACGATTGTAATTTTTCGGTATCGTCTCTATGCCAGAATCCGTATATCCATAAAGGGTCTCATTATATTTATCAACCATTTTCCAATTGCCATTAGAGGCCCATGTTACTTGTAAGTTCAAGTCTTTCGTAAAATCTACGGTAGCGAAAGCATTTACAGCCATATAATCCTTGGATGTTTTAGTCGCCCCGTTCGAAGCGTCTATAACCGGCTGATAAGTCGTATACAATAAAGTGCCATCATCCTTAATCGCCTCTACTGAACCGAAACGGCCATCCCGGGTATATGGAGCGATGAAAGGAGCCGCACCTTGTTGCTGTTCGAATACACGGAACAAATCAAAAGGCTCTTGGGAATTCCTACGAGTATAATTCAAACGAGCGCCAACTCTCAACCATGAATTCACTTTATACTCCACATTTGCCCGGATACCGAACCGCTCCGCCTTAGAGTTCATCAAAATACCTTCCTGACTCAAATAGTTCAAAGACAAGAAGGAAGATAGTTTCTCCGATCCACCGCGAATGGATAAATTATGCCCTGTTATTAAAGCATTCCGATAAAGAGAGTCATACCAATCCGTATTCGGGTATTTATAAGGATCCGTGCCATTCTTGAAATCAGAGATCAAGGACTCGGGATATAAAGGACTCTCGCCACCATTAGCCAAGGCTTGGTTCGCCATAGTCATATGCTCGGCGCTATTCGTCACTAAATCAAAATGACGTCCGATCTGCTGCATTCCGACGTAAGAGTTCAACTCTACTTGGGTTTTCTCATTATTCTTTCCCATCTTCGTCGTAACCAAAACGACACCGTTAGCGGCCTTTGATCCGTAAATAGCCGCACTAGCCGCATCCTTCAAGACTGTGATACTTTCGATGTCACTCGGGTTTACTTGGCTGAATACCCCTTCTACTCCGTCAATAATCACCAACGGGTCCGAATTATTCAATGTACCCCAGCCACGAATTCTCAATTGCGCTCCATCATCTCCCGGCTTACCCGAATTCTGGCTGATCCACACACCGGAGACCTTTCCGGAAAGTGCTTGAGAAGCATCAGTGATCGGACGATTCGCCAATTCCTCATCAAATTTGACTGAAGAAACAGAACCTGTCAAATTTACTTTCTTCTGAGTTCCATAACCAACAACCACAACCTCATCCAAAGCCTGTGTATCCTCACGAACAGTGATTATTATTTCCTTATTTCCTTGAACCGGGATATCCTGCGGCATATAACCGATATAAGATACCTGCAAGACATCATTTTCCGAGGCCTCAATCAAGAAGTTTCCACCCAAATCGGTAATTGTACCATTATTCGTACCCTTCACCATCACATTTGCCCCGATTATCGGACTACCTAAGGCATCCACCACCGTACCTGTAATTTTATGAGGCGCTTTCCCTATCGGGGAACCAGCATTCTGCTTACTGAATAAGGCGATCTGCTTATTGGTGATCTCAAACGTAAGTTTCGTGGTCTTCAGCATAGAATGCAAGGCTGACTCAATCGGTTGGTCGGATACGCTCAAACTTACTTTCTGACCCAAGTCGATTTTATTACCGTCATAGAAGAACGTGTAACCACTGGCAACCTCTATTTTTAAGATCGCCTCCTTCAACGGTATATTCGAGAATGAAACGGATATTTTCTTGCCTGCAACCTCACCGGCTAACAAACGTAAAGAAAAGAATAGAAGAAAGAATATCGCACATAAACGGTTTCTTCCTTTCATAAATTGTCTTTTATTCTTCATATATTTGCATGATATTTAAAGTTAACATCTTTACGGCTTTACACAAACGGCCAAATTTGAGATAAGCTGTAAATAGATTTTAATTTGAATCAGGGATTTCTCCCGGAAGGCTTAAGTTTCTGCTTAAGCCTTTTTCTTGCATATTATCCGGTTTATCTCATAGGCATTATTTTTTAGAAGGTTCGACATGTGTTATTTTTACGTGATCATTCCCATCGAACATATAGGAAATCGGATTGATACGGGACATGATCCGCAAGATCACTTCCAGCGATTCATCCTTGATTGTAAAGGTATAGGCTTGCGAATCCGGAATGGAAGGATCTACCTCAATCTTCACGTTATACCATTTCTCCAGATAGCGGGTGATGTATCGTAATGATTTCGCCTCAAACCTCACACTCTCGCTTGCCCAGAATGAGTCATAGAACATATCGGCTGAGGTTATATCCAAAGTTCTGTATTTCTTGCTCACGGAGGCTCGCTCGCCCGGATGCAGATAAGCCTCTTGCCCTCCGGCCTCTAAGGATACAGAACCTTGGAAAAGTGTAACCAAGATATTTTCCTCCTTTGAGTAAGAGTTTACGTTAAAGCGGGTTCCATGTACCCTCACTTTCACCCCGGAAGTTGATACGACAAAAGGATGTCGACTATCTTTTGTCACATCAAATAAGGCTTCCCCGCTTAAATCCACCTCACGATTCTCAAAGAAGTTCACCGCATATCGCAAAGAGGAACCCGAGTTTAGCCAAACCACGCTACTATCCGGCAATATAATCTTGGATTTACCACTTAAAGAGGAATAAGACAATTTGCAGGAAGAGTCCGTCCAATATTCCGTCTTGTTATATAAAAAAGAAAAAGTGAGCGAAAGCACCAATAACACTGTAGCTACAGATACCGCCATCCAAAACTTCCACAATGGCACAGATTTCGGCTTTTCATCCTTCCGCAACATCCGGCTTTCCATTTGCCTCCAATAATAATCAGTATCTGGCGTATAGGTCGAAGTCTCCTCCCTAATCTCTCGCCACAATGATTCAAGTTCCCGGAACAGGAGCGTATTCCTTTCCTCTTGAAGCCATTCGCAGAACAGCTTCTCCTCCTTTTCATCCACATCGCCTTTCAAATGAGAGATAATGAATCGCCATGGTATATCTTTATTCATAAAGCATCATTTTTATAGTATGACACTTCAAAAGAGGATAACCCTACATGCTTTTTAGTATTTTTGTTGAAAAGAGAATATCACCACAAATAATGATAGGCATCTCCCAAGTAAGCCCGGATATGTTTCAAGGCTCGCGAGATATGTCCCTCAACAGCTTTTACGCCGATATTCATTTGATCGGCTATATCCTTATTGGATAAGTTCTCCATGCGGCTCTTGTTGAAAATGTCTTGGCACTTTGGGGGAAGAGATAAAATAGCCTCTTGAATCAAACGTTGTAATTCTCGTGTTTCTAAGGTATCATCGTTCTCAAAGCGTTCTAGGGATGAGAAATCATTTGTCGGGACAAAATGCTCGTTGTCTCTCAGATAGTTTAAGGCCCTATTTCGTGCGGACTGAAAAAGATAGGCTTTTATGGTTACTTGAATTTGCAATGTCTCCCGTTTTTCCCAGAAACCAGTGAATATATCCAATACGATATCTTCCGCCGCTTCCGGCTTCTTTATATATAAATGAACGAAACGGCATAAGGGAGCGAAATATAACTCAAACAAATGCTTAAAGGCCAGCCGGTCACCTGCCCTTATCAATCTCAAAATAAACAAATCGTCTATCAAGTCATCCATTACTCCATCCACCTTGTTTATCAACCTAAATGTTCGCTACAAAAGTAATGATTTGTTTGAGATTGAGAAGAAAAAACACGTACATAATACCCTATGAGTAACGTACGTGTTTCTACCAATCTTGTACAAGACAATTACAGATTAATTATCTGCAAAGTCTCCCCTTTTGTATTCAAGGCTTTCAGTGTCATAACTTTCCCTTTTTTCGACAAGATCATGACGGTCGCATTCTCCGGTCGATTCCCCCCTCCTATCACAACTGGGAAATTATTTCCTACGGAACCTTTTGGCCAATAAGCGAAACGATGTGTATGCGCATTTATACTTACATCGAACGGAGCTTTAGCCAGCAAGCCCCCCCACAAGTCCAAACAAGGAAGATAGCTTTTCTCAGACATACCATAAAGAGGGATATGATGTATCAAGACCTTCTTCGCCGCTTTTTTATAGGCTTTTCCTGATAGCTCAGCCTTAAAAAAACCAACTTGCTCCATACGTAAACCCGCAAAATCATTCAAGTCATAATATACCCAAGTTGAATCGGGTTTATCCTCACCACAGTCCAAGATAACGAAACGAGTATCCCCCCAGTTGAAAGCTCCATATGTTTTATCACCAACGTAATCAAAAAGCTCTCTTAACTGAATCGAGTAAGCATTTCGTATTTCATGATTTCCCCGCAAATAAAAAACAGGAACATTTTCCGCCTTGACCTTCTTATTCAAATAAGAAAGAAAATGAACTACTTCCGATTCGTTTCTAGGATCATCTATACAATCCCCATTAAACATTACAAAATCGTAATCAATCCCTTCTATTTGATCTGCCAACAGGTCTAACACTTCGTTTTTCTTATGCAAGTCATTAAATATCAAAGCCGTAAAATCCGTCTCCACCGAAGTAGGTATCGTAAATGAATAAATATCCGAATAAGCGGTTTCGCCAAATTCTTTCTTATAAGCCTCATATAGTGTTATTTCACGGGAACATACCCGATAATAATAAGTTTCTCCCGGTTTAAGACCTGTCAAGCGAACCTTATGATGCTTGTTGTTGCAAATAACCTGTCCGTCAACGATCGTCTCCGCACGTTCTCCCAAATTACGATCCGTACCATACTCCACCCAGCTATGTACAGGCACATTCGTAAACCAAGAGACCGTAATCCCATTCGACAGCGGATTCTGCAAATAAGGTTTTGTCCGGAAAATATCAGCCACACCCGCTTTCAATCGCACATCTACGAAAAGAGGCAAATGATCCGAGGCGATCGGTTCGTCATAAAGCACCTGACGACGTAAGACAGAATATTGATTTCCATTATCAAATCCATAAATAAAATCGATACACCGGTTCGGACTCTGGCCCGGAATCGTGTTATCCTTGTAATTGTTCAATGGCATAAACTTCTCTTGCAAGGCATTTTGAGTAGGAGAACCTTGGATAGAGTTCATATCTCCCGCCAAGAACAAAGGTTTACGTATATCTTTCAACGCATCAAGAATAATCGGAACCGATAGCACCTGATCCTCCTTCGTCAATGAAAAATGCGAACAACACATCACATACTCCTTAAACTCTGCCACCAACAACAAACGCCGCTCTTCCCTGCCGGGAAGGGGCAACATCCAATAGCTCAAAGGTTTCTCCTTCGACAAGATGCCAATACCATACTTTCCTCCTTGGTAATCGATCGAAGGCCCATAAGTATAATACATACGAGTACGATCCGCCAACTCTTTCAGTGCGAAAACACCATTACTCCGAACCGACGCACTATCCAACTCCTGCACAGCTATCACATCCGGATCTACCCGGTTCATGATATCCGCCACACGCTGATAATCCACCACTTCATCCATACCCCGGCAATTCCGCACATTATAAGACATCACACGAAGAGAATTCTCCTCCTTTGACTCAATGGTCGTTTTCTGCGCGCTTAACGTAAACAAACAACTCACCCATAAACAGGCTGCAAACACTACTGACCTTTTCATATTATATCCTTTTTTAACGGGTTGTAAAAATACAACCCGCTTTCCATTCCTCCAATCATATACCATCATTCCAACCCGGATTCTGTGTCAAATTCGTATTCAGCAAACGTTCCTGGATAGGTATCGGATATAGATAATCCTTTTTCTCATCCCAAGTCTTCTTGATATGAGGATTCACCACAATACATCCATGATTTCCATGTTCCAACGTAACATCACTATTCAGTTTCAGATACTGGATTCCTTTTCCTCCTAAATCAGGTTTCTCATTTTCATAGATACAGACATCAATATTGCCATCTCCATCCAAATCAAAAGGACCGATATTCGGGAAATACATACCCTTAAACTGCTCCGTAAAAGTAGCACCCTCTTTCCAGCGCATCATATCATCCCAACGGAAGCTCTCCATCACCAGCTCAATCCTACGCTCCCGACGGATCTCCAAGATCACCCCCTTGTTGCCACCGTTTACATGCGGATATTGTTTTTCCAAATAAGGATCCGGGTTTGCGTTAGCCTCCGCCATATTGATAGAAGGCATATCTACCCGATCTCTAAGCAGCTTAACCGACTTATCCAAATCGGCTTGTGTCAATGTACCTAGCTCAGCCTTTGCTTCCGCATAAATCAATAAAGCTTCCGCAAAACGAAACAAAGGCATATCATTTATATCCTTATTATTCGTATCCCACTTACGTTCCGTCACGAATTTAATCATCTGATATCCAGTCACGGTTGATCCAAACTCCTGCACCAAAGTTTCGTTCTCCCCAATTCGGGTATATCCCGGCGTACGTACCGTCTGGCTTAAACGAGGATCTCTACCTTTCATCTCTTCCGTAAAAAACATCGTATCATAGCCCGGTTGATCCGTAAAACGTTTTCCGTCACGCATCAAATAACTGTTTACGAGTCGTTTCTCCAAACCCGGACGACCGAAAGAGGCAGTCATTGTATAATAATTGAGATTATGATACACTTGGAACTCATCGCTATATCCACGAGCAAGGATCACCTCATCCTTAATAGCCTCGTGCGAAGCAAAAAAGTTCAGATAATCGCTTTCCGGTTTTCCCATACTATAAATCTTATACCCGCTCTTTGTCATCAACTCGTCCGCAGCACTC
>OKWR01001638.1_pt1 | contig 14201 bp, 7 predicted proteins | sample 1607101 | NCBI WGS metagenome assembly OKWR01 (sample SAMN04414076, study PRJEB24778) | human gut metagenome | material: faecal | host: Homo sapiens
TCGATTTTATATAATTGCATTTGCTAATGCAATTATTCAGTAGACATTATTTAATGTCTGTCAACCTTAAGCGCAAAGGGGAGATTCTCCGCCTGCTCCATAAGGATCTTGTTGTTTATGTTGGACTTTGAAAGGTCGCTGTTAATGTTCATCTTGCGGTATTTCTCGGGGGATATTCCCATGATCTTTTTAAAGGCGTTTGAAAAATACGGCTGATCAGAATAATTGAGCAGCTCCGCTATTTCCTTTACCTGCGAATTGGAATTGAGCAGCAGCGAGGCGGCAATTTCGATTCGCTTTTTTGAAAAATACTGATACGGCGTCATGTTAAAGGTCTTTTTGAAAATGTTGATTACCTGCGCCTGCGAAATGCAAAGCTCGTCGGCAATCGCCTTCAGCGAAATATCCTTCTCGTAGATGTTGTCATCAAGCATTTTTTTGATTTTATTCACATTGCTGTTGTAGGTGTTCTTTTGGGTGGAATTATACATTTCCTGAATAATGACATGGAATTGTATCGCCGCCGTAAGCATGATCTCCGCGTTGGATTTCTTTGAATTTGTGATTTCGTACAGATCCTCGAAAAGCTTTTGGCGGTTGAAGCCCTTAAATATTATCGTGTTTTCCAGCCCGTATGCGAAAATAAGGTTTGAAACGAGTATGCCGTCTATGTTGAACCATATTTTATCCCATGTCTTATCGGGATAATAACGGTGATTGCTGCCCTTAGGCAGCAGGTATGCGTCTCCCTTGCCGACCTTGTATTCTCTGCCGTTGCATATAAGCGTGCCGGAGCCCTCGTATATATATTCCAGAATGTAGCAATAGCTCTTCTCGCGGTATACCGTATATTCCTCATCGCAGTTGGAAATTCCCGAAATTTCAATGTTGAACGGGAACTCGGTTGGGTTAAACGGAAATGAATTTATGCGCTCATTATTCATGCTTCGTCACCTTTGTGTAAAGTCTTGGTTAAATTATATCAAAATTTGAGTAAAATGCAAGCGACAAATTATCAGCATATTTATATATATGGTATAAAGTGAGCAAGAAACATTTTATTAAACACATTTATTTGTAAATAAATAACAAGTAACTTTAATTTTTCACATCTAATCGTTAATTTATTGCATTGTCAAGCAAATGTGTGTATGATATAATAATTTTACAAATAAAATCGGATGTTTGATCGGCTTTTTTGACTATTGTACCTATATATACTCGTGTTATAAAAGTTAAAGCGTTTGATTATCCGTCCGATAAACGTAAGGCGCAACCAAAAAACATAAGTCAGGGGGCAGGATACCATGTATCCAAGAAAAAGGTTTGCAGCACTGTTGCTTTGCGCGGTCATGCTTTTCGCTTCTGCAGGCTGTAAGGAAAAAACAAAAAAAGATACCGGCTCAAAAAAACCGAGCTCCTCGCAGAATTCGGGCGCTGACTCCGTTTCCTCGGATTCTTCGGATTCGTCCGATCAAAGCTCGGATGTTTCTTCGGACGGCACCTTGAGCACAGACAGCCGCGGCAATCTGTCGGATGACATAACAAGCTCGGATTCCGATAATGGGTATCATACCGACCGTGCCATACCGACCGATTCGGGTAACGGTAATTCCGGCGGCTCTGCTTCCGTAATAAATTACAAGACCGTTTCCTGGAGCGGGCCGGACGGATATGTAATAGTAGTTCCGAAGGGCAATAAGGAGGCGGAGCGCACGGCGCAGACTATCAAGCAGTATTTCGCCAAGAACGCTTCGGTCACTCTTAAAATCGTAACGGACGATACCGCCGCGAAGGATAAGGAAATAATTATAGGCAGCACAAAGCGCTATAAGTATTCCGCAAAGGACGGCGAGTATTTCGCAAAGGTATCCGGCAAAAAGCTCATATTCGGAGGCGGGCATGACGCAACCGTAAGAGCCGCCGTTCAGACCTATACCCGCATCAAATATAAAAAGGGAAGCGCGTATACCTTCTCGGTAAGCTCCGATTTCACGGCGACAAAGCTCGGATACACATATGTATGGGGCGATGAGTTCGAGGGAACAACACTTGATACAAAGCTTTGGAGCAGAGCTACGAAAATGGCGGCAACCGCAGAGCTTATGCTCGATAATACCGATCTTACCACCCGCGTTGAAAACGGCGTAATGAAAATGTTCGCTTTAAGATATTGGGATCCGAAGCGCGCGGGAATCGAGTTTGCGGCGCCTTGGTCTGTTACGACCTACGACACCATGAGCTGGAAATACGGCTATATGGAAATGCGCGCGAGAGTTCCGTTTGTACGCGGTGCATGGCCGTCCTTCTGGTCTTCAAGCTACGGCTCTCTGGGACCCGACGGCAAGCAGCGCATATACACTATTGACGATTACTCAATAGAAATTGATATCTTTGAGGTATTCTCAAGCACCGATACTCTTGCACCGAACATACATAAATGGTACGGAGACGGCAACCACACCATGTGGAACGATGAAAACGAAAAATATACCTTCGATTCCGCAGACCTCAACAACGAATATCACCTCTACGGCTTTGAGTGGACTCCGACCGAGATGTCGATGTATATCGACGGCAAGAAGTACTACACCTATGATATAACAAAGAATTTCGATGATGGGGCTTCGGGCATGAACGGCTTCAATGCGCAGCTTCACCTGATACTGAACAACCATTTGTTCACGCAGTCAAGCTCCTTCAAGCCGTATGACGGCTGCGAGATCTATGCGGCGGATCTTCCGGTTGAATATGATGTAGACTGGGTACGCCTTTATCAGAAAAACGACGGCAAGAGCACACTTTACCTCGCAAAATAGTATTTGACCGCGATTTTGTGTCCGGTATAAATAAATTCACGAAAAGGAGTTATAAAAATGAAAAACAGCGTATTTCCAAAACTTAAAAAGACCTTGGCATTTATCCTGACTTTTGCAATGCTCCTATCGGCGGTTATTACAGCCGCAGCAGTTCCCGCAGCGGCTGCGTCCGGTGTGTGGGACGGCACAATTGCCGACAGCTATGCCGGCGGCACGGGGACAAGAACAGACCCGTTTTTGATTTCCGACGGCTCACAGCTTGCCAAAATGGTGAATGACGGAAACGATACCGCCGGTAAATTCTATAAGCTCACCGGAGATATTTACCTTAACGACACCTCTGATTCTGCCTGGAAGGACAACAATCCGAGAGCGTGGTACACCCGCACGGATGTCAGCAATATCGGATTTCAGGGCACACTTGACGGTGACAGTCACACCGTAAGCGGAATTTACTATAAGGGTGATGAAAGACTTCTCGGTCTTATACCGGCAACTACAAACGGCGCAACGGTTAAAAATCTGCATATTGCCGACAGCCATTTGGAATCAACAAGCTACGGTATTGCGGCTCTTATCGGATTTGCAAGCGGAAATATAACAATTTCAAAGTGCTATATTCATGAGGATGTTACGGTTATAAGCGGAGATACGAGCTCAAATGAATCCGCAGGCGGACTTATGGGTTGGGGAACGGGAACCTACACCGTATCTGATTGTGCGGTATTGGCAACTTTGAGCAATCCATCAAGCGGTGTTGGTGCTGTACTGGCAAATTCATGGAGCAGCACGATTACTGTTACAAATACTTTTGCGAGTGACAAATTCGGTAAGCATCCCGGTACGATTAATATGGAAAACTGCTATTCTGCCATAGATGATACGGATTATAACACAGAGGTTTGCACACTCGAAAATATGAAGGGTGCGGCTGCCAAAACCAATATGCCTAAGCTCGACTGGGAAAATGTTTGGAAAACGACCGACGGCTTCCCGATATTCAAGAGCGATATAATACCTGACATCAATATTATATGGGACGGCACCTCAACCGAAGTTTATGCGGCGGGCTCGGGAACACAGGCAGATCCGTATATCATTGAAAACGCTAAACAGCTCGCTTACCTTATAAAGCATGATGTTGTTGATTCTGCAGGAGCTACCAACGGCAAATATTACAAGCTTGCAGCAGATATTTATCTTAACGATGTTTCAAACCCTGATTGGAAAAGCAATAATCCTAACAGTTGGTATGAGGTTGAATCATCAAAACGTTTCGCGGGTAATCTTGACGGAGACGGCTACACCGTTTACGGTTTGTATTACAGCGGCACCGCCTCCTTCGGTCTTATTCCGTGGGTTGAAATGTGGAGCTATGATGTCACAATAAAGAACCTTATAATTTCCGACGCTTATATAAGCACCTCGGGTCAGTTTGTGGGTGCGGTTGTCGGCTATGTTTACGCAACCGCAAATAGAAACGCTGTATTCACATTAAGCAATTGCTTTGTAAATGATAATGTTTATATTTTCTCAAGCCATTCATCTGCTTACATCGGCGGTCTTGTTGGCTGCCTGAGAAGCAACTCCCTCAATACCTATAACTTCATAGGCAGTGCTTCCTTGGCCGATGTCAGGCACGGCGGCGGTGACTGGAAATGCTATGCGGGACTTGTCGGTCCGGCAGGAGACGGCAACTACAATATTGATAACTGCTTTGCATTTCCGACACTTGCTATTTACTGGGGCGGTGCTTCTGTGCCTGCAAATAATTCGTATTCAATACCTTCGCAGGACGCTCTTTTAACCGTTATCGGTGATAAAGCCAAAACAACAATGCCTGATTTCGATTGGGAAAACGGCGCGTTTGCTCCCACTCAAAACGGTTATCCGAGGCTGAAAATAGTATCTCAGCGCATGGGCGATATAAACGGCGACGATGCTGCCGACGCGCAGGATATCGCTCTTCTTAAAAAGCATTTGATAGGTGCTGAAATATCCTATGTTACCGATTTCAACAGTGATAAGGTTACCGATATACGCGACCTTATCGCCCTTAAAAAGACGGTAAGCGAATTCCTCGGTGAGGACAGCCTCGCGCCGGCGGGCTACAGCCTTGTGTGGAATGATGAATTTAAAGGCAGAACGATTGATAATGCCAAATGGCGTACCAATCAGCCGCGAATGACCGCATATGACGGTGTCGGCAACTTTGACGAGGGTACTGTAAGATCGGTAGGCAACGGCAGACTTTTAATGACGGCGTATAAGAACCCCGATACCGCAAACTATAACGGCAAGACATATTTAACAACAAACTCAATAACCACCGAAAACAGAATGAGCTTTAAGTACGGTTATCTTGAGGTAAAGGCAAAGGTTCCGTATAAAGCGGGCTGCTGGCCGTCACTGTGGCTTAGAAGCCCCAACGCAACCCAGACCGATTTAACCGGCAAGGACGGCTATAATATGGAAGTCGATATTATCGAGCCGTTCGGCTATACAGATCAAAACGGAACAACGATACACGAAACCAACAAGTCGAATGACAGTGATCACTGTCAGGCCGCAGTCGGTAATTACAAGTTCAAGAATGCTGAAAATTTAGCAAATGAATATCATATCTACGGTTTCCTTTGGACTGCCGATGAGATGAAATTCTTTATCGACGGCGAATGCTTTGCAGCCTATACTAAAGACACACTTGCAAGAATGGGTTATAAGGGCGATTTCGACGATACCGTTAATATTCTCTTTGACAATCAGCTTATTACCTCAAGCAGCCCGGTGGCAAACGAAGAAAAGACCAATACAATAGAAAATAACGAGGGAAGTCTTCCGGCAGAGTATTCGGTAGAATATGTTCGCCTTTACCAGAAGCAGGGTGATGTTCTCGTTCTGGAGACCCCCGCAGACGGTCAGTAAAACAAATCAGTATAAATTATGTTCGGCAAGGCAGTGCGCCTTGCCGGATTGAGAATATCCGAATGCCAGGTATTCGGGTATTCTCAATCCTATTAAAAAAGGAGTAGGTATTTCAATGGATAAAAAATCGGTTATACGGTTTGCAAGCCTTGTGACGGCTGTTTTAATATCCGCGTCATCACTTCCGCGGCTTTGCGCAACCGTATCGGCAGAACAGGCAACTGATCCCGTAACGGCTGCCGCCGGTGAGGCTTCATTGGTTTCCTATAAAACCTATGCGGCGGATATGACCAACCGCAAAAGCGCCGAAAAAAGCATAACGCTTTCATCGGACGCGGCGCGCGTATACGGCAGCGCCGCCCGAAAGGGCGTGAACGGTAAGAACGCGGTCGTATTTTCAAAGACCGGCTGCGGCGCGGAATGGAAGGTCTCCGTTCCCGAGGACGCGCTTTACAATATAAGACTTTCATATACCGCGGTAGATACCGGCGTTGATTACGCCTTTACCTTAAAGACGGACGGGAAGGTGCCGTTTGAAGAGGCAAAGAGCCTTGTTTTCCCGCGGGTTTGGCAAAACGCGCAGGAAAGCTTTAAAACCGACAGGGACGGCAACGACCTTACCCCCGAGCAGACCGAAATAAAGGATTATTACGGAGTTTTGGCAAAAAGCAGCACGGGCGAGACGGTTGAGCCGTATGCTATTTATCTGACCGCGGGCGAGCATACCGTAGCTTTGGAAAATCCCGGGCAGGCAGCGGCTGTGGCAGAGCTTATACTTGAAGCTCCCGAGGCTGTATCCGATTATTCCGATTATTCCAAGGACTTCAAGGAGGATAAAAGCACCTCTGCCGAAACGATAGTAATTGAGGGCGAGAATGCCGTTTTAAAATCCGCTTCAAGCCTTATTCCGAAATCAGACAACTCAAACGCGGGAATGACTCCGAGCAGCCCGAGCCTTACAAAACTGAATTACATAGGCGGAACCTCCTGGCAGGACGCGGGACAGTTCCTTGTATGGAATTTTGAGGTAAAGGAAAGTGGTTATTACTCTTTAGGGTTCAGGTACCGCCAAAGCGATGTTATAAACGCCGAAAGCTGGCGCTGGCTTAAAATTGACGGCAAAACTCCGTTTTCGGAGGCTAAAGGCATACGCTTCCCGTATTCGGCAAAATGGGAATTTCTGAAATACGGTGGGGAAGACCCCTATTACATTTATTTGGGAAAGGGCAGCCACACACTGTCACTTGAAGTGACCCTCGGCGCAATGGCGGATTATTTCTACCGCCTTTACGGAATAGTAGAGAAGCTCGGTGATAAGTATATAGACATAGTGAAAATAACCGGCGCCACACCCGATGTCAACCTCGATTACGAGCTTTTCACACAGATACCCGATCTAAAGGAGACCTTTACCTACTGCGATAAGGAGCTTTTATCGCTGGTGGCTGATTTGGAGGGCTTTACGGGTAAGCGGAGCAGCCAGTATATTTCTGCGCTTAAGAATATGTCGCGCGTACTTAACAACATGATTGACAGACCGTACACCGCGCATCAGTATGTCAGCGATTATTACTCGAATTACACCTCATTAAGCTCCTGGCTTTACGATATGAAGAAAATGCCGCTCTGCATTGATACAATACAGCTAGCTCCCGCGGGACAGGATTTTGTAAACACAAAGACCGGCTTTTTTAAGAAAATGGGCTACAGCTTTAAGCGCCTTATTGTATCGTTTTTTGACGATTACACGGTGAATACCGAAAACGGCGAAAAGGAAAAAGCCTTAAAGCTTTGGGTGAACTGGGGCAGAGATCAGGCAACCTCGCTTGATACGCTTATAAGGGACTCATTCACAGAGCAGACGGGAATCCATGTTGATGTGCAGATAACCAACGCTTCGCTTGTAAACGGTATTTTGTCGGGCAATTTTCCCGATATGGCGCTGCATATGACAAGAACCGAGCCTGTAAACCTCGGAATCCGCGGAGCGCTGGCGGATCTCAATCAATTTGACGATTTGGGTGATACGCTGAAAAGATTTCAGCCCGACGCGCAGGTGCCCTATGAATATAACGGAAAGCTGTACGCTCTGCCCGATACGCAGACCTTCTATATGCTTTTCTACAGGACGGACATTCTCGAAAATTTGGGGCTTACCATTCCGAAAAACTGGGATGAATTCCTTTATACATCAGCCATTATTCAGCGGAACAATATGAATATATATGTTCCGTATACAATGATAACCTCATCGCAGACGATAAGCACCGGTATAGGCAGTCTTAATATGTTTGCAACGCTTATGGGGCAAAAGGGGCTTTCACTTTATAATAAGGAGCTTAACGCCACATCCCTTACGGGAATCAAGCAAATTTCTGTCTTTGATTTCTGGACGAAGTTCTACACAGATTACGGATACCAGAAGGAAGCGGATTTCTACAACCGTTTCCGCGCGGGCACAATGCCGCTGGGTATATCCACCTATACCACATATTTAACGCTTTACAGCGCAGCTCCCGAAATAAAGGGGCGCTGGTCGATAGCTTCCGTCCCGGGAACAGCCGGCGGGAACGATTCGGTCGCGGGCGGCGGCACGGGCTGCTCCATAATAGAAAAATCCAAAAATAAAAAGGAAGCCTGGGAGTTCCTTAAATGGTGGACTGCCGCCGATACACAGACCAGGTATTCAAACAATGTTGAATCCCTTATAGGAATGCTCGGCAGACAGGCGACCGCAACCGTGGACGCGCTTGAAAAAATGGCGTGGGACAGCGAGGATCTCGATAAGATTCTCACGCAGTGGGCAAAGGTTAAGGAGGTTCCCGAGGTTCCGGGAAGCTACTACCTCGGCCGTGCGCTTGATCAGGCTTACTGGTCGGTGCTTAACGACGGTGTAAACGCAAAGGACGCAATTGTTAAATGGAGCAAGGCCGCCGACAGCGAAATTACACGCAAAATTCAAGAATACAGTGAAGGAGAGTAAAATGATGAAGGCTGCAAAACCCCTAAAGGCACATCGGGATTCCGGCTTTAAAGAGCAGCTGCCTATGATATTGCTGCTTGTGCCGTTCTTTACCTTCTTTTTTGTATTCACGGTATTGCCGATTATTTCATCCATGGTTTTAAGTCTGACCTCATATGATATGCTGTCAGCCCCGAAATTTACGGGAATAGGCAACTATATGCGTATGTTCGTTGAGGATGAGGTCTTCGCGATCGTGCTTAAAAACTCCGTTGCGCTTGCAATCGTGGTAGGTCCTGCGGGCTTCCTGCTCGCCTTCCTGCTGGCGTGGCTTGTAAACGAGTTTTCCACCGGAATGCGAACGCTGTTTTCCTTTATGTTCTATGCGCCGTCCCTTGTGGGCAATGCGTACTTCATATGGAAGATTGCCTTCTCGGGCGACAGCTACGGCTATATAAACAGCCTTCTGCTGTCAACCGGTGTTATAACCGAGCCTATAGTGTGGCTTAAAAGCCCGCAGTATCTTTTCACAATAATTATTATTGTTCAGCTGTGGCAGAGCATGGGCGTTTCGTTCCTTTCAAATATTTCGGGTCTTCAAAATGTAAACCGCGATTTATACGAGGCGGGCGCGATTGACGGAATAAGAAACCGCTGGCAGGAGCTAAGGTATATAACCCTCCCTTCAATGTCGCATATGCTGCTTTTCAGTGCGGTAATGCAAATTCAAAGCAGCTTTTCAATAAGCGCGGTCGCGGTTGAGCTTGCGGGCTACCCGAGCGTGCAGTACTCGGTAGATACCATTGTTACGCATATGTCGGATATGGCGACGGTGCGGTATGAGCTCGGTTACGCCTCGGCTATAGCGGTGGTTTTGTTTGCAATGATGGCGTTCACAAGACTGATTATCGGAAAAGCCTTGAATACGGTCAGCAGGTAGGTGCTTTTGATGATTAAAAAACTTTATTACAAATTGATACCGTCAAGCCGTAAAAAGTCAATGGCTACGCGCTTTACCCGCTCGACCTTCGGCAATATATGCTGCTTTGTGCTGATAACCGCCGCCGGGCTTTTCAGTATGCTGCCGCTGATATACGCGGTTGTAACCTCCTTTAAGCCGATAGACGAGCTGCTTATTTTCCCGCCGACGTTTTTTGTGCGCCGACCGACCACGGAAAACTACGTGGCACTTCCCACGCTGCTTTCAAGTCTTTCGGTTCCGCTTTCACGCTATGTGTTCAACAGCCTGTTTATAACGGTTTTCACCTCAATTTTAAATATTGTATTTTCCGCAATGGCGGCGTTTTCGCTTTCAAAGGGAACATACAAGGGCAGGGGAATTATTTTTATGATAATTCAGTTTGCGCTTATGTTCAACGCATACACCCTTTCCGTTCCGCAGTATGTAATATTTTCGGAGCTGCATATAGTAAATACCTACTGGGTATATATTCTGCCGCAGCTTGCGGGAACACTGGGAGTTTTCCTTATAAAGCAGTATATTGAGGGCTATGTGCCCGACGCTCTGCTTGAAGCAGCGAAGATTGACGGCGCGGGGTATCTGCGTATATTCTGGCGGATAATAATGCCGATAATTAAACCGGCATGGCTTACCGTTACGCTTTTTGCGTTCAGGGATATATGGGCGTCAATTCCGAACGGAACGATTTTTGACGAAAAGCTTAAGACCCTGCCGCAGATAGTAACGCAGGTGACTGCGGGCGGAACCGCCCGAACCGGCAGCGCGATGGCGCTTACCACCATTATGATGATTCCGCCTATTATTATATATCTTATTTCGCAGAGCAATGTTGTTGAGGCGATGAGCAGTGCGGGAATCAAAGAATAAGCAAAGGAGCGAAAACCTATGATTAAAAACGCAGCGCGTTTTCTTTCTGTATTACTGGCGTTCATATGTTTGGCGTCCTCTGCTTTCGGCGTAGCGGCGATTTCGCCCGCCGAACAGATACCCTTTGAAAGCTATACATATTGGGATGATATAGGTGAAGAACGCAAGGCGGTATACAGCCGCCCGATGTACGAAACCGACGTATTGCTTGACGCTTTATCGCTCGGCATAAAGCCGTTTTCCACAATCAACGATGTCTTCACCGACGGCAAAAAGGTTTATATACTTGATAATGCCGCCCGCATAGTGGTGCTTAATGCAAACTATGAGCTTTTGGGAGAAATAGGCCATATAAAAGGCGGCGACGGCACTGATTACGATTACACCGGCGCGCAGAGCCTATATGTTCATTCTGACGGCTCGATATTTATATGCGATACCGATAACGCCCGTGTTTTAAGGGCAAACCCCGACGGTACTCTTAAGGATATTTATGTTGTCCCCGAATCGTCGCTGATACCCGAAAGCTTTGTTTTCAAGCCGCTTAAAACGGTTATGGACTCGCACGGGTACCTTTATGTTTTGAGCGACGGCTCTTATTACGGCGCATTGCTTTATGCCCCCGATAAGACATTTACCGGCTTTTACGGCGCGAATGATGTAACCTCGAATATCGCCACGGCAATAAAAACCGTTTTCGAGCGAATGTTTACAAACAATGTAAAAAAGAGCTCAAGCGCGAGAAATCTCCCTTATTCGTTTGTGGATATTGTAATTGATAAAAACGATTTTGTTTACACCGCAACGGGTAAGACCTCAACCTATGATAAAAAGGGGCAGATAAAGAAGCTGAACCCCGGTACGGGAAACAACATAATGGATTCGGAGGATACCGATTTCACCGACGACGGCTTTAACACGACCTTTAATAACGGCACGCAGATAGACCAGGATATTGTAGGGCTTGCCGTTAATGACAGCGGCTTTGTTTACTGTGTTGAATCGCAGTTCGGAAGGGTTTATCTTTACGACAGAGCCTGCCGTATGCTCACCGCCTTCGGTGGGGGACTCGGTCAGGGCAGCCAAAAGGGTACCTTTTCCGCGGCTAACGCAATTGCGCTTAACGGAACGGACGTTTTGGTAAGCGATAAGCTGAAAAACACGGTTACGGTATTTAAAATAACCGATTTCGGCAAAAAGGTGCTCGGTCTTATAGACGATACGCTTGACGGCAAGTATACCGAATGTAAGGAAGGCTGGGAAGAGGTAATAAGCCTTGACAGAAACTTCCAGCCGGCTTACAGCGGACTTGCAAGGGCATACCTCACAGACGGCGAGTATAAGGAAGCAATGAAGCTTGCGCGCGAGGGCTATGACCGCGAAACCTACAGCCTCGCATTTGAATTTCATCGCAAGGATTTAATGCGCGAGTATTTTTGGCTGATTTTTCTTGTTGTAATAGTTGTTATTGCGGCTGTTGTAACGCTCATCATTATATCGTCAAAGCGCAAGCTTACGCTTATTAAATCAAAGCAGGTCCGCCTGATGTTAAGAACACTTATTCACCCGGTTCTTACCTTTGATGAGATAAAGGAGAAAAAGCAGGGCTCGCTTATAATCTGCGGTGTGCTGACGGCACTTTTCTATGTGACTGCGGTCATACAGGTGCTGTGCGGCGGCTTCCTGTTTACACAGTACGACCCCACAAGCTTTAACTCGGTTTGGGTGCTTATAAGAAGCGCGGGACTGGTTGTTTTGTGGATAATAAGCAACTGGATGATTTCAACGCTGATGCAGGGCAAGGGTACGCTTAAGGAAATATGCATTGTGACCTGCTACAGCCTGTCGCCCATAATAATCGAACGCTTTTTAAGGCTTATTCTTACAAATATACTTCTGCCGAGCGAGGCGATGTTCCTAAACGGCTTCGATACGCTGGCAATAGGGTATACACTGCTGCTTTTGATTATAGGACTTATTAAAATTCATGATTTCAGCTTCGGAAAGCTTATAGGTTCAAGCGTTTTGAGCGTTTGCTGGCTTGCGGTTTTGGTTTTCCTGATGATTTTGGTCGGAATGCTGATACAGCAAATCGGGGGCTTCCTGATTACCGTTTTGCTGGAGCTTATTTCATAAACGGGAGGAATTAAGTTTGATCCGCAAAAAATATTTATCATCGGTTTGCGCTGTCGCTCTTACTGCCGCGCTTCTCTGCGGCTGCGGCGGATCCGGGGTTTCTCAAAAAAGACCTTCCTATGATAAGGAAAAGCTTTCAACCGATATTTCCGATGAGCTTATCGCTCAAAACGAAAATTACCGCCTGGAAATAAACCGCACATCGCTCGGCGTTTCACTTACCGATTTGAAAACGGGCAAGGTTTACGGAACAAATCCCGTAAATTCGGGCGGGGAGCAGTTCGATGAATTCGGAATGCCCATAAAGCGGCATCCGCAAATCGAATCTGTGCTTTTCATAGAATATCTCGATGTTCAAAAGAACACTACCTCAAAGCTGATATCCTACAACGCCGCCGTTCAGAACGGGCGCACCGTTTTGGAAAAGACCGATAACGGCGTTAAGGTTGAATATTACTTTGACGATGCCGAAATAATGATTCCGATAACCTATTCCTTAAGGGAGAACGGTTTAAAGGTGACGCTTGATCCGAAGGAAATAGAGGAAGGCGGCAATATGCTTATATCGGTTTCGGTAGCCCCCTTCTTCTGCTCGGTTGAAAATACCGAGAAAAACGGATATCTGCTTTACCCATCGGGTTCGGGAGCGCTTATTTATCCCAAGGAGGTTTCGCAGCCCGGCGACAGCTACTCCGCCGAGGTCTACGGCGAGGATGCCTCAAAGGAAAAATGGGATAAGACTTCAACCGAAAAATCAATAAGACTGCCGGTCTACGGAGCAAAAAGCGGTGACACCGCAGCTTTTGCGATAATCGAAAAGAGAGCGGACTCCTGCCTGCTTGAAACAACGGTCGGCTCAACCTCGATAGGCTACTCTGCGGTATACGCCACCTATCAGCTGAGGGGCTACACCGCAAACATAAAGGAGCTTTACAATAACAGATATTACAAGGGGCTTGTTTATTCCGATAATATGACGGATGCTCCGCTTGAAATAGGCTTTTACCCGCTTGCGGGCGAAGACGCCGATTACAGCGGAATGGCAAGACTTTACCGCAGCTGCATTGAAAAAACCGAGGGCAAGGCGGAAAACGCAAAGGCTGCCACCCTTAATATTACCGCAGTCGGCGGAACAATGATTTCAAAATCCTTCCTCGGCGTGCCGTATACAACGCTTTTGCCGACTGCCACGCTTAAGGATGTTACGGCTATGGTAAAGGAATTGAAGGAGAGCGGAGCAGATGTTTCCGCACTGGCGCTCAGCGGCTTCGGCAAAACCGGAATTGATTCGGTGAAGCCCGCAGGCGGTTTCGGAATTGCGGGCAGGCTCGGCTCATCCAAAGACCTTAAATCACTTGAAAAGATCTGTGAGGAAGCCGATACCGACCTGTTTTTAGACTTCGACGCGGTAACATTTTCAAAATCCGGCGGCGCGCTTTCCTCCTACTTTGATTCGGCGGTACGCGCCAACAGAAAGCGCGCAAAGGTATATGATTACAATATAGCCCTT
>OKWR01001650.1_pt1 | contig 14104 bp, 12 predicted proteins | sample 1607101 | NCBI WGS metagenome assembly OKWR01 (sample SAMN04414076, study PRJEB24778) | human gut metagenome | material: faecal | host: Homo sapiens
TCTTAAAAATCAGCAATTTATATTTAACTCGTTAGGTAATTGTCGGGAATGCAGGTTTTATGGGAGCTAAATGCTGCCGGGCGATGCGTAAGCGTTTCGGATGTGCGTGGCGATGCTGCGCGGTGTGGCGGGACGCGGCCACGCTCTGTTTTTAGAGGTGTTGATTGTCAATGAGTTATAAAACGTGGCGTGGAAACGCAGCCAAAAAAAGCCATCGTTTCCACGCTACTGTAAAAATGATATTTGATTATCAATAAGTTACAGAATCGGGCGTGGCCGCGTCCCGCCGGGCGGACTTGCGGCAACCCCGGAGACGTTTTACTTCGTCCTGGCAGTGGGGTTGTGGCAACCCCGGAGATGCTTACCGCTTCCTCCCGACAGCCGCTCGTGATTCCCTTCATCCATGGATTTGTTTGATTCCGCTAGATCTCGTGTGATTGTATCCTCCCGAAGGCCTCTCTTATGATGCCCTCCATTCCGGGATTTGCCGCACTGCATGCGCCACATCCCTCTTCGCCTGCGCGGCGGGGCGCATGTTTTATCTTACTGCAACCAAGACTTGGTACCATCTAAAAGTTTTTCCGGAACCAAGTGACATAATATTCACGTTTGGTTCTATCTAAAACGTTTTCTCGGAACCGTTTGCGATGAAAATGGATGTGGATTATATATTCCTGAGCATATCCATTCACTCAAATAATATACAGGACTTTTCCCCTGACACCTGACCCCAAGCGTGTCGTACAAAGAAGAAAATTGCTGCCCCGTTTTTGCCCCGTTTTTTAACGAAAACTCTCTAACTCGTTAGAAATTAACAAGTTAGAGAGTTTCAGCGGAGAGAGAGGTTGATGTCATAAACTTTATAAGTCTTTGATATATTGCAAAATACAAAAGGCTTACCGCACATAGGTTACAGATAGGATACGGAAACATGTCTGCAAATGTCTTCGCATCTGTCTGCACTATGACCACCTCAGTATTTTATAGACAAGGGCTGGACATCACGTCATCAGAATGTCAATAAATCATCTTCCACTCTAGATTATACCAAGTGATTTCCGGAGCATCGCAGTCCAGAAACCTCACCACTTAATTCTCCTTATTTCAAACTCTTACGAAATTGCAAAAGCAAAAAGGTTACGATTTGGTTACCGAATTTGCAAGTTGTCAATGAACTTCCGGATGCAGCAGCATCTTTGATTGCAAACATGCCACTTATCTGTGGAAAGTGCAAGTTATTTTACTGAATCAGCCACTCGTAGGCTGGAATTATCTTTATCAGTTTACCTTCCTGTTCAAATTCACTCCTCTCAACATCAGTTATAAGAAACAGGTTATCACAGCGGGTGTGTTTAGATGCAGTAAGCAGACCTCTGATTTCCCTTGCACGGGTTTTCTCCTTGGTCAAATCATAGCTGACTTGATATATCTCTTCAACCTTGTCACCTTTGCAGACAACAAAATCTGCTTCATAACCGTCATCATTCTTAAAGTAATATACATCACGCTCCAAAGGCTTATTCCTTCTGAGAAGTTCTATAAAAACGATGGTCTCCAATCTCCAGCCAAGATTCTCACCCACCATAGCATCCTCCCTACCATCCATAAGAGCCACATCTATGGGATATACCTTCTCATCGCGTACTCTTAACTTGCTCTTGGTAGAATACTTCTGGAGTCCTGCCAACAGATAGGCTTCTTTTAGATAACCTATATAATTATCCACTGTATGATGAGATTTGAAAGCGAAAAGCCTAGCCAAATCCTTCTCAACAACAACTGCTGGAGATATATTCAGCAAGTGATTAGCCAACTGCTCAAATGCCCGTATATATTTTATCTTATGTCGCTGCTCGATATCGCGCTTGAGTATGTTGTCGACAAGATTACTTACATATCCCTTCTTATTCTTCTTGTGTAGGAGTTCCGGAAAACCTCCCTGTCGCAGATATTCATCAAAAGCACTCCTTCTGAATGCCTCAGCCTTAGTTGTTGGCGATGTCATATCTATCTCCTTGCACTTGCAATAATCAGCAAAAGAGAAAGGGAACAACTCTATCTTGTCATGTCGTCCGGTCAAATGGGTCGCAAGTTCACCGCTTAACAGTTTTGCATTGGAGCCTGTAAGGATGACTCTCATTCCCTGTCTGAGAATTCTGTTCACAAACAGATGCCACCCATCAACATTCTGAATCTCATCCAAGAACAGCAGCTTGAAATCACCATACATCTTATACAGGACTTCAAGCACAGTATTGAGGTCTTTGGAAGTCATCTCCTCGAAGCGTTCATCATCGAAGTTGGCATAGGCAAACAACTCACCATTCTCCCTCAATACATTATAGCACAAAGTCGATTTACCGCATCTTCTGACACCGATTACTACTTGCGCCATATCACTGTCCAGTTCCACCAACTGTTCCTCTGGACGGGAGCATAATGCCTTCGAAGACAGATTAGCAAGTTCCAATTGCTGCTCTGCAAGCACCTGTTCTATGATTCTCTTATCTAACATAAGCCTTTATATTTGCCTCAAAAGTAATAACTTTTTCCAACAAACTGCCATATTCCGGATAAAAAATTACTTTCAACTGCCATATTCCGGACAGAAGCCAACAATCCAACTGCCATATTCCGGATAAAATCGAGATTCAGACTGCCATATTTCGGATGGTCACAAAACCAACATTACACACTTAAGCGCACATACTGTCCTATTAACTTGCTGTTCCGGAATGTCTTATTTATGTTTGCTCGTAAACTGAAACAACGACAGAACAATGAAACATATCGAAATCAAATCCGAAGGATATACCTATCGTTACGACTTTGAGCCAGTGCCCAGCACAGCCGAGACATTCAACCCGAGCATCATCGTTCCGATAGAGTCACGCAGAAGCGCATCCGAATCTTTAGACATCTGCTTAGACCTGCTTTCCAGCATCTTCGGCAAAGAGGAAGTCCGGAAAGCGGTCAAGGAGATGAATGCATTTAATACTTTATAGCGTTTACAATTGAACTAGTATTCCACCCAACTATCTTATCTGCATTGTTTTTCACAACAGTGGAAGTCTTTTCTGCGCCCCATGGCTGAATTGCAATAATCTTCTTGCCCATTGATTTAGCAAGCTCTATTTCCACGTTTATCCATTTACTATAGGTCGCATATACACCAGCTAAGATTAAAACACAACTAGCTGGAGCAATCTGCTTCCTAATGGCTTCCCTTAATTCCCACTGATTGGCAGCATTGTGAATCGGGTCATACTTAGGGACAGAATAGTTCTTATAACAAAAATACGGGTCACTGTCCAACAGATTGACTAACTTTTCGTAAGCATCTGTATAAGTCCATGAATGACTAATGAATAGATTATACATACTCAACTAATTAAAAACCAACATTAATCCTATTGCAAGATATAAAATACCAAAAATAATAGGCACGCATTTCTCTACATGAGAAATCGGAACATAGCATTTCTTACTTTCCCCATTCTTAAGAAATTCCCATTCGGACACATACGGCTGAAAGGGCAACTTCGATTCTAAAATGTGGATAACCTTAAACTTTGCTGTGTTTAATGCCCGATAGTACCGAATATTGAGGAACCACACAATCGACAGCAATACTCCAGCAAACAGAATAACATATAAAAAACACTCGTCTATCTCATGATACTTCATTCCGAGAAATGCCAATAGAAGAGTATTCACTGTAATATAAAACGAATTGGCATTTGCTCGCAATTGACTTACCTTATCTGCTGACTCAACATACAACCTGTACTGCTCCATTATCTCAGTATTATTATATCCTTCCATATCTGTTATTTTTTATAAAATGCTCTTCTTCGTAGAACACAAATTTACAAATATCTACCAGATAGCCAATGTAGTTTACGGAAAAGATATCAACACCTAAACTCATTAGTGATGAGAACTTGTGTATTCTCATCACTAATGATACGCATATACTTACCGCAAAGTTTTAAACATCTGCTCGACACATTTCTTTTTCTGCTCCATGTTAGGATGGACATAAAGATTGAGTGTCGTGCTGATGTTTGAGTGTCCCAGCAAAACACTGACGGTCTTATAGTCGCATTTACTTTCTATGCACCTCGTAGCAAAGCTATGACGGAGCCCATGAAATTTCAACTTTGGCATATCCAACTGATTCATCAGACGCTTGTAATAATTACGATAGGTACGAGGTTCTGTGGGCTGGGCAGAGTTGGTCAGCACATAGAAATTGCCATTGACAACCTTCTTGAAAGGCTTTATCATCTTCAGCAAGTCCTTTGCAATCGGTATCTCACGAATTGAATTCTTGGACTTTGGCGTATCTATAATTACCTCGGTGCGTTTTTCAGAGCCCTCTATCACATAAATACGCTGGATAGTCTTCGATATATTGATTACACCTGCCTCAACATCTATATCATCCCACACCAGCGCACAGACCTCTCCAATCCGGAGTCCTGCACAAAGACAGATATAGATTCCAAGATTCATAAAGGTAAAATGGCTCTGTACATAGTCCATAATGTGTTTTTGATTGCTCCGGCTCAATACCTCGACCTCCTGCTTTTCTCGTTCTGTCGGAAACTTGACATCAATCTCTCGATGTTCCATGTACCCTAGCTTCACACCATAGCGAAGAATCATCTTCAGCACAATCAAGATATCCTTGACCGACTTTTGGCTCAAGCCCTGCTCCAGCTTCATAAAAACGAAATCCTGCACAAGACTTTCGGTCACATCTCTGACACCGGAAAAAGAAGGTAGGAGATGATTATTAATCAGTAACGAATAGGCGGAGTATGTCGACCTCTTGACATACTGTTTCTTGTCGGCTTGCCACAGCACGACAATCTCTTCAAATGATTTATGGCTCATAATAATAAGGTTTAAAAACACCACTATATTACGAGAATCCTCAATCTTCATTGCCGGAGCCTTATTGCATCAATGTTCCAAATTTGAGATTTCCGGAGTTCAGTGGGGAGTGGGTGAAAGTACCATTTTACAAGATTGCAACAAGGGTTACCCGAAAGAATAAAAATAATGAGAGCCGGCTACCACTGACGATTTCCGCCCAGTACGGATTGGTCGACCAAGTTACTTTCTTTAATAAAGTAGTGGCTAGTAGTGATATGTCTAACTACTATCTTCTTCATAAAGGAGAATTTGCATATAACAAAAGTTACTCCGGAGATTATCCTTGGGGTGCAATCAAGCGTCTTGATAGATATGACCAAGGTGCGTTATCATCGTTGTATATATGCTTTACACCAACTGATGTTATAGATTCTGATTTTCTTGTGCATTACTTCGAATCTCCTAAATGGCATAGAGAAGTCTCTAATATTGCTGGGGAAGGGGCTAGGAATCATGGATTATTGAACATTGCTGTGCCGGACTTCTTTAATACTCAGCATTGCATCACCAATAATAAGACAGAGCAACGAAAAATAGCTGACTTTTTAAACCTCATCAACGAACGCATCGAGACCCAAAAGAAAGTGATTGAGGACTTAAAGAGACTTAAGTACGCGATTAGCAAACGAGTGTTCGAAAATCATGGTAGCTCAAATTCGATGTTACTTGGAAAGGTTGCAGATATTTATCAACCTCAGACCATACCAACATCGTGGCTTAATGACACTCTGCAATATCCGGTTTATGGAGCAAATGGGGTAATTGGTAAATATTCAGAATACAACCATGAGAATAGTCAAATATGTATTGCCTGTCGTGGAAATACGTGTGGAACAGTTAACTATTCAGAGCCAAAATCATGGATAACAGGTAATGCTATGGTTATAAACACCGATAAATATGATGTTAACAAACGCTTCCTTTTCCATCAACTCTGCACAGTCAATTATAGTCCCCTAATCTCCGGTTCTGGGCAGCCTCAGATTGTTCGCACACCGCTGGAAAAAATGAAAATATGGTTTCCAAACGAAGATATCCAAGAGAGGATAGCGACTCTTTTTGACACAATCGAAGATAGGGCGTTAATTGAAGAAACGACATTGATATTGGCAGAAAGAATGAAGCAATATCTTCTATCCCAGCTTTTTATATAAACATCATAGATAGATTGTACTGCTTTTGAAGCTCAAAATTCGCCAAAATCTTTTCCTCGACATTTATCTGTTCAGATATAGTTCCAATGGTTTTACAAATGGCGTTTTGAATATATGTCGGAGGCAGGATAATAGGCATTTCTGACAATGTGCTTAAAACGATATATGGCATTGCCCCTACATTCTTTTCCTTAAGCACTCGTTTGGGAAGATGATGTTCTACAAAGCATTGTACATATGCAATCTCTTGTATGAAATCCTGCAGAACATATGTTCTCTGATACGCATTAAATTTTCCATTGTACCTTTTAACAATGCCGATGTCTCCATTTCCGGATATCAGCAATGAGTCTCCTTCAAAAGCATAGGTGTCCGTTCTGTAATCTTCACGAGCGCATGTAAAAAACGGAAATTCACCATTGTCTATCATTGCATTGGCATCAAGTTTTCCTGTTTTGATGCTACATAATTGTCCTAGCTTAACAACAGGATGGTGTTGTCCCATTTCTGCGAACACTCGTTTGCTAATCGCGTACGAAAAGGAGTGAGAATCCTTAATCAGAGGACTGTGCGAAAAACTCACACGACAAGGATATGCAAATAAGTCAATAAATGAATGTCTTGAGTGTCACTCTTCCACTCTGCAGGAAAGCGAAGTTTTAGATACAGGAAGATATCCAGTCTATGGCGCAATAGGTGTATGCGGATATACTGACACACCCGATGTTTCGGGTGATGGAATCCTAATTATAAAAGATGGAGCAAGCGTTGGAGTAACATATTTTGCAGATGGCTGTTACTCATCGATTGGTACACTCAACAGGCTGACAGCAAAACAAGGTATAAATCTTCGCTATGTATATTATTGTCTCAAAGTCATGAACTTTGCGCCATACAAGACAGGTCTTGCCATACCCCACATATACTTCAAGGACTATGGAAAGCATAAAATATGGTGTCCGTCATTTGAACAACAATCACGCATTGCAGATGCCCTAACTAGTATCGACAATAAGATGCATGTTGAAAAATCTCTTTTGGAGCAATTAAACTCTCAAAAGCGATATGTTCTGAAGCAGTTGTTTATATAAACATTCCCATAAGCAGCCATTGCTTTTGCTTTTCGTAAGCCGTTTTAACTCTAATAGCCAATTCTAGACGAGATTGTAATGCCGAAATAGCATTGCCAACCTCTCGCTGCTTATCTATTGAAGGCATTTTGAATACCAGTTGTTCAAATGCCTCCATATTCAAGTTGCGCCTCACAACACTGGCTCCTTGTTCAGACACCAGCATATAGTTATATAAAGCACGATGAGTCTTTAATAAGGCTGAAACGAATCGTTTGTCATAACTTTCAGCAATCGAGAATATCTTATATGATGGTGAGACGATGCCAATGTCGTACTTGTCATTATAGTTAATATTGCCCATCCACAAATTTTGAGGACTCAGCACCACATCATGGAGGTGAATAATCTTGTAGCCGACATTATTTTCACTAGCAATATCTTTCGAGAAATACTCTCGCTGCGAAAATATACCTTTGACCGTTGAACTAAGTACTTCATGCTGATTATTTACTTTAGTCCTTTCCGAATGCTCTAAAAGAATATCGCCAAGACGGACAGGAATGCCTTTGTCAACATACAGAAGTTTATTGCTTATTCCTCTGATTAGAGATTCATATTTCTCAATCACTTTCTTTTGGGTCTCGATGCGCTGGTCAAGCAATGACAATAAATGGGTGATTTTGAGTCGTTCAACATTTTTACCGGACTTTATCTTTATCTTTTTCAACATGCCCCCTGTAATAAGTGGTTGTCCAGAGCCAAACACTAAACGATTCAAATTATAATACTGCAGGTAGTAATAAATATACGCATTCCACTCATGAGCATTTATGACAAGAGCATTATCCGTGACTCCACAAGGCGAATTGGCAACTTGCAGTTGACCAGCATTAGCTCCAACTCGCGCTACTAGAATTAACTCATCCAAATAAGATGCTGACTCTGTCATACCTATAACACCTGTCGAGCCATAAAGAATAACTTTGCCATTATGGGAAGGCTTATCTCTTCCAGAACAAATATTAGGAGCGATATCTTGCAATTCCATGACATCCCACTCTCCACTGAACTCCGGAAATCTCAAATTTGGAACATTGAGGGTTTTATTGTTCTTTTCCATAGCAGCCATTATTCAACAATCCCCAACTCCTTAAGATACACTTCTATCTGAGCATCAAGGTTGGCTCTCTTTGCTTCCAGTTCCTTGATTTCAGCCATAACAGCCTTGATGTCGATTTCCTCTTCCTCCTCGAAGGTATCAACATAGCGAGGGATATTGAGGTTATAATCGTTCTCCTTTATCTCCTCAAGGCTAGCCAAGTGACTGTATTTCTCAATCTCGGTACGATTGCGGTATGTGTCTACGATTTTCTGAATATGCTCCGGACGGAGTTTGTTCTGAGTCTTGACTTTCTCAAATTCCTTGCTAGCATCAATAAACAGGATATTATCATCTTCCTTTCTGCACTTCTTCATCACAAGGATACATGTCGGAATACTTGTACCGTAGAAGATATTTGCAGGAAGACCAATGATTGCGTCAATATAATTCTTCTTTTCAATCAGATACTGACGAATCTTACCTTCGGCAGAGCCACGGAACAATACGCCATGAGGAGCCACGCAAGCCATTGTACCGCCATCATTCAGATGGTATATCATATGCAGAATGAACGCATAGTCCGCCTTTGACTTAGGAGCGAGAACACCTGCCTTACTGAATCGGTCATCGTTGTTGAACTTATTGTCAGCAGACCATTCTGCAGAGAACGGAGGATTTGCAACAACGGCATCAAATTGCTGCTCACCGAACTCATCAGCCTCCAAGGTATCTCCATTCTCAATTTTGAAATCCTTATACTTGACACCATGCAGAAGCATATTCATTCTTGCAAGGTTGAATGTAGTCGGATTCTTTTCCTGTCCGTAAATAGCATCAGCATTACCACCTCGTGCGGTACGCAGGAGCAATGAGCCGGAGCCACATGTCGGGTCATATACAGTCTTGAGACGGGTCTTGCCGGTTGTTACAATTTCCGAAAGAATCTGACTGACCTCTTGCGGAGTATAGAATTCTCCTGCCTTCTTACCTGCTCCGGCAGCGAACTGACCAATCATATACTCATAAGCATCTCCCAAGATGTCGATTTCCTGTGCATCGCTGAGTCCGAAATCAATACCATCCAACGCTACGAGGACATCGCTGATAAGCTTATTCTTATCGTCAGCAGTTTTACCCAGTTTAGGAGAAGCAAGGTCAATATCTGAGAACAGTCCACCGAAGTCATCCTCAGACTCCTGTCCGATTGTACTGTCTTCTATCTTCTTCAGCGACCTTTCAAGAGCAGGCAGGATGTTCTCCTTGTGTTCTATCTTGGAAATGATTGTTGAATACAAATATTCCGGCTCAACGAAATAGCCCAAATCTTGGATGCACTGCTCCTTTAGAACATCTTTCAGTTCATCATCATCTCCACTCCACGCCTCTTTGAAATTCACACCATCGTACTGAAGTATCTCATTCGCACGCAACTCTATCTTCTCCGAAAGATACTTATAGAAAATGAAGCCGAGGGTAAAATACATAAAATCCCCTGCTGACATATTTCCTCTAAGGGTGTTTGCCACAGTCCATAACTGACTGCGTAATTTCTGCTGTAATTCTTCGCTCATATAAGTTACAATTTCTTTAGTTTCTTACTTCCGTATAAATCAATATATCCATCTTCACGCAAGTGACTAGCTATCACATCCGGAACAATATGGGACGGTGCATTAATTGGCTGACGCTCCCATAGCTTGTCAACATCATAATGTTTGTACCACTCGTTGATAATATATACATTCTCGCTTGGGAAATGGAAATTTGTCTCATTTAAAATTCGTTTCTCGCCTAGTTCCCAAGCTAAGTATGCGGTTATCAGTTTCTCAACAACACATATCTGCCTTCGTGTCAAATCTTGAACATTAGCTATCGTTCCAACATAAATGGAATTCAGCCTATTCTTGACTTCTGCTAAATGATGTCCTTTATCTCTCAACCTTTCATAGACAGCCCGAGTTGACATACCGCAATAATAAGTCTCAGCGGTCTTTGCTCCTTTCAGCATACCATGCAACAGATACAATGAACATTTAAAATCCTGTCCCTTTTCCCAAGTCTTCTCATCTTCAGGACTAGCAAACGGACCATACCATTTTACTAGAAAAACATTCTCTTCCATGCTACTCCCAGCTAAAGGTATCAATAATTGCTCTTAATTTTGACATCACGCGAGTAAAAATACTCTTGCGTTCTTTCAGACCCACCCTCTTCTGAAGGATGGCATCCTGTATGATTTCCGGCTTCTCACGCTGCAGATAATCGTATTCTTTGAAGAACTCACGAATAGCCTCAACATCCAACCCCTCATCATCAGCAAGGTCATCTATTGCCTTGTTCTTTTCTTTAGAGATATATTCTGTGAGTCGGCTTTCCAAATCCATAGAGCCATCTGCCTTTGACCTGTTAAAGCCTATCTGGTCATCATCAACATTCTGACGGATGAAGCCATCGATGAGTTTGGTCTTGCTACGCATGGCAGCATCCTTAATCATCGTATCAAGAATCTGCTGGCGTTTCTGACCATAGTCCTCACTTGTAGGGTCAAGTTCCTCAATCAGTGCAAGGATGTATGCCACATTTATAATGTCACTATGCAGCAGTTCCAGACAGAAGTCTATATCCTCCAGCTTCGTATCACCATATTCTGACTGAGGTTCCTCAAGTTTACCTCCCTCTTCCGTTTTATCTACAACACCGATGGTAATATCAAGATACTTGCTCCGGAAATCCATGTACTCCTGTTCATCCATGATGAAGTATGGGTCGTCTGCATCATAGTCCTCATATATCTGTACCTCTATCTTTCCACGAATGATATCTCGGAATGCAAGGACAAACTTCCTCTTCTCATTCTCACTTTGAAGAGTATCTATAAAAGCAGGAGACGGATACTTCTCCAAGAATTCAATCATCTTAATATTGAGTTCCTTACGGACTTTCTCATACGGTTCTCGTATGATTGTCTCATTAGGAGAGTTGTTGCTGAACAACTTGATGGAAGCATCGACATTTGCCTTGAGGTCTCTGAAGCAAACGACCTTTCCAAAACGCTTCTTCTCATTCAACACACGGTTTGTACGACTGAACGCCTGCAGCAGACCATGATATTCAAGATTTTTATCTACATATAGTGTATTCAGCTTCTTTGCATCGAATCCGGTAAGGAACATGCCTACCACCAAGAGAAGGTCAAGAGGCTCCATATCCTTCTTGCGCTTCTTCATGCGTTCGTTCACATCATCATAATATGCTCCGAAGTTATCAGTCGTGTAGGCTGTACCGAACATATCATTATAGTCATTCATAATCATCTGCAGGTCGTCAGAGGTCACCTTGTCATTGGCAAAGCCCTGTCCCATACCGGTCAGTTCATCATCTTGACTTCCATTTGCAGCATAAGTAAAGATTGCTCCTATCTTGATTTTGGGATTCAGTTGCTTGAATATCTTGTAGTAAGACACGAGCATCGGTACAGACTGCACAGCGAACAACGCATTGTACTCACCATCAAAGGTGGACTTATTGTAGTTATTCAGAATAAACTGCGCTATTTCCTGCATCCTGACCTCTGCCATCATATCCACATTGGAGTCTCCTTTATAATACTCCACGAGGAATCCAAGCACATTCTCATCAGCAATCGCATCCTTGATAAGATACTTGTGCAGACACTCTCCGAAGACCTCTGCTGTAGTGTGTTCCTGCTTGGCATTCTCCACGAAAATAGGTGTTCCGGTAAAGCCGAATATCTGAAGGTTATGGAAAAATCCAACGATATTCTTGTGGCAATCACCGAAGTGGCTGCGGTGGCACTCATCAAATATCATGACCACCTTCTTATTTCTCACCTCTTGGAGATGCTTGTTATAGTAGTCACGAGTTACTGCACAATTGAGTTTCTGAATTGTTGTAATCAGAACCTTCGAGTTACCGCTCAACTTGTTTATGAGCTGATAGGTATTATCTGTGCCATCGACTGCGCCAGCTTCAAATGCCTCATACTCACTCTTGGTCTGAGTATCAAGGTCATGTCGGTCAACAACAAAAAGCACCTTGTCAATTCCATCCAGTTCACTGACCAACTGCGCTGCCTTGAATGATGTCAGAGTCTTTCCAGCCCCTGTAGTATGCCATACATAACCATTCTTGTTCGAATTTGCGACCCTGTCAATAATGCGTTCAACCGCATAATACTGATATGGACGCAATACCATCAGAGACTTATCGCCTTCATGCAGAACAATATATTTGCTGATTATCTTTCCAAGAGTACACTTATCAAAGAAGAAGTTGGCAAACATATTAAGTTCGTTGAACGGATGATTCTCTGCATCAGTCCAATTGAAAGTAAACTTGTATCCTCCATTCGGATTATTGGCAAAATATCTGGTGTTCACTCCATTTGATATCACGAATATCTGTATGTAGTCAAACAGCCCATGAAATGAAGTCTTGTGATACCTCTGAACTTGATTATAAGCCTGCTTCAATTCCACTCCACGCTTTTTCAATTCTATCTGTACCAACGGCAGACCGTTTATCAGAATGGTCACATCGTAACGACACTTCTTTCGCCCCTCAACAGTGATTTGATTTGCTACTTGAAATTCATTCTGACACCAACTCTGAGTATTCAAAAAACTTACCCAAATACGGTCTCCATCCTCTGTCTCTAACGGGAACAGGTCACGCAGTTTCTTTGCTTTCTCAAAACGAGTACCACCTTCAAGATGGATGAGAATCCTATCGAATTCCTTATCAGTGAAGTGTTCACGACCATGCAATGCGAGTTCCTTCGCATTGTGTTTCTCCAGCTGAATCTTGAAATTCTCTTTAAGATTTTCCTCTTCCTTGATTACAACCCTCTCATAACTGTTGTCAACAAGAGTTTTAATCAAACCCTCTTCTAAAGCAGCCTCACTTTGTGTCGCCATAATCCTTAATGCTATTAATTGGAGTGTTTCAACCAACAAAAATAACAATTTTTCCGGAGCCGATGTGCTGGGTAGGGATTTTATTTCTATCTTTATGGTCGTTAACCGCCAATCGGATAACGAATTAAAAGCAGAAAGGAGAAGATTTTTTATAATTGCGCGATATACAGCCTGTGATTCTAGAGGGAATTACGGGCTTTTTGTTTTTAGGACTCTGCACGAAACTCAATGTTTAACATCCTTAAATACAAACAATTATGAAACATGTTATTTTCTCGTGCCGTCTGATTGAGTCGGCAAAGTGCCAAGGTACACCTGCAGTTGAAGATTATGCCATGCAGTTTGAGGAATTTTCCACCATCGCTAGGAATGTCCTCATGAGTGACTCCGGTTATCTGTCCATCGCGGAGATTCTTGACGAGACGCTCGGAATCCTTGAGGAAGCCATCAAGAGCAAAAAAAAATCCTGCGCTTAACTCTTATCTGAAGCAGGCTTGTCGCAAGACCAGACTCTTCATCAACAAAAATGACCTGCGCCTTACTTCTCCGGAGTTATTCACTCCAATGCAGCCACCAGCAGTAATCAAGTCTCCACTGCACTGGGAAGCCAACAAAGCAGACCTCTATGAGCTGCTCATCGCCTTCGATATCCTTGGCATCATAACAGAGGACGGAGTCAAAGCTCCGTTCACTCATCTTGTGCGTGAGTTCTCGCGCGCAGTGAACATCCCTTTTGACCCAGAGTGCCATAACGAGCGCAAACGCATCCTCAACCGTTCCACCCGAAAGACGGTCTTCATTGACAGATTGAAAAGGGACGGATTCAAAATTGATGAAAAATTTTCGGGACACTTGCAAACTTCCGTGGCATAATGTGACATAAACATATACTTG
>OKWR01001653.1_pt1 | contig 14097 bp, 7 predicted proteins | sample 1607101 | NCBI WGS metagenome assembly OKWR01 (sample SAMN04414076, study PRJEB24778) | human gut metagenome | material: faecal | host: Homo sapiens
TCGGCTATATAGCGATCTTCTGTTATAAAGAGGGTATTTTGACACACCCTCTTTTTTATTGCGGTTTATTTGAAAACCTTCTGACCGTTTTCAATGTAAACACCTTTCTGAGTTGCCTTATCCAGTTTGCGTCCGCTCAAATCGTAAAGTTCCCCATCGGCTTTCTGAGCCGCTTCCACATTCTCAATACCAGTTGACATCTTCTTATAAACCACCTCAATGTTCAGATTGGCACTGACAGAAGCTAACTGATCCTCGGATACATTGACAACCGGCTTTTCATAGCCGTCCAGTTCCGGAGCGTTGATAACATAAGAATCACCTCCCTTAACAAGAGCTGTAGCGGCAGAAAGATCTGTTATGGCATTTCCCTGATCATCCACATAGCTGCACTTCACTTCGAAATAAGGAACGGCTACAAAAGTATATACCTTATATGGGTGAGCACCTGACCAACCGGTCATGCTTCCGGCATTACCATTCCAATATGAACCGTTAGAGCCTTTAATCGTCCAGGTTTCATTGTCTGAATTCAAGGTAAAGGTAAAGGTATCGCCGGCATTGTTCACAGTTACAGCTTGACCGTTTGGCAAAGTAGGAATATACTTGTCGTTGTAGCTCATCACCTTAAACTTATTCTCGGATGTGCCACCAAGCAGAGTCCATACAAAGGCTGGAGCACCTTCTGTAACCTTAGTAGTCAGAATCTGACCGTTGGCGGCAACATTAAGGTAACCCTTGCGCTCATCGGCAGAAGTGGCGTTGAAGAACAGATACTGTTTACCAGCCTCCAGCTCGGTAACATAATCGCCCACCGCCTTGAAACCGGTATACAAAGCCTCTGTAGTATAAACAGCTGTAATCACTTCATCTTGAACTGGTGTATAGGTACCTGTTGCCACAGTAGCTTCCTTGAAGGTGTAGTAAGGTATCTCGGGATAGGCAATCTCTGTGCTCTCTCCCACCTTAACGGTATCTGTTCCGGTTTCCAGCAAATTGCCCATCTCGTCGCGATAATCATAAGACAAGGTATAAGCCGTTCTTTGGTAAACGACCTTCACAGTCTGGTTCTGGGCAATATTTTCGACCACCGGGGCTTCTGCTTGGGACTCGGCATAATTCAGAACCTCAAAATTCGGGATCTCCGGTGCCTTGCAGATTACATTTGCACCGTCGGCTACAGCTTCATAATAGGTGCCCAGATCATTTCCTTCTGTATCTACACATTCATATTTTACCTGCCATACCTTATCCAACTTCCAGGCTGCTCCCTGCGGACGTACTCCGTCTACATAAATACACCCCGGATTGGTTGAATAATTTACAGATACCGGGAACAGAGCCTTATTCTCGGCTGTAGCCAGAGTAAAGTCCTGATAAGACGGGTTGAAACTGTACTTATAGGCCGTCTGTTCTGTACCCAAGGTCAACGGATTGGCGTTGCCGTTGATATACTTGCCGGATACCAGATTCTTCAGGGCGAAGCTGTTCGCTGCACTGCTCTCCACCACCCAAATATCTGAACTCCATTTTGAATCGGAAGTCTTAAGCAGACCGTCCTGATCGGAAACAGACAGACCTTTATAACTTCCTTCTACTGCATTGGTGATACGGATCTGATCACCATCCTGCGGAACACCCAGAGTGGCCTCCATAGCCTCTATGGCCGTCTGGATTTCATCAGCTGTTGCGTCTTCCTTCTCGATCACGGCCTTCAAGGCATCTGCCTTGGCCTGATCATATTTTCCGATCTGCGGTTTTCCGGCCTCATAATAGGCGGCATGTTCCAGAAGCGTCTTGGCTTCGCTGATCAATCCGTCCAGACTAATGGTCAGACTACGGTCCAGAGGCTGGAACTCCCAAAGGCCACCATTTCCATCCGCTGGATCACTATAAAGATTCACGGCATACCCCTGACCGCCGGCACCCATATTAAAGTAATTGCTTGCATGCTTGTCACTCTTGATAGCATAATAGTAGTTATCACCATTCTGTCCGTAATATGAGCCGGTTACAATAGTAAAGTTATAATGCATGCCTTCTTCATCGTAACTCCAGCGGCCGGTATTATTATCGGCAGTAGCCGTCGGATTCACAGAACCGTTCGGAAACGCCTTACAGGTCAAAGCGTACTTGCCTTTATTCTGAGGATCTTCCACCAGTGCCCACCACTGATAATCATAGCCTTCTGCCCCTTCTGCCACCATGGCACCGCTCCAAAGACGTCCGGCCTGAGCTCCATTATTGCCATACTGAGCTATCTGTGAAGATCCTTCACGCAACAGTTCCAGACACATGTTGTCACGCTGGTCGCTGGCCATGGTCACCAAACGGAACCACACTTTTTTCTCCAAGGTTGATGGTGTCGGAAGAACCACATTGCTACTGCTCAGATCCTTGATATAATAAGGAGCATACTGATAGTTGTTGTAGTTCAACAGCACCGTATCCTGCTTCATACGGTTACAGAAGTCATTGAAATTCTTTTTTTCGGTTGGTGACCAGCCTGTCTCTGCAATTGCGATCAGACGCGGGAAGGTGAGGTATTCCACATGACCGGCCTCAGAAACATGCTCTGTCCAGAATGTACCCTGCACACCGGTGTAATATTTCTGCAGATTGGCGGCCACTCCATATCCAGGATTGTAACCATAAACCTGCTGCAGGGTGGCGTCATTACCGCTACCCACCGCATGCGGCTCACTCGGATCGGTTCCCGCCTTACGGTTGATATACAAAGTGGGCTGAGGAGTCAACACATTGTTCAGTCCCAGTTCGGCTGCTTTCTTGGCAGCGGCATCGGCACCGGTCCAGCACATCACGGTGGCACCGGCTTTCTGGATCATCTCCACATCGGCACCGGAAGCCGAAATAGCCTCATTCCATACAAACAGTTTCTTGCCATGAGCAGCGGCATGATCGGCCAGTTCATGGATGAAATGGCTCTGCAGCTGACGGTAGTTCGTATAACCGTACTCCTTCATCATATCCTGACACTGCTTGTTGTTCTGCCAGGCTGTAGTAGGACATTCATCACCTCCGATATGGAAATAAGGATAGGGGAACAGAGCCATCAGCTCGGTCATGATATCCTTGGCAAACTGGACCGCCTCGGGATTAGCCACATTCAGCACATCCGAAGAAACACCGCCATCAGTCCACACATTATGCGCTCCCTGAGGGTTACAGCTGTATTCCGGATAGGCAGTCATCGCCGCGGCAAAGTGTCCCGGCATATCTACTTCAGGAATAATGTCGATATGACGTTCCTGCGCATACTTTACCACGTCCTTGATCTCGTCCTGAGTATAGAAGTAAGGACCGTATGGCTCATAGGTGCGATAACGCTGACCGCCCGGTATATATTCCGTATTCCAGGAGAACTCACGCACACTGGCTATGGTTGTCAGTTTCGGATACTTCTTGATCTCCACACGCCAGCCCTGATCCTCGGTCAGATGCCAGTGGAACTTGTTCATCTTATAATAAGACATCACATCCAGAATACGCTTGATCTCATCTACCGTAAAGAAATGGCGGCACACATCAAGCATATAGCCTCGATACTGGAATTTCGGCGCGTCGTTGATGTCAACGACCGGCAGGATGAAAGTGGTCACATCCGGATCCTCCACTTCGGCCATCACACAAGGTGGCATCAGCTTCTTCAGACTCTGGAAAGCATAATAGAAACCTCTTGTCGTTTCCGCTTCGATGGTAATTTCCTGCTCTGTAATCTTCAGTTTGTACGCCTCAGGGCCCAGATTATTGGCTCCTGTATTCATTTTCAGATGGATTACGGAAGAGGCATCCGCCTGATCGACAATTTTGACATCAGCACCGGAAACTTTTTTATACACTTCGACAAATTTCTCGGCCTCTGTCCGTACAGAGTCCGGCAGTCCGTTGATATTGACGGTAAACTTCTGAGGCAGGGTCAGTGTGCCTTGTCCTACCTGAATTTCTTTCGGGAGCGGAGTCAGATTGACCGTTTCCTGCGCCCACACACCTCCGGTCGGCATGGCTGCCAGCACCAGAGCAAAAAGGGTAACGTTTTTCATGTTCATTTAAATTATAATAATGTCATATTATTGTTTGTCCGCAATATGGCGGGGCAAGTTCCGGTTCAGCAGGAACCAGCTGATGATTCCGGAACACAGCGAACCACAGAGAATGCCGATCTTGGCATCGTTCAACAGGGCCGCTGTCTGCGGTATGGTATTATCGTAAGACAAATCGGCTATAAACATAGCCACCGTAAAACCAATGCCACTCAAGGCGCAGACACTGGCAAAAGACTTGAAATCGGAACCGGAAGGCATTTTCACCCACCGCAGTTTCATCGCGATCCAGGAGAATGTAAAGACCCCGATGAACTTGCCTATGACCAGCCCCAGAAAGACCGCAAGCCCAACTCCGGAAAACAGATTGGAAAAGGACAAGCCTTCGAGCACTATTCCCGCATTGGCAAAAGCAAAGATCGGTATTACAATGTAGTTGATCGGAGTATGCAACGAATCTTCCATATCCTGCAAGGGACTGATAATATGATCAGAGGCATTCTCTATACTCTTTAGGATACCGATCTGATTATCGGTCAATATAGGAGCCTTACACCCTTTTTCTATATTGCTTACGGGAAACTGGTTGATTCTTCTACGGATGCGTTCTATAAAGAAGGTCGGCGTACGTTTTAAAGTCGCCGGAATACAGAAGGCCACGATTACGCCGGCTATTGTGGCATGAATACCTGAGTTCAGAATACAATACCACACAAAGATTCCTACAAAAATATAAAAGAATTTAGAGCGTATGGCACGGATATTACCCAAAACCAGAATAATGATCAACCCCAAGGCATAAAGCAAGAAATCAAGATGAATTTCCGTAGAATAAAACAGGGCAATAATAAGGATTCCTCCCAAATCATCGGCCACGGCCAAAGCTGCCAGAAAGACTTTCAGGGATAAGGGCACCCGATGCCCGAAAGTAGACAGCACACCTAGAGAAAAGGCGATATCTGTAGCCATCGGAATAGCAGCTCCCCGCAAAACGGTGGGGTCGTCCGGGCTGACTAACCAAAACACCAGCACCGGTACCAACATTCCCCCCAACGCTCCGATTACCGGCAACAAAGCCTTTTTAACCGAAGACAATTCTCCAACCAGAATCTCCCGTTTGATCTCCAATCCGACAGAAAAGAAAAAAATCACCATTAAAAAATCGTTGATAAATTCCATGACCGTCAGAGTGCTGCCTCCATGACTGAACAGATTGAAGTTTCCGATAGACAGGCTCATCGGCAGATTCCAGAAACCGGTATATGCGTGGCTCATTTTGGAGTTCGCAATAATCAATGCCAGAATTGTGGCCAGAATAAGCATCACACTGGAAGTGACATACTTTCGGAACATTTTTAGAAAGCTATAGCTACGCATCATAAGTTTTCTATGGTTTAGATTTATACAACATTCAAAGATAAACAAACTTATGCTTATCCTAAAATAAAAACAGATTTTTTCACAGATTTACCGACTAAAAAGGGAGAGGACAACCCTCTCCCTTTAAATGAAAATATCCAAAATCTTCCGACAAGACTCAAAACAAAGTATTCTCGATAATCTTACCCATCTGCCAGATACAGCGAATATTCAGGCTCTCATCCAAGATCAGGATATCGGCATCTTTACCTTTGGCCAAAGATCCTTTCCGGTCATATACGTTCATGATTTTTGAAGGTGTTTCCGACACCATTCTGATGGCATCTTCCAAAGGAACCTCTACCTGCTCCACCATAGTGCGAATCAGGCGGTCGGTAGTAGCGATACTTCCAGCCAAAGCAGAACGGTCAGAAAGTTTGCACACACCGTCTTCAATAATGACACGTGGGTCGAAAGCCTTGTCACTGTCGCTGGCTGCGCAAGCCAAAGCATCGGTAATCAAAGCCATGCGCTCCACACCCTTAATCTTGTAAACCATACGTAAAATGGTCGGAGGTACATGGATGCCGTCGGCCACACACTCTACTGTCATGTCGTCCAACAGATAAACACTCTCTACAGTACCCTCGTACTTATACTCGCGCTTGTTGTGGAATCCCGGCATAGCGTTATAGAAATGGGTAACATGTGTAAAACCGGCTTCATAAGCAGCCTTTACATCCTTGAACTCAGCCTGTGTATGGGCAATTGAAGGCAATATGCCTTTGGCGGCACAATACTTACCGAACTGGATGGCACCCGGAAGCTCCGGTGCTGCATCCCAACGCGCCAGACAAGGAGAATTCTCTACAATTGGAATATACTCATTAGGATCCGGATCTTTAATATTCTCAGGAAGCTGACCACCAGCTTTCTTGATATTCAAATAGTGACCTTCCAAGTGAAGACCCAAAATAGGGCTGTCTTTCTCTGCCATCAACTTGTTACAGGTTTCAACAGCTTTCTCGATCATAGGAACTGTTGAAGAAGACAAAGTCGGGAAGATTGAGGTCATACCATGCTTTGCATGAGCTGCAACAGCCTCACGGAACGCATCTTCAGTACCTTCCATGAAATCGCGACCACCGCCACCATGTACGTGCATTTCCACACCACCCGGCACTACATACATACCTTTGGCATCAATCACATCTGCACCAATGACAGCCAGATCACAATTGGTGACCTCCAGGATTTTATTGTCACGTATAATTACAGAACCATCCTTCAACCATCCCTGTGGAGTAAGGATCTTTGCATTGATAATTTGAGTAAGCATATTATATATTTTTTAGAACTTCAAAGTTACCAAATTGATTTGACAGTTAAATGGATACAATTGTTTTTTTTACAAAAATTAAACAAGAAGATCCGAAAGAATTCTTTACTTATTCAATGGATACTTGTTACGGATAGGATCGTCATACTGGATCTGCAAATCCCAAAGCTGCTCTTTCAGTTTCTTCGTAATCTTTTCCGTGCCTTTCTTTCCGTAAATATTATTCATCTCCATCGGGTCGTTCTTCAAATCATAAAGTTCCCACTCGTCAATATCATTATAGAAATGAATCAGCTTGTAACGCTCCGTGCGAATTCCGTAATGACGCTTCACCATGTGCTCGGCCGGATATTCATAGAAATGATAATACAGACTGTTTCTCCAGTTTTTCGGATGCTCACCCCTCAGCAAAGGCAACAGGGACTCTCCCTGAATATCATCAGGAATCGGCGCTCCTGCCAGATCCAGGAACGTAGGCGCATAATCGATGTTCTGCACCATTTCCTTAATCTCGCCACGGGCTTTCAAGCCGTCGGGCAAGCGCATGACCAACGGAGTGCTGAACGACTCCTCATACATAAAGCGCTTGTCAAACCATCCGTGCTCGCCCATATAGAATCCCTGATCAGAGGTGTACACGACCAAGGTGTTATCCAGCAAACCGGATTCCTTGAGATAATCAAGCACACGGCCTACATTGTCATCGAGCGATTTCAACACCTTGGCGTAATCACGCATGTAACGCTGGTACTTATACTCCGCCAAATCCTTGCCCTGAGGATTCTTTTTCTCAAAATCAGCGGTAATGGTATTATAAAGACTGTCATAACGTACCCGATCCTGCGGATCCAGACGGTTGATCATATACTCATAAGTTGAAGACAATCTTGTCTTCTGTCCGAGCTTGTAAATCTTTGTATCATAGACAATATCCATGTGATCATTGTTGCCGATCTCCATTTCCTGAACAGCAGCGGCCTTACGACCGGCATAATCATCATAGAAATTCTCCGGCAGTGTAAAGGTCTTGTCCTCATATTCATTCAAGTATTTCATCTCCGGCAACCAGTTCCGGTGACATGCCTTGTGATGAATAAACAGGATAAACGGTTTACTCTTGTCTCTCTGATTCTCCATCCAGTCGATACTCTTATCGGTAATGATATTGGTCAGGTAGCCTTTTTCTACCACGGTATCGTTCTGCATCGTGATGAATCGGGGATTATAATAGTCTCCTTGTCCCGGCAAAATGTTCCAATAATCAAATCCGGTCGGCAGACTCACCAGATGCCACTTTCCGATAATAGCCGTCTGGTATCCGGCTTTTTGAAGCAACTTGGGCATTGTCTGCTGACTACCGTCAAAGATTCCGTTCTCATTATGTGTAAAACCGTTCTTATGGCTATGCTTTCCGGTAAACATACAGGCACGGCTCGGTCCGGAAAGAGAGTTGGCCACAAAGCTATTTACAAATTTGACTCCGTCGTTGGCGATACGGTCCAGATTAGGAGTCTCCACATAACGCTGGTCATAACAGCTCATCATCTGTGCTGTATGATCGTCAGTCATAATGTATACAATATTATAAGGCTTATGAGCAGCTTCCTGCTGGGCCAGTGCGGAACACAAAGGCAGCCCCAACAAAGTCATTGAAAGAAGTTTTCTTGTCATAGGGATATTATTTTAATAAAAAAGAACGGCTGAACGAAAGCCAAAGACTTTTGATCAGCCGTTGTTATATTGTCTGTTTACTTATTATTTTGCAAACTTGTAAACGACATCCATGATTTCCTTACCGATCTGATCTGCAGCTTCCATAGTGGCAGCCTCAGAATAAACACGGATGATCGGTTCGGTGTTGCTTTTACGCAAGTGTACCCACTTGTCAGCGAAATCAATCTTCACACCGTCAATGTCGTTGATTTCCTCATTCTTATACAGTTCCTTAACCTTAGCCAACAGCGCATCAACATCTGTATCAGGAGTCAGATCAATACGGTTCTTGGCAATGAAGTAAGGAGGATAAGTAGCGCGCAACTCGCTGGTCTTCATACCCTTCTTAGCCAGATAGGTCAGAATCAAAGCAATACCTACCAAAGCATCACGGCCGTAATGAGCCTCCGGATAAATAACTCCACCATTTCCTTCACCACCGATTACGGCATTGGTTTCCTTCATCAGAGTAACCACGTTCACCTCTCCTACTGCAGAAGCATTGTATTCGCAACCATACTTACGGGTTACATCACGCAGCGCTCTGGTTGAACTCAAGTTAGAAACGGTATTACCCGGAGTATTCTGCAGAATATAATCAGCAACAGTTACCAGGGTATATTCCTCACCATACATGGTTCCGTCCTCGCAGAACAAAGCCAAGCGGTCTACATCCGGGTCAACCACGAAAGCAATATCATGCTCGCCCTTCTGCATCAAAGCCTTGATATCCTGCAGATTCTTTTCCAATGGTTCCGGATTGTGCTGGAAATCACCGGTTGCCTCAGTATACAGTCCGGTTACCTTCTCTACACCGAGCTGCTCCAACAATTTCGGCAGGATGATACCACCAACGGAGTTTACGGTATCAATAGCCACCTTGAAGTGTGCGTTCTTGATCGCCTCAACGTCTACCAGTTTCAGATTCTTTACCAAATCGATATGCTTCTGGTCATAAGAATTATCCTCACGATAGGATCCCAAGTGATCTACATCAGCATATTCAAACTCTTCAGCCTCAGCAATACGCAATACTTCATTACCTTCTTCCTTGTTCAGGAATTCACCTTTTTCATTCAGAAGTTTCAGGGCATTCCACTGACGTGGGTTATGTGAAGCTGTCAGAATGATACCGCCACAGGCACCTTCCATGGTTACGGCAAGCTCAGTAGTCGGAGTGCTGGCCAGTCCGATGTTTACCACATCAAAGCCCATACCCATCAGAGTTCCACACACTACGTTCTTTACCATCTCGCCAGAAAGACGGGCGTCACGACCTACAACGATCTTGTTGCTGTTCACCTTGGTAGTCTTACGGATCAGGGTTGCATAAGCAGAGGTAAACTTTACAATATCCAACGGATTTAAAGTATCACCGGCCTGACCGCCGATGGTTCCACGAATACCGGAAATTGATTTAATAAGAGTCATATTGTATTAATTATTTGGTTGTTTAATCTTTCCTGCAAAATTACTTAAAAACAAGATAATCGCAAAGGAATAATCCACTTTATTTAGCAGGAAGTGTCACCTTGAACAACGGGCTGTCTGTATGTTCCTCAAAGATAATCGCCTTGAGCTCTTTCACAACTTCCGGGTATTTTGCTGCCACATTATTATCTTCATGCAAATCGTTCGCCAAATCATAGAGCTCACAAATTCCTGCATTTACACGAAGTTTCCAATTACCTTTTCTCACAGCAATCTGATTGGTTTCATGAAACTCCCAGTAAAGGAAATCATGTTTCTCCTGTTTTTCATCATTTCCGAGCAAAGTAGGCAAGAAAGAAATACCGTCAAAATAATCCTCCTTTCCAGCTGCCGCATACTTCGGATTCGTATATTCCTCAACATAATTCTCCACACCGACCAGATCACAGAAAGTAGGCATTACATCATAAAATGCCAACTGATGATCATTCACACTTCCCGGAGCAATCTTACCCGGCCAACGCACAATAAAGGGCACACGAATACCACCCTCGAAGCAAGAACGCTTAGTTCCCTTGAGCAGACCGTCACGGTTGAAGAAAGTCGGATCGGCTCCACCCTCTTCATGAGGTCCGTTATCAGAAGAGAAAATAACAATCGTATTTTCATCCATGCCCTTTTCTTTCAATTTTGCGAAGATTTCCCCAACATAGGCATCCAAACGAGTAATCATAGCCGCAAACTGCGCATGTACGTTCTCGGAAGGATTATACCAGGATCCGGCAGACCCGCCATAGTTTTTATCATTACAGAAACGGTTATTATAAGCCTGCAAAATAGAATCATTAGGCTGATAAAGCTCAGCGTGAGGCAGAGTGTAGGTAAAAAATCCATAGAACGGCTGATCTGCAGTCTGCTTGTCCAACCATTTAAGGGCCTCCTGATGAATCAGGTCTGCAGAATACTGCGAACGATCCACATAGTCAGCACCATTGCCATACATGGCATGCTTAGTATTTTCTGTCAGTTCCTCGCGCACAATTGAAGCGTTTCCATTCTCATCACGTACCAAACGGTTCATAAAGTTAGGATAATAATGATGGGCTTGGAACTGGCAGATATAACCATAAAATTCATCAACACCTCGTTTCTCAGGAGTTGACACTGAGCCTTCATAGCCTCCAGCCCATTTGCCAAACATACCTGTATTGTAACCATTCTCCTTCATGATTTCCGGAACAATGATGTGGTCAGCATCATAAGGTTCCTGTCCCACGACTTTATAATCCGCATTTTGACCGTAATAAACGGTACCGCTGTTTGGCCAATACTCTTTATTTCCACGTACTTTTGTATGTCCCGTATGCTGACCGGTCATCAAAGAAGCTCGTGAAGGGGCACTTACCGGACTGCCAGCATAAGCCTGTGTAAAGCGCATTCCTTCCGCTGCCATACGGTCCAGGTTCGGTGTGCTGATATACTGCTGACCATAGCATCCCAAATCGCCATATCCCATATCATCACACAGGATAAAAATTATATTGGGCTTTTCACTGCTTGTCTGCGCAGAAGCTGCGCCAGTCAGCATGAATAAGGAACTGAAAAGAATAATATTTTTATTTTTCATAATAATCTGTTCTAAAATTTATATTATAAGTTTGTTTGAGAGACATTTGTTTTCTACGCCTCATTTTATTTCAAAGACACCTTCTTGCTTCCATTACCAGCTGTGGTAATAACCTTCACGATATAAGTGCCTTGTGACAAACCTGCCACAGAAACATTCTTACCGGTAGCCTTACGTACCTGAGTTCCATCAATAGCAAAGATATACACCATTTTCACTTCTGATTCAGTAAGAACTTTAATTTCCTGTGCACCCTGAACAATTTCATAAACAAAATTATTCTGATCTACATCTACCCCTTGTATATCGGTAGACAAAGAACTATTCGGCGAGAAACAAGCTACAAGATCCACATTTTCGGTAACGGCAAAACTATATTCCTTTTCCGTTGACACTACAGTCCGATTATCCTTCCATGCAATAAATTCCAAGTTTCCGTTTGGTTTCGCAACAACGCTGACCTCAGTACCATAATCACATGTATAAGTTTTCAAAGATTCTTCTCCAACCAGAATTTCTACGGTTCCACGTTCCGGATCATTTGGTACCACCGTTACGGTACGCTTTGCTTGTGGTTCTGCAATATTGACAATGAAATCATAAATAGATCCCACTGCATCGTCTTCAGCATCCGTTAAAGCGTTGTTTGTAATACGGACACGCATTCTGGATTTGCCCACCACGGCATCTTCTGGAACAGAAATCTCTTCTGCCACATCGGCACTATTATAAGTATACATGGTTTCAAACATACCGTCGCGATTCCAGTCGAAATAAACATACATGGTTACGTTTTCGTCCATCTGAGCCACGGTTGCAGACAAATTAAATTTCTGTCCGACACTTACTGTAGCTTTTTCTGTTGTATAAATAGTATAATATTCAGTCGGTTTGGCTGATGCCGCATAATTCAGTTCCTTCAAGACTTGCTCGCCAGTAATATCCAAAGCTGTAAGGTATCCGTTATCCAACACACCGCAAGGCAATGTGTAAACCTGAGCCATCAAGCTAAAAGTACTGCGATAATTACCTAAAACAAAATCAGAAGCATCACCCACGGTCAAATAAGACGCATCAGTTTCATCTTTTTGATCAAAAGGAACAAACACCAAGCGAGGAACGCCATTGATATCCTTCTCAGCAACAAACCAACGAATAGCGTTTTCCGGTTCTGCGAAAGAATAATTGCCTTCCGCATCCACTGTCAAAGCTTTTGTCGGCTCATCCATATTAACCAGATAAATTCCCTCTGTCTTATTGCTTGTACCAACAAATACCCATGCGTATTTATTCTCAGAACCTCTTTCTGCCAGTACGACGGTTCCGTTCTCGGCAGCAATCCATTGTCCGTCAGGAGCGACCAAAGCGGACTTGCCGGCCGCATCGACTTCGTCGAAGCTTTCTACCATCGGAAGTATTTGCGGTTCATAAGTATATTCCGTTTCCGAAACAGTCCAATAAGAGTTCTGGTTGCCACTTGATGCAGACCATGCAACTACATTCGCTCCAGCCTTACTTCCGTTCAAGTTCAAGCCCAAAGCGCCGCTCGGAATATTTGTCTGATCTGTACTGCAGAAATAATAGAAAGAAGCGCCATTTGTGGAAGCTCCGCTCTGGGTATCCTTTCCGATCTTAATTTCCACAGGATTGCTACCCATTGGGATTTGTGCACTTAAATTCTGTTTTGTGCTCTGCACATAGCGTCCTGTCGTCGCATTCTGCACATAATAACAATTCTCATTACCTGTCGGTATCAGTTTCCAGAACACACGCTCCTTATTCTGGAAAGTTGTGGTATAAAGCAGTCCGGCATTATTCTCGACCATAAAAGCACCATCCATATTCATTCTGTTGATGGCATAATATTTATCTTCAGAGAACACACCGTCTGTAACAGGTTTTAAAGGACTTTCCGGCTCCGGCTCCACGGCGTCCCAGTCTACATCAGTTACATCATAAACATACATGATAGACCATCCTCCGGTACCAACAGCGTATATAGCCTTAGCAGAAGCTCCTTGGGTATTAATCTTCATACTCGTACCCTTACTGGTAAAACGAGTCAACAAGCTATGATCTTTTGCCGGATCCAACCAATTCATGTCCCCCTCATCATTGAATGTTGGATTGGTAATTTCAAAAATGCCGGCAGCATCTTTGTTTTCTGTTGAGCCGATTGCCGTTGAGCCTGTCTGATAAGCACTCAGATACAAGCCTGTGCTTTCATTTTTCAAATAAAAACCGCCATCGGCTTTCTCAACTACAAAAACAGAAGCCTTTGTCGGAGTCATGGAATTGTTTTGCAGAATATTAATCCATGGATTATTATTCTGCAAGCCACGCAAAACAATCTTTTTTCCATCTACTATTTGATCTGCCGTCAAAATCTGCTCTAAAGAAAGCGAAACGGCATGCATTTCACTAAAGCCCGCTAACAGTAGGAAAAACAAGCCTAGTAAGGAATAAATTTTTCTCATAGGATTTTTGATGTTTAATTAGAGTAAATCAATATAAGGGTATATTTTGAAGTAAATTTAGTAAAACTATTTAATCAGCAATCCATTTTT
>OKWR01001655.1_pt1 | contig 14082 bp, 23 predicted proteins | sample 1607101 | NCBI WGS metagenome assembly OKWR01 (sample SAMN04414076, study PRJEB24778) | human gut metagenome | material: faecal | host: Homo sapiens
CCCAAATGGTAGCTGACGACTACAAGTTTAAATCACTGACTGAAATCTGGTTGGGTGGCGACCACTACAAATGGCGTGCAATGCGTACAAATGGCGTAGACGAACGTTATTGTACAGGAAAAGATACCACAGACTGGGAAAAGTTCGAAAAATGGGCTGAAACCGTTCCTTATACCTTCCGCAACCCGTTGTATCATTGGACACACCTGGAATTGAAAACTGCTTTCGGCATCGACAAAATTTTAAGCCCGAAGACTGCACGCGAGATTTACGACGAGTGTAACGAGAAGCTGGCTCAGCCGGAATACTCAGCTCGCGGAATGATGCGTCGTTACCACGTAGAAGTAGTATGTACTACGGACGATCCGATTGATTCTCTGGAATATCATATCCAGACACGCGAAAGCGGTTTTGAAATCAAAATGTTGCCTACCTGGCGCCCGGACAAAGCAATGGCGGTAGAAGTTCCTGCCGACTTCCGCGCTTATGTAGAAAAACTGTCTGCAGTAAGCGGTGTGACAATCTCCAATTTCGACGATATGATTGCAGCTCTCCGCAAACGTCATGACTTCTTCGCAGAACAGGGTTGCCGCCTGTCCGACCACGGTATCGAAGAATTCTATGCAGAAGATTACACCGATGCAGAAATCAAAGCTATATTTAATAAGGTATACGGCGGAGCTGAATTGACTAAAGAAGAAATCCTGAAATTCAAATCTGCTATGCTGGTAATCTTCGGCGAAATGGACTGGGAAAAAGGATGGACTCAGCAGTTCCACTACGGTGCTATCCGTAACAACAATACGAAGATGTTCAAGTTGCTAGGTCCCGATACAGGCTTCGACTCTATCGGTGAATTTACAACAGCCAAGGCAATGTCTAAATTCCTCGACCGCTTGAACGTTAACGGCAAGTTGACCAAGACAATCCTTTATAACCTGAATCCTTGCGCCAATGAAGTGATTGCCACTATGCTGGGTAACTTCCAGGACGGTTCGATAGCCGGCAAGATTCAGTTCGGTTCCGGATGGTGGTTCCTCGATCAGAAGGATGGCATGGAAAAACAAATGAACGCGTTGTCAGTACTTGGACTTTTGAGCCGTTTCGTAGGTATGCTGACAGACTCCCGTTCATTCCTTTCTTATCCACGCCACGAATACTTCCGCCGTACATTATGTAATTTGGTAGGACGTGATGTGGAGAACGGAGAAATTCCGGTATCTGAAATGGATCGCGTAAATCAGATGATCGAAGACATCAGCTACAACAATGCCAAAAACTTCTTCAAATTCTAAAACAAGAATTACTAAATAGTAATACCGCTGTCGGGGCACGATGCTCCACAGCGGTATTTTTTTTTAAACTAACGCTCCTCTCCCTGTAGTTTCATATACGATTCTATTGTCACTTGTCACCTTTTATAGTTAAAGAGTTAGTAATCAATAAAATAGTGGTGACAATAAGCGGTGATAATAAGGTGATAATAGAATTTATATGAATTCATTTATCACCTTCTATTATCACCCATATCTCCTACTACACTGATTACCAACATTTAAACAGGAACTAACTTCTTTTTCTTTTTATCACAGAGAACTGTATTTTCGACCCGAAAATTGTATTTTACCCCCTTTTTACCTTCTATAATTCCTATTAATCAATTATTTCTCCCTTGAGCCAACAACAAAATTTTATTTGCTAAAGCATTAAACGATGCTTCTTTGGCCTCCTAAGAGATTTTAGATGGTATATATAATAGTTAAAGCCAGTATACCTAATACATCAACAAGCCTTGATTAATACATTTTGCAGGATATATGCTCTCGTTTCACGTACGTGAAGCATTCGGACTACGCACGTGATCCCATCAGTCCACGTACATGAACCGATGGGATCATGTACCTGAAACTTGTTCTTATTGCTTTCAGAAGACATTAACTTAGCATACAAAAGGGATTAATCAACGAAGCATAGACTATTAACCCAGGCAGGTCTGATTAAATCGGCAAGCATCTTTCGGACTGCCCCTTACAAGGAAGTCCATATAAACAAAAAAAGAAGTAACTAAGTTACTTCTTCATTCTTTGTACACCCTCAGGGGTTTCTACTTATTTCGTAACCAACTGTCTGTTAAATAATTAATTTACAATTTATCAATTTGGTATACTTTTAGTATACTTTTTTGTTTCTAAATTCATCTTATATGCCCTTCCACAACACATTATCCATCAGTGAGAAGTCTTTTCAAAAGTAAGCTATCCTTTTTGTATTTAAATTAAAAAGGGCACATAGCTGACCTGCTTCATCCATTAATCTCACATCATCTTTATCAACTACATACCTATAGGATTCATTCAAATCATTGACCTCTTCTATTTGATCAAGATAATTACACTTTCCATTAATCTTTCCTTTAAAATCAATCAATGGTATAGAATATCTCACCTGTCCTAAAAGAGTTCTAATCGTCGCTTTATCCTTTTCAACCAAAATATAATCACCAAAACTGCCAATATTGAAACGTCCTTCATTAAATAGATATACGCATTGCTTACATTTCAATATCTGATCTTTATCTAATGAACATTTTACCGCATGGACATTAATAGCGCATCTATTATTAGAAAATTCAATTTCAAATATACTATCAGTTATGATCTCATTTCGTGAACATATATATTGTCCCTCAGATATAGTTGTAGATTTATAGCACTCAACGGGTAATAACTTATCTATTGCACCATAAATGTTCGTCAATAGCCCGTCTTCCCAAGATCTTGAATGCGCATAATCGTTATCCTTATAACTCTCTAAATATCTAATAGGTGACTCCCAGCTCCATGAAGACCAATATTTATCATATTCAGAGACTTCATTACTCTTAGAATGAAATATTTCATACATAAAGGTTTTTCCATCCAAAAAATGTTCATCACCTTTAGAGCAAGACACAATTAGCAACAATAAGAAAGGTAACACTATTATATATTTAATACTTCTCATCGTTCTCTTTTTCTAGTATTAAAATCAATGATTACGCACTCCTACTATCTGATTCTTTCCTTTCTCCGAGACCTATTTGTTCACGGAGTATTCGATTTTCACCTTTCAACTGGTTTATTTCAGCTTTAAGTTCTTCAACCAATTCTGAATTAGAAGATTCTTTTTTTTCCATATCTCCCTTTCCAGTCAGAAGCCACTCCGCTGAAACAAGCGGTTTAGCTATAAGTATTTTATTTAAAGTAGAATACTTTGGCTCTGCTCCATTCTTCACGCAATCTCTTAATGACGTTTGTGCTATTCCAATCATTTTGGCGAAAGCAGTAAGGCTCATACCACTATTTTCAATAATTCGACTAATTCTCTGATTAACAGAACCATCCATATATTACATAATTTAGAATAAATATAAATAACGGGTTAACTATAAAATATATGCGGTTTAACTTTTAAAATATAGGCAAACCGCTTATATTTGCAAACGTAATCAATAACAATCACGTTTTGATTTTCAAAATGCGAATGTTAATCCGCAAATGTAATAAACACTTTTTAATATGACAATTTATAAAGCAAAAATTTTGTACGAAAAAGGAGTAATACCAAAGTTAGCCAAACGATTTGGTGTAACAGAGAACACGGTACGTAATGCACTTCGGTTTACAACGGAGGGTGATCAGCCTGATCTTATCAGACAAACGGCCTTAAACGAATACGGATGCGTAATTTCCAAGAAGCCCATAACCAATAAGGTATAAATGATGAAAGTAAATTATATTCTTATAAAAGGCAACAAGCATTTTAAATGTCATAGCCTGGTTGAAATGGCTGAATACTTTAGTTTGTCAATAAATAGCTGCGGGAACGTGATTTGTGATGGACACCAAGATACAATGTCTTATTCTAAAGAGTGGAACTATGAAGAAATTATTATTGATTTCATTCGCAACAGAATAGAAAAGGTGGTACCTGGAGTTGAAATATTCAAAGTACAATAAGGATAATCCTTTACCTGTCTGAGACAGGACGTATAGATAATGAATAGCAATCCGAATAAAATAAATTAATATGGCACTATCCGCATACGATATCAAAAGAATTGCCGCTGAAATTGTAGAGCAGCAAAAGAAAGAAATAACCTCACAGGTAAAGAAGGCGATAGACATAGCAATCAACGAAATGACAGATGAATGGATAACCACCAAAGAAGCCTGCGAAATGCTAAGAATCACGGAACGTCAACTTTACACTCTCAAAGCAAAAGGCAAAATCCCCTATTCCAAGCCGAATGGACGTGTGCTTTTCAGGAGATCACAACTTGCTGCTTACAATGATAATAGAAAAATTAAATCATGAATAGATATGAGAACCATTAATCCATTTCAAAAATTCAAGGATGATATCGAGCGCATTAAGGATGACCTCGACACACTCCAATACTTACTAGATCAACGAGAGCATCCCGGAGAAACAATCTCAAGTAAGATTGACTTGTACAAGAACCTCTCTTCCGAATTAGCCGCAGCCTTTCAAACTTTGGAAGATGCAGAGGGAGATACACATTTGACAGACATACCTTCCGATTTCAGATTTAGAAATTAAAAAGACAAAGAATATGAAACTGATAATAGAAATTGTAGAAAGCAGGAGAAGCGAAAAAGAAAAGGGGAACTATGGAAAAGTATCTATCCACAATTGCCTGGCAACGAGAGGTTATTCAAGTGGTCCTTCGCAAATGCAGGATGCAACGGAAGATTTACGTTCACAGGACAACTCTTTCAGCCAAGCACTTGAAGTGGCCCGTCTTACGGAGTTATCCCGGAGAATAGATAAGCTGGTCGAGGAATTCTACGATTCCGAAGCAGACAAGTTCAGCATTTTTAAAAAATCTGAATAACTGCATTCGGTAGTATAGAATTTACCATCGCTCATTAAAAGCTTTGCATGTTTTCCACTACCAGAATCTGCGATACCCACGATACAATCAACATTGATAAACTCAACGTCAGATGGATTATCCATCTCCACTTTGATAAAATTACTCATATTCTTAATTTTTTGATTCGACACACAAAGTTAAGAAAATCCCGTGAAGATGCGCCTTCCATTGTCCGGTTGAACTTACCGGAGCGGGAACAAAAGAACAATAAAAAACAGGAGGATATATTATGATTCTTAACCGATTAACAAAACAGGTAATCATCTTCGTCGCAGGTTTCATTGCCTTTTGGGTAATAATAGGATTAATCAGCTCACCCGACTATGTCGGAGATATTATAGATGATATGCCAGAAGGAATCTACGAACAAATCTCCATTGAACTAGGTGAGAAAGACTCAAGTGACTTTCAAATCGCCAAACGATACTTAGACAATAAACAGTATTACGATTCACTTTCAATTGATTGAAACGATAGGTTTCTCCCCTCTTCTTAGCTCAGTCAGGTCAGAGCATTTCAGGTCTTTACTGTAAAAGGTCTCCGGTTCGAATCCGGAAGAAGGGACACTATAAAATACATATCGGCACAGCAACCGCAAGGCGACAGCCTAAAACCTGTAATTGTGAGTAGACAAACAGGTTGCAAACATACATAGCGGTACTACTTAACCAGTGAGTTAATCGGTGAAATTAAAGGTAGCCGATACAGGTATGCATAAGTCATAAAACGCTTATGTCATGCAAAAACCTAGTAGAAGATTAATTAGAGTAGTAAGTATGACTTTTAAATTCTTCTTCAGTGAAGATTCTACATATAGACAATCAAAAATCCCGTGTTCTTTCCGAACACGGGTAAATGGAAAGTTGGCAGAGTGGTTTATCGCGCCTGTTTGTTTTGACAGGTTAACATAAGGTTACAAGGGTTCGAATCCCTTACTTTCCACAACAGAACTTTATTCATTTACTTAGAAAACCGATGTTAAGGAGCATCGTCGGGTAATCAGTCCCGGTTTAGGGTTTGTTCATTATCCCGGTGCGGAGTGGTTACCTATCCGGGAACTACGTAGCCTGTGAAGGTGAAAACTGTTTCATTAACAGAAGTCGAGAATATATTAAGCCAATATGGGTACGGGTTCGACACTCACATAGAGGAACTGATAGACTTTTCATTTTGTGTTTTATTTATGAATAGCAACTCCCCCAAAGTGTTGGGGGAAAATGACACATTAGCTCAGTGGATAGAGCATCCGTGTGTGGTGGAAGGTTGAGAGTTCGATTCTCTCAAGATATACTCTTAGCTCAACGGGAGAGCACCACAAGCGGAAGATCGATGGTTCGAATCCATCATGTGTCGCAGTCTTGTATCAATGAACGTACCACTCTATCCGAATTGAAGACGGGTGTCGGGTCTGTCTGAAAATAGGAAAGCCGATAGAGTAGCAGATAGAAAGGGGAAGGGTAAATCCGAAATAAGTCCCAGAGAGTATCTATCAAGGTGGATTTCCACAAAATCATGTGGCAGGTGACGGTGACGACATGGCGGTTCATAATGTTGGCAGTCCGGAAAGACGGACATACGGGCAGTTGCATGGAACTGGCGTACAATGTACGGCTGGGGAGTTCGATTCTCCCGCTGTCCACAAGCCTTTAGGATGGACGAAGCAGAAATAGAAACAAATAAGCTTATATAGTTTACGGGCTGCCATGATAATTATGGCTGACACGACTGAAAGAAGCCGAAAAGCATATAAGTGTTTCTATGAAGTAGCTGATGTTAGTTGTGCAGGTCCCGAAGAATACACTTCGGGATCTTATTATTAAGAAATACTTAGTCACATAAATAATCGTTTTACCCCAACTGATATGGGCAGTCTGCGAAGATAGTCCATACTCTATACAGAATAATCAAACACATTATATATATGGAAATAACAATATGTTGGCGAACAAAAGACGCAGAATGTGTAAAGAGAATAAGAGAACGTTTCAAACTATCCTCTTACCGGTCAATAAATGGAGAAACTCTAGCCGAAATTAATGAAAACGACATGGAAGCTCTAAAGAAAGAAGAGAAGCAGGGTTTTATCAATATCAGAAACAAAAAATGAGATTATTCAAGACCATATTAATTACACTAATATTCTATATCGTTTTCAGCATCATAGTATATCACATTGCAGCTTATTATTTATACAACCAAATATGAATACACAGTTTGAACGCTCAACTCATACAACTGATGAGTGGTACACACCCAAAGAAATAATAAATGCATTGGGTAAATTTGATCTTGATCCATGTGCCCCTATTGCCCCTTTATGGCAAACGGCTGAAACCATGTATAACAAGATAGAAAGGAATGGTATGCAAGTCAGAACTCAACGCAATTTTAATAAGAAAACAGGTGAGGACCTATTCGGATTAAGTATCAAACTTGAAGTAGGTCACATATATTGTAAATACCCAATCGGACACCAAGATTATAAGACGATCACCGAAGCGACCAAAGCCAAGAAGAAAGTTATGGAACAGCTTCGTAATGGTGCACATCTCGATTACGGTATAAATGGGACTGCCGGCATTAACAAAGCCGAGTATGTGAAAATAGTAGATTAACGTAAAACGGAATAGATATGAGTAAAAATAAACAATTCATTTCAGTTACTCCCCCTATGTTTTTAAATGAAGGTGGAGGTATAGAAAGCCTTACCAGCCCTGGTCATAAATGTGGCTATTGCCATGGTAATGGTTGGTCTTGGGGAGAGGAAGAACGCGAAACAGTCAAAATAGATTGTCCTGTTTGCAAAGGGAGTGGTAAGCTTGATGCCACAATAACAATTGAGTGGAAACCAGCTAAGTAAAACTATGTTCAACAAAAGATACTACCGGTCTCAAAAGAAGACTGATAAACTAAAAGAGATATTAGATAAGACCTTTCATCTTTTCATTCGATTACGCGATGCCAGAAAAGATGGAACCTTCCAGTGTATATCATGCGGTCGTATATTACCTTTCGAACGTTCTGATTGTGGTTATTATATCAATGAAAGGTATTCTGCAACTCGATACAATGAAGATAACTGTCATGCACAATGTCGCACATGCAATTTCTTTAAGGGTGGCAATCCAGAAGAGTTCCGCAAGGCTCTAATCCGAAAATTTGGAGAAGAAAAGGTGGAAGAACTTGAACGACTGAAAAACGACATATCAAAAATTTCAGAAACCGATTATCAGGATAAGATAGACTATTACGAGGAACAAATTAATAATCTAAAAAAAGAAAAACCAATGTGCTAATACTATGCCCCAAATAAGTAAAACAAGGATTCAGCAGATACTGAATTTACTCCATCAGTGTTCAAGATACATAGAAAGCAGCTCCCCGCCTACTTCTCCAATTCAAGATCTAGTAAGACGATGTAAACAAATGAATAATAAACTAAAAAAGGAAATTACCAATGATTTATCAGATAGACACACACTTCATGGATAAGTGTGATAAAACATATTACGCCTCATCCTTCCAGGAAGGATATGAAATGTTCAAGAAACTCGGTAAAAAGCTCATTCGTACAAATGATATGATCATGAGTAAAATGTATGAAAGAAAAGAAGGTGAAGTCCGCCATGGTGTATATTACATAGGGAAAAACATCAAGGCTTCCTCACCTCAAATATTGATGAAACCTTATCATATGAACCAGGAAGTAAAGATATCAACGCCCCTTGAAGCTTTAGAAGATCTGCATGACTTCATATTACGAAAGGAATCATTAGAATGCATTTATGGAGTAAATGATTTGAGATTCCATTATGGAGATAAATATAATATAAATATCAACAGTGGTTATAAATTAAAGAAATGATACATCACACATGGTTTGAATGCAAAATCCGTTATGAGAAAGTAATGGAAAACGGAATGCAGAAAAAGGTTACCGAACCTTATCTCGTTGACGCGCTAAGCTTTACAGAAGCCGAAGCACGAATCATCGAAGAAATGACTCCATTCATATCCGGAGAGTTCACTGTATCTGACATCAAACGCGCCAACTATAGCGAACTATTTCCCAGCGACGAAGAAAGTGCTGACAGATATTTTAAATGCAAGCTTAACTTTATCACCCTTGATAAAAGTGGCAAAGAAAGAACCACGTCCACCTGCATTCTAGTGCAAGCTGCTGACTTACGAGATGCCGTTAAGAAGCTGGATGAAGGAATGAAAGGAACCATGGCCGATTATCAGATTGCTTCTGTATCTGAGACAGCCATTATTGACGTATATCCTTATGAGGAAGAAAAGAATTTGGATGATAGCATAAACAAATCAGCCAACTCTCCGGTTGTACGCAGATTCATATCAGAACTGCCGGAAGGATGCAAAACAACCCTTACTATATCAGGTAAAGCAATCATCATTGATAAGACAGGAAAGAACACAAAAGTTTCACCTGACCAAAGCAAAACAAAGAAAGAAACAATTCCTAAAAAGTAAAACCAATGAAGTACGACGAATTCCTTCAAGAAGAGAAAAAGAAAAAGACCCGCAAAAAGCCGGACGATGAAGAACACCGTATTCAATCTGCTTGTGTGAAATGGTTTAAATTACAATACCCTAAACTACAATATACACTTTTTGCAATTCCGAATGGTGGTCGTCGTGATGCCCTTACCGGTGCTAAACTGAAAGAAGAAGGTGTTATTCCAGGTGTTGCAGATCTTATTCTTTTAAAGAGTAACCGCTTTTATGGAAGCCTTTGTATAGAGATGAAAACTCCGACAGGCGAGCAAAAGGAAGCGCAAAAAGCGTGGCAAAAGGAAGTTGAATCAACTGGAAACAAGTATGTCATCTGCCGTTCTATTGATGATTTTATCCGGGAGATTACAGACTACTTTAATGAAATGTAAAATGGGAAGAAAAATTAAACAAGGTCTTGAATATTTTCCTTTAGACACTAATTTCTTTTCTGATATTAAAATTAGAAAACTAATCAAATACCAAGGCGGCAAAGCTATCACAATATATGCTCTACTGCTATGTAATATCTATAAAGAAGGGTATTATATAAGGCAGGACAATGAGTTGGCTTTCATTATCTCGGAACAAACGGGATTTGATGAGTCGTATATATTGGAAGTTATTAAGTGCTGTCTTTCAATTGGATTATTTTCTAAGGAATTATACGAAAAAGAATCAGTGTTAACATCTAAAGGTATCCAAGAACGATACCAGTTCGTATGTTTTCAAGCCCGTCGAAAATGTGGAATAAAAGAGTATAACCTAATTCCTTCCGAAGATAAGACCTTTTCTTCCGAAGAAATGCCTATTCCTTCCGAAAAAACATCTGAAAACTCTGAAAAAAGTACACAAAGAAAAGAAAAGGAAAGAAAAGAAAATCCCCCTATATCCCCCCATGAGGAAAGTGGTGGAAATTTTCTCTCTTCTTCTTTATCAAAAAGAGATGGAATACCACGAAATTGCAATGGACTGATGGATACAATGAAAATTCTTCGAATCCCGCAAAATGAGCAAACGCAAATTTTATCTCTGTCCAATTATGGAGAAATCGGACACCCTGTATGGGAACTCATCGAGACCGTTCGCTCCTCTACAGGCATAAAAATGCCTGGCAAATTTATTATCAAAAAATTAAAAGAAGAAAAGGCTCCTAATATTGTCACAGAGACATAAAAATAACGAGAATAGAAATGAATATCGGAATAATAGACGTTGACGGGCATAACTTCCCGAACTTGGCATTGATGAAGTTATCTGCCTGGCATAAGCTGCAAGGCGACACCATAGGGTGGTACTCCGGCATTGAGTATTACGACCGTGTGTATATGAGTAAGGTTTTTGCTTTTTCTCCCGACGATGGCAGAATAGTGCAAGCGGATGAAGTGTGCAAAGGTGGTTCTGGATATAAGTTGTTCGACCAATGGTTACCTGATGAAATAGAGCACATCTGCCCGGATTATTCGCTCTATCCCATGTACAAAGAAGCCTATGGATTTTTAACACGTGGATGCGTGAATAAATGTTCATTCTGCATTGTTCCCCGAAAAGAGGGTATTATTCGCAAACATGCTGATATTACAGAATTTTTGGACGGGAGAAAATCTGCCATTTTGATGGATAACAATGTGATTGCATCCGATTGGGGCCTGCAACAGATAGAGAAGATAATAAGTCTCCGGATTCACGTGGACTTTAATCAAGGCATTGATTGTAGGCTTATAGCTAAAGACAAATCAATAGCAAAACTTCTCGCCGGTGTTTCATGGATTCGATATATTCGGATGGCTTACGACAATACCGCCATAACAGAAGAAGTCGAAACCGCTATTGCTTATCTGAAAGAAGCCGGAATACGACCGTACAAGATGTTCTTTTACATGCTAGTAAAAGATGGTCAAATTGAGGATGCTGAAAAGAGAGCCTTGCTTCTTGATTCGTTGGGCTGCGTACCATTTGCAATGGCTTATCGGGACTTAGACAAGAACCATCCACCGACTATTGAACAGAAGCGGTTTGCCAGGTGGGTGAATATGAAGGCAACATTTAAGAGTTGCAGATATTCAGATTATAAACAATAATTTAAATCCAAGAACAGATATGAATTTTAAATCATTGGTAGCTCAATTAGCAAATCGCATCAATCAGCCGCATGTGATTGAAATATATATGCGTAAAGTTTTTGCATCTGGTGTTGAGTGGCAGAAAAAGCAATCTCCATGGATAAGAGTAGAAGAACGATTACCAGATGAAGAGCAGCGTGTTTTAGTCGGATTTTTATATTACTATAAATACGATGATAGAGAAGCTGAATCACGTAAGCATATAGATGTATTCACGTATGAAAATGGTATATGGACTACTGATAGTGATATATCATATTTAGGAAAAAGTGTCGAAAAGGATGATATTAAGGTTATATGTTGGATGCCTATTCTGTCTTTCGATGAAATATTGGAAGCCAACAGAGATGTACTAGAACGGATTAAGGAGAAAGGAGACTAATATGTATATAGCAAGAGATAAAGATGGTGATTTGTATCTTTATAAAAAGCAACCCGTGAAGTATTCGGAAAGTTGGCAATTATGTAGTGACAATCCCCATGATTTCTACAAGCTAGATTCTTCTTTATTTCCCGAAGTAAAATGGGAAGATGAAGAGCCGACAGAAGTTGAATTGGTAAAGAAGGAGGACTAATTATGCTAACAATATTAAGAGAAACTTATCCAGCAGCCAAAAAAGAGCATATATGTGAATTTTGTGCCTGCAAGATACAGCCGGGACAAAAGTATGTCCGTCAGACAAATGTCTATGACGGAGTAGTGTACGACTTCATCACACATCAAGAATGTAAAGAAGTAGCTCATGAATTGAGAATGTACGATGATTGTTATGATAGTGGGCTAAATGGAGAATCTTTTCGTGAAGAATTGGATTCATACATATATGCCAATCATTACGATGAACATACAGATGATGTTTATACTAGTTGGCAGGTGAATTACTATGACATGGCGAAGAAAATATTGAAAGAACTTAGTGATGAACAAGAAGAAGCATATATTGGATTGGTATATTGAGAATACGCCATCTGACGAAAGAGAATATGAGAAGGGATGTGTTGGGGCTGCTGTTGTATTTGCAATTATTTTTATTGCGTTGGCAGTTGGAATATGTTTTATTGGCTAATAACAAATGAAAAAGAGCAATAAACATCCTAGAAAATGGATGAGACATAATCTTTCCTTTTTTCTCACAAATGGGAGAAGTAGAAGCATACCCGTACAGTGCTTTCTGTACATAAAAGTAAAAAGGAATTCTGTTAAATGGTATTATGATTACATGGTACTTTCCAATTAACTAAAAATATGAATAAAGAGCAAGTTTGTAGTGAATGTAAGCTGTTTATCAATGAAGATTCATTTGGTAACGGATGGTGTGAATTTCATCAGAAGGAAACGTTCTGCGAAAACGGAGCCTGTGAAGATGGGGTAGAAATAAAAGTAGGAGAATCTTCTCCTGATACGGATAATGACAATAATAACCTTTTAAAATGATACGACCAAAGCATTACAATTATCACAACCGGTCCCAACCGTCCAAGTACGCAAGGACTACATTAACCACTTCCGGAGTGAAAAACCACTCGAAGGCGTTTACTTTACGAGTTTTATCCGGGACGTTCTTGAAAAGCGAAGCAGACGCAAGTCTGAACACTATGCAGCCGTTTACGATGCTATCATAAAACACATTGATAACTTCTCATCAGAGTTTGAATGTGACATATTCACCAATTCTGTGACGGCTGAATTTATCGACGATTTTATCATCTACCTGGAAGACCAAGGTCTTCGGCATAATACAATAGTCGGATATATCCTGAAAGTGCAAACACTTGTCCGTAGAGCATCGCAATACAATTATGCTGTAGATGTCACCTACGATGAGATTGATTTGAAATGCGAGCCTACAAACGCTGTATTCCTGTCAATGAATGAAATCACAAGGATATACTACTACAAGTTTGTCAAGCAGGATAAACGGAAAGCAAAAGAGCGAATCCGAGACATGTTCGTACTAGGATGCCTTACCGCTCTACGGTATTCCGACTATTCAAGGTTGACAAGTCAGAACTTAGTAAACGGTTATATCATGATTCGGACAAAGAAAACCAACGTTGATGTAAAAGTCCCAGCCCATGATTATGTGCGGGAAATTTTCTCAAAGTATGCTGGTCAGGTTCCATGTGGTTTATGCATCCAATACTTCAACAAGTATCTGAAAGTAATCATGAAAGAAATAGGACTGAATGATAAAGTTACCTACTCATTCACAAAAGGCGGGAAGCTTGTAACTGTCACCCGTGAAAAGTGGGAGCTAATTAGTAGCCATACCGCCCGAAGGAGTGCAGCGACCAACATGTACTTAACAGGTAGAATGAAAACGCTAGAGATAATGAAACTGACCGGGCATCGGACAGAACAGAATTTCTTCCGGTATATCCGGTTAACCGGTGACGATACGGCCCGTTCTATTGCAGGAGACCTATTTTTCAGAAAATAGCTATAAATTATGCGAATCAGTAGTTGAAATCACTAGCTGATTCAGTTAGTTAAATTGTTATTAT
>OKWR01001658.1_pt1 | contig 14068 bp, 9 predicted proteins | sample 1607101 | NCBI WGS metagenome assembly OKWR01 (sample SAMN04414076, study PRJEB24778) | human gut metagenome | material: faecal | host: Homo sapiens
TTATCTCCTTGTTCATAAAGTTGGCACCCAGCATTATTGTCTTATCTTTCTGCATTTCTGCCGAAGGGGCATGCAGCAATCCTGTAGTACCGTAAGTCAATTGAGCCGAAAGTACAAACGCGTAGCATAAAAATACGCACGTTGCTATGATTCGCTTTATCTGCATTCTTTTTCTATTCGTTTATACTTCCGACTTGCATAGGGTTATCTCGCAATTATTCAGGAATAACGATACCACCACCAGCGTTACCACTTCCGTGACCGTGACCGTGAGCGTGAGCATGAGATACAGTATCCCAATCCCAATCACCATTGAATGCAATACCTTTAGCCTCCTTTACTACGTTCTTAGCACCAAACAAACCTTCCAATGTGCCTACAACCGAAACATCATTCACTGTTATACTGGCAATTTCACGAGTAACCTGATTATATACGCGGTTAAGACCTGCTGTCTTCAACCATACATCATAAGGAATCACATAATCGTCGAGATCTTCTTTTGAATTCACAGTATTTTTCTCTTTGGCAAACTCTTCGATTACGCCTGCAGTCATCAAGCTGACAATTTGGTCATATATTGGATTTTTCTCTTCCAAGCCTAATTCTTTCAGTTTATCCGCATAATCACCTTCCACCACTATAGTACCGATAAAATCGGTATATGTGATATTGAAGGCCAAGCCTGCCGGCTCGTTGTCATTGCAGATATCGATAGTAGCTTTCGTAAAGAACTCATCAATCTTCTTTTCCACAGCCGGAGTAACCAGATTTACCTTATATTCTATCGGTGAATCTACTTCGCTGTCACTTGTCCCATCGCTTGTTATTTCAATCTTCTTCGTGAATGTAATAGTTTCATTATTCGGTCCTACAATCACAAAGGTAAATATTGCAGATTTCTTTTCAGAGTCAGCCCTTGTCTCAACAGCAAACAAATCAGCGGGAACTTCAAAGTTATAAGTATAACCTTCATCCACTCCTAAAATCTTATTATCCGAATCTTTCAAAGTAATGGCCTTAGCATTGTACAGAGTTCCATTTACAGTCAGTACACCGGAGATCTTAACTACACCCACCGGAGTTTCAGTCAAAGTAACAATCACAGTTTTGTCCTTGCCGCTTTCTGACGATCTAAGTTTCAACAATTCTACAGTCACATATTTAGTTACATAACCAGCTTTTTCAATCTTGATTACGTAAGTCTCACCACCGCGAACAGCATTGATGTCCGTCACTGCGGTTCCGGCTACAGTCTGGATCGTATAATCCGTACCGAAAACCAGATTACCCAGTTCCGTATCTTTCACTGCAAGCTTATACGTACCTTCATACTTAGGTTGCATGGCAACAAAAGCGGGGTATATGGCAGTCTGACCGGCTTTAATCTTTTCGACATTCACTGTAACCTTGGTGTCTTCATAGTTAGTTGCGCTAACAGTGAGTGTATACACATTTGGATCGTCAACCTTTGCCGTAAATCCTCCATTGCTAACGCTTGCGGTAACATCACCTGACACATTAGCGCTTGCGATGGGAGCCAAGGTTTCAGCATCAACTACTGTACCGGCAATCGTATAAACCGGAGCAGGGAGTGTTACTTCGCCTGCAGGACCATTTACATCCAAGCCTTCATCCTTATAACATCCGGTTAAAAGAGCCCCAGATAAGGCTACTACGGTTAATGCTAATTTAGCATTAAAACCACTGAATAAACTTTTCTTTTTCATCTCAATAAAATTAAAAATTTAGTAATTCTGATTTAATAAAATATGGGTTAAAACTATTATTCTGCATTATATTCTCTCCCGGGTTCGCTCTATATCCTCCATAATAATACTGCTCATTACCGGCATTATAGGCAATTCCCATATTTTTAGATGGAGTTACCCGAGGAATATACCCTTTTCTCTTATATTTATAAGGAGGTAATGCCACTTGAAATCGGAATCCCCCATTAGCTTTGGCACCTTCCGCTTTCATGGCATAGAAACCGATAGAAGCATAGCGAAAATGACGAATCAAATCAAACCTCACTCCTTTTTCTCCCAACAGATATTGTTCTACTTTCAGACTTGCCTGCACATTGCAATACGGATAATAGAAATTTGCTCCTAAAGTCCAAGTCAATCTTGTTTTCGTACCATAGGTCCATTCAAATCCATCCCATCGCTGTGTAGCAGTCAGCCCGATTCGGCCTTCCACTGAGAACCTTTCGTCCTTAAAGGTATGCAGTAATCTAAAATCTCCTCCATAGCGTTCAGCATTAAACACTCCCAAAGTTCCGGTAACCCATATATTATAAGGCAAACGAACTGTTTGTTGCAATGTCAAAAAGCCCGGATGTACTTTACCGGCTCTTCGTCCATATCCATCATTATAAACTGGAATAACCACTTGTGCCGTAAGTTTCATCCCTTTCCAAAAAGAGACTTCAACTGCCGGTGACAAATTAAACAGCACCTGATAAATCTGCGTTATTATCAGATTCTTTAATGAAACTTCTGGATATACAACGACATCTACCTTAAACAAAGAGCTATTCTTTCTCCCTATTTTACGCGCTTCCTTCCACGCTCCACCTAAATCATAACTAACGTTCCAGTCCCGACGACTCGCTTCAGGAACGCTATCACCAATTATCGGTTTATAGTAGAGAGAAATCTGAGGTACATTATTGTCCAAAACAATTACCCGACATGGCTTTTTATCCGGAAACTGAGAGAGGTATTGATAAGAATGTATTTATTTGATTAATGCCTGATAATCAGCAAATAGCATACTGTTTGCGAAAAGTAAAATATTGAGATAGTTATCGTTTTTCATGTTATGCAAAGCTTTATTGTTACCTGTTTGTTTCCCTACTCATTTGGTGTATTTAATAATTATTCAATTATATATTTGTCAAAAAGAATCATTAAAGAGATTTCTGATGTCAATAATTGATATTTCCTAATTCAATTCTAATATTGCCACATAAATAATTTCATTACCAACCGGAAATTACTTGATTTCTTTATAACAAAAAGGTGTCTAGCAATAGCTAGACACCTTTTCTCTTTTATAGAATTTCTATTATAAGAAATCTTATTTTATTCCAGAATTACCACTCGGTTCAAATAGTTCTTGCCGAACATGTTAGCAGTACCACCGAATCCAACGAGTTCGAGTTGATCCTTATCAACGCCTTCCTTAATTAATGCGTCGTAAACAGCCTGAGCACGTTTTTCAGACAACTTCTGGTTCCAGGAAGCGCTACCCGTAGCCTTGTCAGCATAACCGGCAACTTTGTACTTCTTATCCGGGTTAGCCTTCAGAATCTTAGCAGCCAACTGGATGTTAACCATACCGTAATCATCAATGCGAGCGCTACCAATCTTAAAGAAGATGGCACGAGGGCCGGCAACTTCAATCTCCTTCACTACTTCCTTAGTTACAGGTTTAGAGTTAGCCATGGCATTTTTAGCACTTGCCAGGTCAGCCTGAGCCTGAGCCAATTCGCTTCTGTATTTATTGATTTCATTGTTGATAGCATTCTGATCAACTTTCGCGCCACAAGATATAAAATTCTTGCCGCCAAAAGTATAAGTAACACCAGCAGTCAGAGACACCGCACCATCTGTATAGGCACTACTCTTATTCCCAAACATAGAAGGAGATACTTCACCTCTTGCCTCAATGTTGATATCCAAATACTTGCTCACATTGAACTGTCCCATCAAACCTACAGAACCGTTAATCAAAGCATTTAATTTATCTTGCTCACCATAAGCCTTTGCAAAAGTCAATCCGGGACCTGCGAACACAGATAAAGTAAATAAGCGTTCCGGATTATATCCGCAAACAGAGTTAGACAGGTTATACATAGCATCTGCACGCAGAGTGAAATACTTCTTGTTCTTAACCTCAGCATAAGTGCCTTTTATTTGTCCGCGCTCTGTATACAGTGTCGACCATAATCCGGCAACTTGTCCGCGAACTCCCCAGATAGGATTGAACAGTTTACCCACTGATACGTGGATCAATGGCGTGATGGCATGTCCAAAGCCATAATCAAAGTTATCAGGATTAACACATGCCTGAGCTCCTACACCAGCGCTTATAAAGATATTATCTTTAAATTTTTCGCTGTAGTATTTCTCTTTAGTCTGTGCAGTAGCTGTAAGAGCTAATCCCGCCAACATGATAGATACTATACCAAATTTACATTTCATTGTTTTTTCTATTTTAAAATGATTAACTCTATGCTTTTTCTGCCAGTTTCTTTATTTCAACCGGAACTGGAAACACAATCCACCCGTGAAATATTTCATCTTTTGCAGTTCCACCTGTATATGCAGATGTTTTAAAAGCAAGTAAGTGGCTCCCAGTGCAAAATCTTTTGAATCATACTCTGCAATCATTCTTAATTCAGGCGCAAAAGTTGGATTATAACTAATACCTGCCGCTATTCCATTCAGCTTGTACTCTTTTCTTTTATTATATAAATAAGAAAGGTGTACCCCTATTTCTTCTTTTCCTATAGAGATATGCTTGGTGGCCGCTGCATAGAAACGACTATAATATCCGTTTCCTTCTGTAGAACCAATTGAGCCTCCTCCGGATGAAGTAAATGGATCTGATGTTCCGAAAACAACAGCTGGCATATACCTCCAGAATTGTCCTTCTTTCAAAGCCCGTAACCGGATAGAAAAATATCTATCCTGATTCGTGAATCCTGAATAGCCATAAGGCTTTAACCCCAACGCTTCTGCCTTAAACAGGGTGCAAGTATAAGCAACTTCCATCCACGGCAAAATGGTAACATTCAAAAAATAATTGTACGTATGGTAATACCACGTAGGAGGAGTTATCTCCTTATTCATAAAGTTCCCTCCCAGCATCACTGTTTTGTCCTTTTGCATCTCTGCCGAAGGAGCATGCAGTAAACCGGTAGTTCCATAAGTCAATTGAGCCGAAAGCATGGATGATACACTGATAAGCAGTGTCGCAATAAACATTCGCTTTATTCTCATTATGTATAATCTCATGCTTTAGGTTCAATTGCATTATTTAAAAACAGGCCTATTCAAAATCGATAATACCACCACCTGCGTTCAAATCTTCACCATTGCCATGTCCATGAGTGTGACCAATAGCATAATTTGCAGTCAGAGTTGTAGAGATAATCTTTTTAACTACCACTGTTACGTCTGTAGTTTTTTTGTTCTTATCAATTACATGAACAGTATATGATCTTCTTACTTGTTTTCTGACCATACTGAAGTTATCAATTTGCTTGTATGCAGGAACTGATATATCTACAGACAGAGCAGTTTTTGAGTAGCTGTTCTTCGGTGCAATATTAGCATTGTCTTTTAGAATCATATTTTTCAGTAACATTGTTACGTAAGATTTCGTTTCTGCATTCATACCAGACAAGGCAGTTTCAACAGCCAAAGCAGGAGTGTTTCCATCATAAGCGGTTCCACCCATGTAGTTTCCTTTTACAGTAACTACAGCGGCTGCAGAGCCTGTATAGCAAGGTTTATTGATGATTTCGGCATCCAACTTAACACTGTCTACTGGAACGATGGCTGATTCAAAACCGAAACGGAATTTGGAGAAGTGATTGATTTTACCAACGAAAGTACCTGAAGTCATATCGTATTCAGCATAATTATTAGCATCAGCTGACCATACACCGGTTTTTTCGTTTTGATAAAGAACACCTAATACATAGTCAGGCTCTACAGTAACAGTAACCGGAGCCTGGAACTTAACTTCCAGCGGTTGAGAGAATACAGTACCGCTGGGTTGTCCTTCGTAAGTACGTACAGCAGCAGTTGCCTTTTCAGTTTGTATATCACGAGTTAGTTTGATTGCTTGAGCTTGGCCACCTACATAATAAACTTGTGTGTTAGCAGGCAATGTGATCTGGTCGGCAACAGTTTTAGTCTCTTGAGTTGTTTCACCTGTTGTTTCATCAATAACAGCTTCTGTAGATACAAGTTCTACTACGAGAGCCTCTTCTACTTTTACCACTGGAATATCAATTTTAGTAATATCCTCAATACCTAATTCTTCGGCAACTTTCTCGATGTCTGCTTTAACTTCAGGTTCTTTAATATCTTCAACTTTCGTTGGCTCTGCTTTATCTACAGGCACTTCGATAGTTTGTTCACCGCCCTTACTCGGATCTTCATCAGGGATATCACTGCTTTCAGCTTTCAATACAACTTCAATGGAAGTCACAGAAGTAGCACCGGTCTCAACCAGTTTCACAACTGTGGCTTTTGCTTGTGCAACATAACCAGCTTTTGAAACGGTAATAATAGCCAATGTTGTAGGAGTGATATGTTCAGCTGCCACTTCTATATTGAAATAACCACGATTGTCAGTAGTAAGATCAGCTTTGAATTCACCAACTTCAACTTTTACAGTAGCGTCGGGCACAGCAGCATCTTTTTCATTGGTAACGAAGCCGCACACATAGTATTTAGACACCTTTGCAGTTTCTTCCTTTTGCATCAATACGGCAACTGTAGAGGTTACAATTTGGTCGCCTTCACCTTCTTCAGCAGCAACAGGAGCTACAGCGATGGTAGCGTAAGCGTTTTTGTAACCTTCAGCTTTAAGAACAGCATAGTAAGTGCCCGGCTGTACCCCTTCTACTGTGAATGTGTTATTAACAACTGCAATTGTACATCCAGGTATAACTACTGACGACAATTTTACAGCGGCGCCACTTTCATCTGTTGCAGTACCTTTTATGGTATATTTTACAGTTTTGTATGTCGGAGTATCATATCCCGGATACATAGCTGCATTTACTGTGTAGACAGCAGTTTTGCCATTTTCAATCTTTTCTACATACACAGAAGTTGTGACAGTTTTGTAATCATCTTTAGTAACAGTCAGAACATTCAACCCTTCTGTTGCATCTAAAGCATAAGTTCCATCGGTAGCAGTTGTAGCACCATTAACCTTGGCACCAGACAACGGTTCTCCGGTAGAAGCATTAGAAACGACACCTGTAATTTTGTATACCGGTTTCACTGTACTCGGTGCCTCTGTCGTTAATTCTTCTTTTTCGTAGCAGCTGGCGAACATGCCGCAGATTGCTACTAACATTAACGCTAACTTCACGTTAATACCAAACAAACTTTTCTTTTTCATCTCAATAAAATTAAAATTAATAAACTAATAATTCTGATTTAATAAAATATGGGTTAAAACTATTTGATTGCATTATATTGTCACCGGGTGATGAGCGATAGTTCTTGTAATAATATTGCTCGTTTCCTGCATTATACGCCAACCCCATGTTTCTGGAGGGGGTAAACCGAGGAATATATCCTCTTCTTCTATATTTATAAGGTGGCAAGGCAATCTGAAAACGAAAGCCACCATTGGACTTCACTCCTTGCGCTTTCATTGCATAAAAACCTATTGAAGCATAGCGGAAATGCCGGATAATATCTATCCGCCCCCCTTTTTCACCCAATAAATACTGTTCAAGTTTCATAGTTGTTTCTACATTATATTGTGGCCAATAGAAATAACCTCCAACTGACCATGTCATTTTTTTCTGTGTTCCAAAGTGGCAAGTAAATCCATCCCAGTATGCCGCTCCTGTATATCCAACACGTCCTTCGATTCCAAATCTATTATCACGGATGAAACGATGGCTAATTTTCATATCTACCCCATAACGTTCGCTACTGAAATGCCCTACTGTAAGTGTTCCCCAGATATTATAGGGTAGTCTTACCGTTTGTGACACGCCAATAAAACCAGGATGTATTTTATTATACATATCTGGATATCCGTCATTATAAATAGGTACTTCCAGTTGTGCTGTCAGTCTCATTCCTTTCCAGAAAGAAACTTCTATTGCCGGTGCCAGATTAAACAGAACTTGATATATCTGCGTAATTACTAAGTTCTTTAATGACAATTCCGGATATATTACCACGTCCACTTTGAACAAAGAACTATTCTTTTTTTTTACTTTACCAGCCTTTTTCCAGTTACTGCCCAGACTATAGCTTACATCCCAATCCCGTCGAGCTACCCCTGGTACACTGTCGCCTATAATTGGTTTATAAAATAATGAAATTTGGGGTATGTTATTATCCAGAACAACAATCCGACATGGCTTTTTATCCGGAAATCAGGATAAAGAAATCTTAGATAAATTAAACATACAATTAGCTAGTATTTAGCGAATTGCATAATACTAAACAATATCATTACTTTCCTTTATTGTTTCTTTTTTAGACATTAATATTATATATTTGTTGCTGGTTTGTTACTATTTATACATCATTGGAGCAAATGAACCTTCCTTTTATTTTTCTAGTATTCAATAAATTAAATTCAAATAGAAGTAGCAGAACAGAATAAAACTCAAATGCGAAATCATTTGGAACCGGTTTTTGTTACCATGTTGTTACCGTATAAATAAATGTGTATATTATTTTTAATAAACAGGAGATTCTAAACAGAGATATGAAAGAAGAACTAAGAATAAAAGAGCCAATAAAGCTAAGAGTCAAACATCTGGCTAATGGCAATAAGTCGATATATCTTGATATGTATATGAATGGGAAACGAAAATACGAGTTTCTGAAATTATATATTATACCTGAATATAATAAGTCAGACAGGGTGCGTAATAGTGAAACGCTAAAATTGGCAAATGCCATTAAGGCTCAAAGAATTATTGAATTACAAAATCAGAGCCACGGTTTTAAGATCAATAAGACATCTCACATTAAACTAACCGATTATATACAAAGTGTAGCTGAAAAGAAGTCGGAGAATGAAGTTCGCAAAACGGTACTACACGCTGTAGTCTATCATCTTAGACGTTACAACCCTAATGATATCCAATTAAGCAGGATAGATAAAGATTATATTTTGGGATTTCTGGATTACCTAAAGACAGCAAAACAAACTCATACCAAGAAAGAGAAATTGCTGCATGTCAATACCCAGGTCTATTATTACAAAATGCTGAGGTATTGCCTGAATTATGCAGTATCAGAAGAACTGATATCAGCTAATCCTATGAATAAAATAAAAAATGAAGAAAAGCCACATAAACACCGTACGGAAAGAGAATATCTCACTATTGACGAATTGCGAAAGCTGGCTCAAACCCCTTTTTATAATGGTTTACTAAAGAAAGCTTTTCTCTTCAGTTGTTTTTGCGGGTTGAGGCATTCCGATATCATAGCGCTTACGTGGGGAGACATAGAAATGGATGATGATGGCAATTCCCGGTTGTATATCATACAAAAGAAAACCAAGGAAGCCATTTCTTTGCCTTTAAGTCAGGAAGCTATAAAACAGTTACCGAAACGAGAAGATGCTAAGGAGGACGATATAATATTCAAAAAGTTAATAACATTGGGAAGAACTAATGAAATTTTACCTAAATGGGCTGAACAGGCCGGGATTAAGAAACATATCACATTTCATACTGCCAGACATACCCACGCAACTATGTTGTTAACTTTAGGCGTCGATCTGTATACTGTCTCCAAACTGCTTGGACATACCAACATACAGACTACACAGATTTATGCCAAACTTGTTGATGAGAGTAAGAAAAAGGCAATTGACCTCATACCCAATATAACATAATTGTAAACTCAGGGATTCAATAATAAGTTGGCTCAAGTTACTCTCACTACCCTCACTTTAAGTACGAATCGTTGATAGCTAATATATTAAGTGTGAGTGAGAGTAAAATCCGGGAGTGAGAGTAAGTGGGCTACTCTCACTCTGTCTCGTCCTTTCTCACGCCCTAACTCATTCTATTACATTATATTAACTTGCATTTAACGAGTATATCGAACAAGTCTGTAATCCTATATTTTTCAGCTTTTTTCCCCGCATAAACGGTGAATATGCCCGTCGCAGCCGATTTATCACGCTGCATACCCTTTGCAAGTGCTTTTTGTCACCGTATGGCGCTTTACAAACAAGTCGCGTTATTCAACACTGTCCGGGCTGACAAGTTCCCGGCATCGGCTATCCCTACTCGGAAATTGCGATGATGCGATAAAGCGAGAGATTTCATTTCTTTCTGAAAATATAGTCTCTATTGTTGTTCTTCTTTTACATCTTATTTTGTTTACTATCCGCCGTTTGCATCGGATAACTTTAGCATTACTATTCTTGATACGTACAGATTGCCTGTTTGATGCTCTGGTTTCTCCATTTGGAATTGTGAGTTTCATGCCGTGAAACTCCCGGTTTCAATAGGTGAAACTAACGGTTTCATGCCTTGAAACTATCGGTTTCACGGTATGAAACAAAATGGTATCACCCCATGGTGAGTGATTTTATTCATGACTTTACCTTGCTCTCACTTCGTTCCCTGCTTAGAATTTATAATCCAATTGAGCAAGAAACAAGAAACAACTGATATTATCCTAATTTCCCTCCTTCTGGGAGGCTGCGACATACACTTAATAGCCTGCATTTCGCTACTCTTTAGTTCTTTCTTTTCATCATCACAATTGTCGGGTCAAAACAACGGATTCTCAGCTAACTAAAAGTACAGAATGTCAAAATGATTACCAACTTGTTTTTTTGAAGCTCTGCATATTGAAAGCTAGACCTCCCGAACCTAAAAAAACATATCGTATGTTTATAGAAGAGGTTATAAATTATCATTATACACACGTAGAACAAGCTTGCGGAACTCTTAAATAAATAATAATTCGTTTTTTACGAAAGGTATATATAATCAAAATTACGTTTGAGGGTATATTTTTCATATAAATGTCGTATTTATTAGTCATTTATTAACCTCTTTATCACGCATTATAAGCTCATAGACAAAGAATATTAGCTTTATGAGAACAATTATGCAGAAAAAGCTACATTATTTTATTTTTTCATGTAAAATTCTTTGGTATTATTAAAAATGTGTCTATTTTTGCACCATATTTTATGTCGTAAAGATATGAAAATTGAATAAATAAAATGAGGTATAGAAACTCTAACATGAGAAAGTGTCTAGCTACTAAAACAATAGCACGATGTGCGGCGCTCTTTTTATTCTGTTTGCTTCCTTTAAAAGGAATTTGCCAAACAGGAGAAAGTACGGTGAACACTTTAGTAGAAATGGGATTTGAAAATGTAGGGTGGACAGAAGATGGTAAAGAACGTGTATACGTCTTGCAAAATTCTGCGTATCGTCTGAATGGAGTCGGCATTGGCAAAGCGGTAGACATTATTCAAAAAATGGGTTTACCGGATAAAAAGCCATGCAGAATAATTGTTCTAGATAATAATATACCTCAAATTTCTCTTTACTATAAACCGATAATCGGTGACAGCGTCCCTGAAGCAAGTCGTGCGGATTGGGACGTTAGTTACAATTTAGGTGACTCATGGAAGCTGGTTCGGAAAGAAAAGAGAAAAAATAGTTCTTTGTTTAAGGTAGATGTAGTTGTGTATCCGGAAGTTTCATTAAAGAATCTGGTGATTACGCAGGTATACCAAGTGCTTTTTAACTTGTCACCGGCAGTTGAAGTTTCATTTTGGAAGGGAATGAAGTTGACCGCACAGGTTATTTTCCCGGTTTATAATGACGGGTATGGTGATTTAGCTGATAAAGTACGTCCTGGATTTCTGACATTGCAACAAACTGTTCGTTTACCTTATAATACATGGCTTACAGGAACTGTCGGAACATTTAATGCAAGCCGGTATGGAGGTGATTTGAAATTGCTTCATGTGTTAAAAGCCGATGAACGTTTTTCGTTTGAAGGACGCATAGGATTAACCGCTGCGTATGAATGGGATGGATTTGAATTTTACTATGGAACAAAGACACGCTTGACATGGAGTTTAGGAGCTAATTTTTATTGGCCCGAATACAATGTTCAGGCAAGTTTGAAAGGTGAACAATATCTATTGGGTGAAAAAGGCGTAAGATTTGATTTGATTCGGCACTTCCGCTATTGCTCGATTGGCTTTTATGCAATGAAAGCGCAAGGGGCAAAGTCAAATGGCGGTTTTAGATTTCAAATAGCGCTCCCACCTTATAAATATAAGAGAAAAGGATATATACCGCGGGTGACGCCCTCAAAGAATATGGGGATAGCTTATAATGCAGGCAATGAACGCTATTATTATAAGGGATTCCGGGCTAACGCAAGCGAGAACATAATGAGTAATAATAGTTTTAATCCATATTTTATTAAATCAGAATTACTAAATTTTTAATTTTATTGAGATGAAAAAGAAAAGTTTCTTTAACGGCTACAATGCTAAATTAGCATTAGCCGTAGTGGCCTTAACAGGGTCATTACTCACTGGATGTTACAAAGATGAAGGATTGGATATCATCGATCCCGATCAGAGTGTAACATTGCCAGCCGCCCAGTACACAATTACAGGTACAATTTACAGTGCTGAAGGTACTATCTTGACTAATGCAATAGTCGCATCAGATAAAGGTACTGTTACTCAAAACAGCGGTTCTTTCACTATTTCAGGCTTGTCACACGGTGCTGTAAAAGTTACAGCTACTTGCACAGGTTTCGACAAACAAGAAACTACTGTGAACATTGCTGAATTGAAACCGGGACAAGCTGCCGTTTATCCTGTTAATTTCGTGTTAGGCAAAACAGCTACAACCAAAGAAGTTGAATTGAGATATGACCTCAAAGTAACAGTTTTGGATGAAGACATGAATGTAATCAACGATGCTGACGTAACTGTATATGGTAAAGGTGCCGAAGAAGTAGATTATGAAACTACTCCTCTGACTGCCGGTGCATATAAGATTAAAGCAAGCAAAGACGGATTTGTATCTACTATCCAATACATCTCTTTACCGAATGCTAAGAAAGAAGTAGCTATTGACTTCGCAGATCCGTTCGCTACTGAAGAATATGCAACTGAAATCGTTTTGGTTAAAACTGCTACAGGAACAGTAGTTCTTGCAGGTGACCTGAAGTTCGGTAACAGATGGATGTTGGCTAAGGTTGTACGCTTGTACAATGACAAGGGTACTCAATTCTACGGTGAAGGTAACTCCAATACTTATGCGTATAAGTTTAATGTTCCTGAAACTGAATTCGTAGAAGAGACTACAACCAGAGCTATTTCTTCTAAATTCTTTAGTGCTACTTTCAAGATCGTTGATGAGAATGGTATTGAAATGACTTTAGTTCAGAAGATTGCTAAACCTACAGCTAGCACAGAACCGGGTGGAGAAGAACCGAATGTTGAAGTGAAGATTGACTTCTCATTCAATGTTGAAGTTACAAGAACTAATGCAGCTCCTACTTTTGTACCGACAGTAGATACTTTCGATCCTATGATTGTAAATGGAACTGATAGAGTTAAGCAATATACTTATGATATTCCAGTATTAGTAGGTATGAAGACTATTGACATACAGGGAGGTAACCTTGGCAGCGAAACTGCATTAGGTGTAGCAGTTGCTCAAGCTATGAAGGCAGCTACTGATACAATCGTTGCTGATGGATACAAAAACGAACTTATAGAAAAGGGATACAAATTCGAATTAGCACCTTACACTGCTGTTAAGAGTATCACTTCTAAACAAGAATTCGTTGATTTCACTATAGGAGTAACAAAGGTAACTTCTACTACTATTATTACTTCAGGAGATGAAGAACCGGTTGAAACAACTACAGATGTAAACATGGATCTGTCTGGAGTATATGCAAAATACCAAGCTGCAGGTACAGCTACCGTTAACTATGACGATATGGAAATCATTAAGGTTTCTCACGATCATGGTCATGACCACGGTCATGGTACAGGCAACGCTGGTGGTGGTATCATCGAAGCTGAATAATTCTGATTGTTAAGAACAATAGATCATAATTGACCCGAAAGTATAAAGTGTATAGAGAAAGGCAGATGCAGATGAAGCGAATAATAGTTACGTACTTGTTTTTATGCTGTGCGTTTGTACTTTCGGCTCAATTAACTTACGGTACTACAGGTTTGTTGCATGCCCCTTCCGCAGAGATGCAGAAAGATAAGACAATAATGCTGGGTGCCAACTTTATGAACAAGGAGATAA
>OKWR01001661.1_pt1 | contig 14061 bp, 10 predicted proteins | sample 1607101 | NCBI WGS metagenome assembly OKWR01 (sample SAMN04414076, study PRJEB24778) | human gut metagenome | material: faecal | host: Homo sapiens
TTCCGCCCAGTGAAATCAGGACGTAATGCGGCGGAAATTTGTGAAAGTTCTGAATAATCATCGCGGAATTCGTCACGATTGTCAGATTGGAAAACGAGGACTCCAGCAGCCGCTCCGCCAGAAAACCATGCACCCGCTTATCCCGTGCGCTGTAGCCCGTCGTGTCAATTTCCGCCGCGTCCAGCAGGGGGAACAGCCACGATGCATAGCTTTGCAGCGCGTCCCGGCGCATCAGCATCAGGTTGAACCGATGCCCGGATCGGCGCGCCATCACGCGGTCAAACACGCGCTCCTGCCCCGGATGCAGCCGCGCAAGCGCCGCCCGCGCCTTCCACAAATCCTCCTCGTGGTGCGCATGGGCATACTGCGTGAAGTTCGTTTCCAGCCAGTAGTGCCGCTTTTTCGGCAAAAAAATATCCGCCGTATCAAGCAGGGGCAGCAGCTGCGCGCGCGTCAGAATGCGCTTTTGCGGGCAGCCTGTCCTGCGGAGGGAGAAGTACCGCCGATAATGGCACAAGCCGTACCAGTCCGCATCCACATTGTGCGCCATCCAGTACAGCACCGTCAGTTCGCAGTAGCTGCCGTTCTTCGCGCTGATATTTTCGCCCGTATCGTCGCGCATCAGCCCCAGCGTCGGATGAATCGCCGCGCCCGCCTGAATTGGCGTATACAGCGCATCTGTCGGCAGCGCGTACTTTTCGTGCAGCGCCACGGCAAAAAAGATGCGCGGCTGTTGCATGCTTCTCCCCCCTTCCTACGCTGCATTGTACCATGCTCCCTGCCTTCCGTCAACAGCGAATGCGGACGGAAGTTGTAAATTTTCCATTCTTCTGCCGGTTTTCGTTGACAATCGCCTTCTTTTTATGCTATTCTTCAGGTTGGAGTATCATAGAAAGGAATGGCATTGATTATGAAGAAATGGCTGATAGCGCTGCTGACGCTGCTCGCGCTGAGCCTGAGCGTTGCCTTCGCCGCGGAAGCGAATGATATCACAGAGGACTGCAAGTTCAAGGTGTGCAGTTCCGGGCGGAAATACACGCTGATGACGGACAAGAAGTATACCTCTTACTGGGAGAGCAACAAAATCAAAACCCCATGGATCGCAATTACCGCGCCGGAGGGCAAGCCAATTGCCGGGCTTTATGTCTGCTTCGGCAACATGCCTGAATCGTGGGAAATCCAGACCAGCGACGACGGCAAGGACTGGTTCACCGCCGTGCCGGGCGACACGCGCTTCCTCCACGCGTATGTTGCGCTGCCGCAGCCCGCGCAGCATGTCCGCTTGGCGGTGACAAGCGAGAAGAAAACCGCCCTGCGCATCAACGACCTGTTTGTGCTTTCTGAGGGCGATTTGCCTGACTGGGTGCAGGTATGGCAACCGACGGAGGAGAAGGCGGATATCCTCTTCCTCTCCACGCACCCGGATGATGAGCTGATTTTCTTCGGCGGCGCAATTCCCACCTACGCTGTCGAGCAGCAGCGCAAGGTGGTTGTGGCGTACTTCACCCGCTCCAACACCACCCGCTCCTCCGAGCTGCTCAATGGTCTGTGGCACATGGGCGTGCGGACGTATCCGGTTATTGGCAATTTCAAGGACAGCTATGCCAAAAATCTCAAAGCAGCCTATAAAACTGCGGGCGGCAAAGGCAAAGTCAACGAATGGATTGTGGGGCTGTATCGGCAGTACAAACCGGAAGTCGTTGTGACGCAGGACACCAATGGCGAATATGGCCACAAGCAGCACATGATGATTGCTGACGCCGCCCAGAACTGCATTGCATTGGCAGCAAACGAGGATGAATTCACCGCGTCCACCATTGCATACGGCACTTGGCAGGTCAAAAAGCTGTACCTGCACCTGTACCCCGAAAATCAGATTACGTTTGACTGGACGGTTCCGCTCAAGAGCATGAATGGCGCGACCGGCATCGAGCTGGCGGAAGAAGCCTATACCCTGCACAAGACGCAGGCATCCTCCGGCATGAGCGTCACCGAAACGGGCACGAAGTACGACAACCGCGTGTTCGGTCTGGCGTTCACGACCGTAGGCGAGGACGTCCGCAAAGACGACTTCCTCGAAAACATCTACGACACGCCCGGTTCTTACGATGCGGCGGCAAACAACGTAGAGGCCACGCCCGCGCCCACCGAAGTGCCCGCATACATGGCGCACATGCCCGCCCTCAACGCCAAGGGTTTCCTCGATGAAGGCGAATACCTCTACTCTTCCGAGGACGAAGGACTGTGGATTTACGTCAGCCAGACCAGCAAAGTCATCATCCAGCGCAAATACGACGCAACCCAGCCGCTGACGTGGTTTGAGGCGGATCTGTACGGCGATTTGGACGCGGGCGAAATGCTCCGCACGGTGCAAAACGACCCGGAGAAGATGGGCAAAGTGCGTGTGGACGCGACAGAAACCGCAAAGAAGCACAACGTCGTTTTTGCGATGAACACGGACTACTACACTTACCGCGTCGCCGTGAACAACAACCGCCACACGGGCATTGTCATCCGCGACGGGCGCATTCTCTATGACGACCCGTACACCGAAAAGCAGGTAACGAACTCCATGTTCCCGAATCTGGACATGCTGGCGTTCATGCCCGACGGCAGCCTTAAAGTCTACCACAGCTGGGAAAAGACGGCGCAGGAGTTCATCGACGAGGGTGTACAGACGGTGTACTCCTTCGGCCCGTATCTGCTGCTGGACGGCAAAGTGTCCGAGCGCGCCTACGCCAACAACGAGAACAAGAATCCGCGCTGCGCCATCGGCATGGTCGAACCCGGTCACTACGTCGCCATCATGTGCGAAGGGCGCCTGAAGCGCTCCGCAGGCGTTACCATCAGCTATTTGGCGAAGATGATGCGCGCCAAGGGCTGTCAGGTCGCTTTCAATATGGACGGCGGGCAGACGGCAGTGATGGTCTTCATGGGCAAGCAGCTCAACCAGATTGGCGCTTACGACGGCGGCAAGACCAACTCCCGCCCGACAAGCGAAGTGCTGGGCTTCGGCACATCCGAGCAGGTTGGGACGTACGAAGTGCAATAAACATACGATATCGGGGCAGAAGAACGCGCTTCTGCCCTGTTTTTTCCCGAAAAAATCGCGAAATTACGGTTCTCACCCTTGACGTGACAAGCACCAAAATGCTATAATAAAGCGTTTTCAAGCTACTATTTCGCGGGAAATGCCGGTTTGCGGCGCTTCCCTGACTTTTTCAGGAGGGATTTTCGGATGTCTGGGCATTCCAAGTGGCATAATATTCAGGCGAAGAAGGGCAAGGCGGATGCTGCCCGCGGCGCTGTTTTCACCAAGATTGGCCGTGAAATCGCGATTGCTGTGCGCGATGGCGGCGCAAACCCCGAATCCAACGGCAAGCTGCGCGACATCATTGCCAAGGCGAAAGCCAACAATATGCCGAATGACAATATTCAGCGTTCCATCAAGAAGGCGAGCGGTGAACTGTCCAACGTGACCTACGAGCAGATCACCTATGAAGGCTATGCGCCCGGCGGCGTTGCGGTCATCGTTGATACCATCACCGACAACCGCAACCGTACCGCTTCCGACGTGCGCCACTGCTTTGCCAAGAACGGCGGCAACCTCGGCACGACTGGCTCCGTCAGCTTCATGTTCGACGAGAAGGGCGTTCTGGTGGTGGAGCGCACCCCCGGTTCGGACGAAGAAGAAATGATGATGATGGCGCTGGACGCTGGTGCGGAAGACATGAAGGTGGATGACGACGCCTACGAAATCTACACCGCGCCGAACGACTTCTCCACCGTCCGCGAAGCGCTGGAGAAGCAGGGCGTCACCTTCCTGACCGCTGAAGTGGACAAGATTCCGCAGAACACGGTTGCGCTGCCTGACGAAGAAACGATCCAGAAGATTCAGAAGCTGCTGGAGATGCTGGAGGACAACGACGACGTGCAGAACGTGTACCACAATGCCGAGCTGCCGGAAGAAGAGGACGACGAGGACTAATCCTCCGTCGATTTTCACTGCCCCCTGCCGAGGAGTTTTCCTTCTCGGCAGGGGGATTTTTTGTCTGATTTCTGATACTATTTCCAGATTCACCTGCGCCATCTGCTTGCGCCTTTTGCAATGTCCTATTATTCCGCCCAAAACAAAAAAATACCGCAGATTTCTCTGCGGCGTTCGTGGCTCAAATAGGATTCGAACCTATGACACTTCGGGTATGAACCGAATGCTCTGGCCAGCTGAGCTATTGAGCCAAATGGTTGCGGGGGTAGGACTTGAACCTACGACCTCCGGGTTATGAGCCCGACGAGCTACCAAGCTGCTCTACCCCGCGTCATTCCGTCGCTTTTATCGGCGACATTGATTATTATACCCTATTCCAACAGTTTTGTCAAGAGGGTGCGGAAAGTTTTTTTGCAGCAGAAGCAGAGGATGAAAACGCGGCTGCTGACCTTCTTTCCCGAAAGCCAGCAGCCACGCCAATTCACGCCCCTCCGCGAGAGGCGACAAAGCGCAAACGTCTCTGTACAGGTCATCAACCAATTTCAATTCACGCCCCTCCGCGAGGGGCGACGATTCCGCGCACGGAACGCCCCGACTTGGAGCTTATTTCAATTCACGCCCCTCCGCGAGGGGCGACTAATCCTTGGATTATACTTGCTCGCAGACCTAATATTTCAATTCACGCCCCTCCGCGAGGGGCGACAAAACGGGTTTATCAAGATACATATTTTTAAGTATTTCAATTCACACCCCTCCGCGAGGGGCGACAGATTCGTCCGGCGCTGTATACAGCGATTGTAAAATTTCAATTCACGCCCCTCCGCGAGGGGCGACTGAGAGTAATTTCCGTGCTATAATGTAAAATGTAAAATTTCAATTCACGCCCCTCCGCGAGGGGCGACTCGGATGTTAGGCTTCCCGGATTCTCCGGCGATTTTATTTCAATTCACGCCCCTCCGCGAGGGGCGACACAGCAAGCGGAGGCGGCAGGGAGGAAGGCGCGTATTTCAATTCACGCCCCTCCGCGAGGGGCGACATGGCGGAAAATAACAACTCGTTATTAGCTGGCATTATTTCAATTCACGCCCCTCCGCGAGGGGCGACATTTCGGAGGACGTGCCGAAGGAAGCCGTGACATTTCAATTCACGCCCCTCCGCGAGGGGCGACACGGTTGCGCGGGACGATGTAACCCGTTTCATCGAATTTCAATTCACGCCCCTCCGCGAGGGGCGACGGACTTGAGCACGCGCGTGCCGTCGTCGTACTCATAATTTCAATTCACGCCCCTCCGCGAGGGGCGACTCTGCCGTTTTGCGTGTTGTTTTCTTGCTTTTTGTATTTCAATTCACGCCCCTACGCGAGGGGCGACTCGGCCGCGTAGATCGTGCCGCCGCCGACGTGCCGATTTCAATTCACGCCCCTCCGCGAGGGGCGACCCGCCGGAGGGCTTCCTACTGCTCCGGCGGTGTATTTCAATTCACGCCCCTCCGCGAGGGGCGACGCGCGTGGATGGGAGAAGAAGCGCTGGAAGACCTCATTTCAATTCACGCCCCTCCGCGAGGGGCGACGGTTCTTTTCGCCGCCCGGACAGGAGAAGCACCTATTTCAATTCACGCCCCTCCGCGAGGGGCGACGGCGCGGCGGCAACATCACACTCGCACAGCGGCAATATTTCAATTCACGCCCCTCCGCGAGGGGCGACGGCGCGTGTGTATGCTGGGCCGTTCGTCCATATATTTCAATTCACGCCCCTCCGCGAGGGGCGACCTTCGCTGCCGTTCTATGCAAGAAGCGGGTCAAAACATTTCAATTCACGCCCCTCCGCGAGGGGCGACGGCAAAAGATATGCAATTTCTGCAAATCTTTTGTTCAACCCTTACAAATCAGCATGGCTTAACAATCGTGCCACGCAATTTGTCGAGATTATTTTGGTGATATTTCATAGAATCATCGCTTGAATTTTGACATCACGCCGCGCGAGACGGTCGGCCATTCATGTATGATTCACATGCGCTGAAAAGAGTGGTTTCAGCTTCCGCTATAACATCAGCAGTTCCCCGGCTTCAATGCGCGCAGTGCAACCAAGCACATCAATGCGCTCCTTGTAACTGTTGCCAAGGCGATAGAAGCGAACGGAGTCATGTTCTGCATCAATTGTCGCTGCCAATTGCGCCTTGAGCGCCGTCAGCTGTGCTGCATCAAGCAGGACTTCAAATACAGAGTTCTGAACACGCCGTCCATAGCGTTCGCAGAGTTTCGCTACACGCCTAAGCCGCGCTGCTCCCGCTTCGGTTGCTGTATTCACATCATAAGTAACAACAACCAACATTTTTTCACCTCCAGACAAACGGCGGATAGCAATCAAGATCCCCGCGCAAGACACGCGCCAGCATCATGGCCTGTACATAAGCAATCAGCCCAACTTGGATTTTTTCTCCGAGATACGGATGCGTGATTTCTTCCTGCTTTCGGTCACGCCATGCGGTAAGTACCGTTTTGCGCCCGCGCTCGTTCAGCATAACAGCCAGCGAATCGTACTCAAAGTCCTTATCCGTCAGCTGACGTTTGTTGAACAGCGACAGCGCCAGCCGGTCGCACAGCGGCGCTCGGAACTCTTCCAGCAAGTCCAGCGCCAGCGACGGCCGTCCCGGTCGAAGCGTGTGCAGCCATCCAGCCGCTGGATCTAAGCCTACCGTTTCAAGTGCCGCTTGAATGTCCCGCGTTTGCAGCGTGTACATAAACGACAGGACTGCATTCACTTCATTGCGCGGCGGTCGTCTGCTGCGCTCCACAAACTGGAAGGGGCATTGTGGGGAAATCATGTCGTCAAAATGCGCAAAGTAGCATTTTGCGGCGGCTCCTTCGATGCCGCGCATTTGGTCAACACCTGCGCATGTCTCCAGCTGTGCTGCATACTGGCTAATAGACTGGCAGGCTGCTCGAAGACTCTCTGCTGTTGCCGCATCCTGCGTCCGTGCCGTGCGCATCAATACATTTTTCTCGTTGAGCAGCTTGCCCACCAGGAGGTTCTGCACGAATTTCATGCGGAAGTCATCATCATCCAGCGCTTGATACTGCTTTTTTCTCAGCAGCACATTGCCGCTGACCGGCCCGCAAATGCGGCTGTAAAAGCGTCCATTCGACGATAGGAACGTCAGCGTAATCCCGTGCTCAGCGCAGAAACCAATCAGCGGTGTGGAGACTGTCATTTCCCCAAAGCACACGATTCCGTCCAGCATCACAGCCGGTACACTTGCTTTCTCTTCGCCGCCAATTTTCACGCAGATATTCTCGTTGCGGCAGAAAAGGTAGCTGTCTGGCGTTGTCACATAGAGGGTTTCCAGTAATTTTTTCATTCCGTCTCCACCCTCTCTGCTTCAAGAAGAAGCGCCTTGCAATATTCCTTCGCGGATGTTTTTACCTTCGGCATACAGTATTCCTGCATCGAGCAACGTTTGCATTTCGGGCCGTAAGCTGCCGACGGAATCAGCATTTCGCGGCGGACTTTCCAGAGTTTTTGCACAGTCTGCCGTACCTGTTCACGCAGCGCTTCATCAAGTTCCACATCCACTCTGCGATGCGCGGTAATGTAGAACAGCGCGCCCGCCGGGATCGTCGTGTGATACATTTCCTCTAAGCACATCGCCTCCGCGCAAAGCTGAATCTTGTATTCTGATTCATCGCGTATCTTCCCATGCTTGTACTCCACCGGCAGCAGCCGCACCGGGAAATCCACTGCGGGAATCGTGCAGCCGTTTTCATCCCGCACCGCTTCAATGCAGTCGCATTTTCCGCTGATTTGCATTTCGTCCGAAAAGACACTGTTCTCGTAGAGCTTCACGAAATCGCCGCGCCGCTCCACGCGCTGTGTATGAACCCGTTCATGCTCGGCGCGACCTTTCGCCGTCTCGACATTTTCTACCCATACACGTTCATTCAGCAGCAGCGCGGCGCGCCGCAGACAGTAATCTGCCTGCGACAGCCACGATAACGGAAGATACTCCTGCTCGTCATCCACGGGTAAACCAGCTTTCTCCCTGCGGCAGTTCATCCCAGACAATTTCCCCATAAGGATTGCTCAAAAAGCCCATCCGTACCCCCGCAGGCACCTTATCCAGCGCCACCTTTGCTTCATAGTCACGATAATTGCGGGGGAAATCCACCTTCTTCTGCACCGTCACCAGTTCAAAGAGTTTATGCGCCGGTGCACAGCCCAATTTGGCTTGACGTGCGCGCTGTTCAGGATTCGTATCCGTGCCTTCGTGCTTGAAGATGATGAGCGGAGAAACAACCTCCATTTCGCCCTTGCTCGCCGAACGGTCATGCTCATACATGTTGAGAATCGCCTCAAACAGCGCCTTCATATCAGCTTCATCGAATCCCGTTTCCGCTGCAAGATTCGCGCTGATGAAGCCACGCACCTCATACAGACCAAAGGGGATAATCTGCTTGCGTCCCATCGTGCGCAGCTTATCTTCAGACGCTTCCTGTTCCGCTTTCTCATATTCCTCGTAGGATTTGTCATTTCCGCCCAAGGCAGCTGCCATGCGCGTGATGGATATGTCCAGCGGCAGTACCGAATCCAAACTCTTGCCGAAAGCAAGTTGAACAGGACCGCGGACTTGCCCCGCATTGGGGCCAGTAGACATCACAGCCCCAAAGGTGCGCACATCGTAGAAGAGTTCACACGCTTTTTTGCGTGCCGCATAAACCGGATTTTTTTCTTTCGCACCTTCAATCCCCGCTTCGCGCTTTGCCAGCGCAATCTGCTTATTCAGATTCACCGCCTTCTGCACGAAAATCCCCATGCCCGGCACGCCCGGATAAGCAATCTCAATATAGTTGCGAATGCGGCGTTTCGTGGCCACGTCGGTGATAAATCCCTGCATGGTCTGCGGGTCAATCCGGGGCATGTTGCCCATATCCGGGTCGCCGTTCGGGTTGGCATTGGTGCAAGCAACATAGTACATAAATTCGTAACGGTTCTGCAGTGCCATTTTCTTATTCCTCCTCGTCCGTTTCTGCCGCAGCTTTCTGTTCTTTCTTCAATTTCCACAGTTCATTGCGTTTCCGGTTCAACTCCGCTGTCATTTGGCGATACCCCAGCGCAAAGTAAGCCTGCTGCTCCAAGTTCAGCATGGTGGGGATTTCCCCAATGTCACAAGTCACCTTATCCAGCATTTCCAGATACATCTTCAGATAGTCACCCTTGATTTTGTCCTGGTGCGGTACGGAGAGAATTGACAGCTGCCCCAGCACCAGCGCTGGCATCTGACAAGCAGACGCATAATAGCGCTGTACAATACCTGCCTGAACATCTCTCATTGCAAACTGCTGCATACTCGCATACACGGCGACCCACGCGCCGCAGCGGTACGCAACATTCGTATTTTCCGCCTGATACATAGCTTCTATCACGCCTTCCTTTCGATTGTTTTTCCGAATCAGCCATACTTTCAGCCATTGGCAGCACATTGCATCGGGCACGGGCGCATGTTTATCTTCTTCGCTGGCACTGGCCATTTGATTGCGAATGTATCGCAGTGCACGAACCGCCACGGAATCCGGCAGCATACTGTCCGTCAAGATTGCGTGCAGCACCGCTGGCGTAATTCCTGAAAGTTCCTTGTCCATCCGCTTGAAAACGTTCTTTTCGCTCTTTTGCCGCGGCATCAGACGAATCATCATTGCTTTCAGCGAATTAATTTTTGTGAATCCCGTTCCACCGAGATCGACCATTTGCAAGTCATTGCGCCATTGCTGGATGCTCTCCTCCAGTTCGCCGTAATTCCCGTGGTCGTAGCTGCGAACCATGACACGCCCTGTAACGCCGGACAGCAGGAGGATGTAATACTGCGTGCTGGCTGGAATCGCGGTTGTCGCTGCTCCGCTTTCAATGCTCTCGATGCGTTTGGCTGCAATATCGCGTTTAGCATCAGGATTTGACGGTGCTTCTACCGTTTCATCAAATTCTTCATCGTCGTCGTATCCATCATCATCTTCCGTCTGCTGTTCTGTTCCCTGATTCTTAGGATCGCCATCCAGTGCTTGCTGCATCGGGTCGCATTCCACAGGAACATAGCAGTCAAACCAATGGACAAAGCGCATTCCCGCCAACGTTGGCGAAAGCGTTTCGCTTGACATGAGATGGTCAAGCGCCGCTTTCACCGCGTCAATTGATTCCGCAGAAACAGGCGCATTCGCCGATTGCTTTAGCCCGTACGAGCAAAATGCTGGCTTGTCAAAGCAAAACAAAGCGTCACCGCGTCCATGTCCGCCGACTTGCAAGAGTCCCTTAATTGGCGGCAGGGTAGCAACCGGCATCGTTTTTTCTCCAGTAATCAGGCACAAGCTTTCTGCCGCGCCATGCTGCGCGAACTGCTGACGAAACTCCCGCCACCATTCCTGCACCTCCGGAATTTCGACAATAGGCGTTCCTGCAATTTCAAATGAAACGCGGTCTGATGGCTTCAGCTTCAGCCGCAGCAGTTCCTGCCGGACCTGTTCGCAGGAGGTTTCGTCCTCCAGCAAATGCACGCAAACTGACAATTCCGGTACTTTCTGCGCTGCCTGCTGAAGAGAAGCAAGAAAGTATCGATGCTTGAGCGTGTTGTCTTTCGGCTTTTTGCCTTCCTCTCTTTGCTCAACTTTGCTTTCCGGCGTATCTTTCCAGAAGACAACCTCGTTTTTTTCTACCAGCACATTGCACTTGTCTTTGCCATTCGCCAAGCTGCCAATGTCAGGGCAAAAGTATTCATCCTCGCCGTCCTGCCTCACGCCAAGGAACGTGCCATTCGCGCCAAGGCAAACCCATGCCTTTACCGTCTTTTTCACCATGCCCGGAGGCGGCAGCAGCTGGTAACGCATGGCATAATCGTACAGCGGTCTCAGCATATCGCATCCCCCTTCAGGACTTCCGGGCTATCATAGGGCGGCACTTCAATGACGCCCTGCTTCATCACCGCATGATACAGGGACAGCCTTGTCCGCGTTTTCTTGCGAACCTCCGCGTCATGCAGGTCAAAAATGTCGTACACCATCAAGCCCAAATCCATGTCTTGCTGAATCGGCTTTTCGTTCGGGTCACTTTCAGAAAAGTACGCGACGCATTCCCTTAAGCCGAGCGCAGGCTGGCAAAAGCACTTGCCACCTTTAATTCGCCGTTCAGCCTGTGCATACAGCTGCTCCACCGTACCATGATAATCCGGCCGCGGCACAATCTGCGCGGTAATGCGGTAGCGGACATCATACAGGAAAACCGTTTGCCGCTGTGTCCGCTCATCCTCTGCGCTGATTGGTTCCATATTATTGCCCAATATGGACTTCACTTCGTTGCGCCTGACGCTGATATAGCGGATAGGTTTCAGCACTTCAATTTTTGTCACCATCCAAAAAAATTCTGTTCTTTTGCTGTAAATACTTGACAGCATGCCTCGTGCTGCTGATGGTGTTGGGACTGCCTGCGAAAGCCTTTCTACTTTCGTTGTCGGCGAAGTGAAGCACGCCAAGTCGCCCCAAACGGTCACTGAAATCTCCATGATTTTTCATCACCTCCATGTTCTTCTCTCTGCCAAATCAGCAGAGAGGATAGCATTATCTTTGTACTATTTCAATTCTCAGCTTGTTAGCCTATCAGTGTTTCAAGCTGTCAGTACAAATATAATGTAAATCGAATGAATTGTCAATGGCAAATCTGGTATATAAGAATTTTTTCACCACATACAGTCATCATTTTTTAACTGCATCCCCGTATCCATATGATAATCACCCTTCCTGCGAAGCACCCAATAGCCGGATGGCTGCCTGCTCTCATTCCGCTTTCTTGCAAAATACAGCTGCTCCGCATAACGGCTGAAGTCATCATTCGCATATGCAGTCACGCACAGCTTTGCAGCTTCATGCATCCACTTCGCCGTCACGCCGTTTTCCAAGGCTTCTTCCTTCAGCTTCTCAAACAGCTTGTTTTCAGGTTCATATGGCACAAGCACCTGCACGCCATCATTCTTGATGATGCGATAGTGTTTCTCAGCTCCTGCATAATCCTGCATTTGGATGGCCTCGCTCAGCTCCTTCTCCCCTTTCAGCTTCCAAAAGAGCTTCTGATAGTAGCGCTGAATGTCGCTCGGATTCATCAGGTCAATCGGTTTCTCATCATGCAATTCACTAACCAGCATTGCCGCCTTCCTATACCAATTATCCGGATACAAATTGTCTTCATCCGGAAGGAACACAAGCACTTGCCCGCCTTCGGGATGGCGACCGTTTCGATTGCAACGTCCTGCCGCCTGAATGATTGATTCCAGCGGGGCCAGCGCGCGGAAAACGCTGTCAAAGTCCAAATCCACCCCCGCTTCGATGCACTGCGTCGCAACCACACGGCAAGGCAAGCCGTCGCGCAGCCGCTTTTTGACTTGCTCTATCACGACGCGCCGATGTGCCGGACACAATTCCGTCGTGATGTAGAATACTGATTCCGTCTCACATACCAATTTCAGCGCATCGAACAGCTTCTTCGCGTGCTTTTTCATGTTCACAATGGTGCAGATGCTCCGCTGTGCCGCCATTTTCTGCGCAATTTCTTCCCACGAGATTCTCTCATTCGGCAAAACTCGCCATGTCACCTGAACGCGGCGAAGTTGCTGATACATATCGGCATGGTTCGGACAAATCTCCGTAGCATGCCAAGTAAGATTAGGGATTGATTGATAATCCGGCTGTGTCGCCGTAGAAAAGAGCATCGTCACATTTTTCTTCGGCAGATTGCAAAGCGCCTGAATGGTTTTGAGCGTCGCAGGAAACAATTCTGCAGACAAGCTCTGCGCTTCATCGAAAATGATTACAGAATTCGCTAACCGATGCAGTTTCCGAAGATTCGGGGCTTTTGCCGCAAACAGCCCCTCGAAAAATCGCACGGATGTGGTCACAATGACTGGCATATCCCAGCGCTGCGCAAACTTTCGCTGCTCTTCTGTCAGCTGCCGTTGGCTATGATCTTCCAGCAAAACGTCATCCCCAAGGATTTTCCGATATTCAATTGCATTCTGTTCCGTCAGCGTAATAAACGGCAGCACAATGATGATTCGCTGCTGACCATTCTTGCGGCATTGGCGCAGCGCAAAATGCAGCAAGGCCAGCGTTTTTCCTGTGCCAGTAGGCGCTGTCAGGGTGTAAATCCCCGGCGCATGATCCCCCGCCCTGCCGCACGTTTCAAACAACTCATTCCGCAGTGCATTGAGTTTTTTATCAGCCGTTGAGTTTCTTGCTAATTCCGCCCGATGCGCATTTAAGCGCTCCAGCCAGTTTTCCGCATCACATTTCGGCGGTTCCGGGATGATTTCTCCATCTTCTTCCGCTGATGCGGTGTAATCTGCATCCACCAAGCAAGAAAGCAGCATTCGCGACCAAAGCATCCGTTCTTCTTCCCCAAGCGTCATATTCTTGATTCCAATTCGTTTCCAGTCCGGAAGTTCCTCACGAAATATATCTCTTAGCGCCTTGTAATTTTCTTCTCCTGTCAACGCGACCTCCTTTCCCTCGTTACCTTCCAACCACTTTTGCGTTGTCATGCATTCAAGTAGCGAATACTTCAGCTGATTGTAGCAGAGCAGCGTCCCATGATGCGCATTGATGGCTTCCAAAATGGGTGCATAATTTGTACTTGCAATTTTTTCACTTATGCACTCTTTCGTTTCTTTCCCTGCGTATTTACTCGTTTTGATAAGCAGCCACCACAAAAACGCAGCGCTCACCCTTGCATGGTCTACTCTGGATGCGTTTCCTTCCAAGACATCTTGGAATTTATCTGTGAGTTTGCCAGCATCATGAACCGTTCCGGCCATTTCCGCTTCTTTTTCCATGCCCAGTTGTCTTCCATACTCTTTGCTCAATTCCCCCACCGCGCAAAGATGTTCCTTCACCTCCACCTGCTTGCGTCCGGGACGCTTCGACTTCGCGTACCACTTCTTCATAGTATCTCTCCATCTTTTTGTTAAATTGAACAGTTGAATTGTATATTTAGTGAGTATTCCGCGCGAGATTGCGCAGCACGACCGCTCAAATTGAGCATCCATTC
>OKWR01001694.1_pt1 | contig 13797 bp, 13 predicted proteins | sample 1607101 | NCBI WGS metagenome assembly OKWR01 (sample SAMN04414076, study PRJEB24778) | human gut metagenome | material: faecal | host: Homo sapiens
CAGTTGGTAGAGCACGACCTTGCCAAGGTCGGGGTCGCGAGTTCGAGCCTCGTTTTCCGCTCTAAGGCGCTCGAATGGTGGAATCGGTAGACACGAGGGACTTAAAATCCCTTGGCCAGTAATGGCTGTGCGGGTTCAAGTCCCGCTTCGAGTACGTGTGGAGGCAGATCGTTTACGATTTGTCTTTTTTTGTTTTTATCCCCCTATATCCAACTCCTGCATGACTCGTAGAAATGAGTTATGCAGGAGTTGATTTTTGGAGTACGGTTTTTGTATCACATGTTTTTCTAGGATTCTATTTTTTCTTGAGGAACATGTGAAATTCTTCCAAGGGCTTGTCGTAAGCTTCTTGTAGTACCTTTCTGGAATTTGGCTTTCCGGGATGATAGGTGTCAAAGAAGATGATATTCCGATCTGAATTATATTTTAGCCAATTGCCATTTGAAGGAATGGATGGCTGAATAGCCTGATTGACTATGTCAAATACTCCGCTTCCGCAGCATACAATAATGTCCGGCTGTAGCAGTTCCAGTTGTTTCTGTAAGAACTCAAGATTCTGTAAGGCGTATTTTTTAAGATCTACTGTAGATGTCGTTCCGTTACCAATATCCTTTATGATGTTGATCACAGCAAAAGGATACTGAGTGAACGTTTCTTTGAGGTTTTTTGTTTCCGTAGCCTTGTCATACATTGGGAATCCGGATTCGACGGTATGCATAATTCCGTACAGACGGCTTAGTAATTCACGCCAAACCTGTTCTCCGACACATGTATCGAAGTCGTATTCCCGGTAATCTTCTCCCAGCAAGTCGTCCGAATTCGGTTGCTTGAGAACAAACAACACTTTGGGATGAATGCTGTTCCAGGCATTGGTGTTTGATCCGAAAAAGATTCCGTCAGCTACATAGGCCCGATTTTGAAAATGCTCCATACAGAGCTTGTCCAGTTGTTTGTTGATATTCATAAGGCATTGCTTTAGGTAAAGAATATTCCGATAGAGAAGATAACCATAGCCCAGCAAAAGCCGGCCATAAACATGGTACGGAAGAAGTATTTGATTTTTGAGTCCAGCATCGTGCTTCTGCTAAAATGGAAAAGCATGGAGTAGGACGTTACTTCATCAAAGTTTTTGATTGCATAGATTGCTGTAATGATAGCCGGAATGGCGGCTCCAGCCAATGCGGTAATCAACAGTATCCATCCGTTTACGTTTAACTGTTCTTCATGGAGGATTCTAGTTTCGTTCGCTGCTAAAATACCCATGGTGAAACACACTAATAGGGCTGCCAATCCTTCCAGTTTGGAGATGCCCCAACATAAAAATGTTTTCATACTCTTGTTTTTTTAAATGAATAATTTGTTTCTTTATGATGAGGCAAAAGTAACAGGAGCTTGTATTGATTTTTTGTACAAGCTCTTGTTATTTTATAAAAAAGTGTTTTTTTAGCTCAGTTGTAGTTTTCGCAGTTCGTTGTATAATAAGTTCTGGATTTCAAACTGGATATTACATTGTTGCAGATAAAGTTCTGTTTCTTTAATAGAAACAATGGCTGAAGATTCAAAAATATTTTTTATATCTTCCTCCTCTTGTATCAATGATTTTTCTGTATAATTATTTAAGAGTGCTTCGATATCATAACTATTTTTGCATATAGTTTTGATATTGGATAATTTTTCCTTTATTGTATGTTCCCAAATACTTTTTTGAGATGCCAAAAGCATTATTTGTTTTTGGATGGGGTTGTAGTTTTGGTTTGTCATTTGTGTTAGATTGGATTGAGTCTGCATGAAACTTTTCTCTAAAGTTTCCAGACTTAAGTTAAAAGCAACAATGTCTAGATTTTCCTTCATTTCAGACCACATCTGTTCTAGTTTATTTTTGAGTTCAGATAATACGGCTTTGAATTCTTTGTCTTTCTTAATGTAGTTTTTAATTAATAATATAGTTTTTTCTTGTAAATTTTCTTGTTTCTGTTTCTCGATATATTCTTTTATATCTACCACCTTTTGTAGATAGTCAGGTACATATTCTTCTGCAAAAGGAAGTAGTTCCTTCGCAAATGCGGTTAAAGGTTCAAAGTATTTTTCTCTTGTTTCCAGTTTCTTATTTGGAAGTAAAGACAAAAACTTGTTCAGTAATCCCTCTAACTGATGATATCTCTCGGGGAACTTTTTAATGACATCTAATGTGGCTTTTAGTTCTGATTCAAATATTCTTTTGAGTTGTTCCAAGTTATTTTTATAAGTTAGTAATACTTCTTGTATAGAATTATTGTTTCTTGTTTCGTCTATCCGTAGATATTCCAAAAAGAATATGTATAGAGTTATTGTTTTTTGTTCATCAGTCAGCTCATTGATATCCATGTATAGATTGGTTGGGAGGTAATCAGAGAAACGGCTGACATAATATCTTGAATCACCGATAAAGAATATCCGCTTCAAAATGTTTCTGCTCTCATTTTTTATTTCATAGTATGACAGATATATTTTGAACAGATCTGTAAAAGCACGCATTAAGTGGTCGTCTACATTATTTAATATGATAAAATTAAACAAGCAGATATCACCAATTTCTGTGCATATACGATTCCAAAAAAGACTTTCTTGGTCTGCTTCAACTTTGCAGTCTACAAGTGATTTATTATTGTGTGTAATGATAAGTAAATCATGAACAGAAGCATGAAGAGAATTGTCGCAGTGTAAGGACGTTGTGATGGTTATGTTAGAAATCAACTGCTTTCCAGAAAGGATACGAATTGCAGTATGAGGGTTTTCCAAACAAGTTGGAAAACCCTTTTTAATAATCAGGTCTGGAATTCTATTATTGGCAAAAGCTACCTCCAAGTTAACATTACTGTCATTGCCATAGAACGTAAAAAGAGCTTTGATCTGCTCTTGCTCTTCAAAGGTCAGGGGAGATGACAAGGCTCTGAATGAAATAGTCATACAGTCATCACGCCCTTTGAGAATGCGGATAAAATAATCTGCATCTTCTTTAATGATAGCGTCAGCCGAGCAGCCGAGCAGTTCCTGTATTATGGTTTTATTATCTACACCCAGCAGAAGCATACGATTGTTTTTGCTTTTACAGTTGAAGAATGTTCGGACCAGACTTTCCAGCTTCAACTTCTTGTCTGTTTGGGATAAAACCGTTAATCTTTGAAGGATTTGTTTTGCCAGTGCTTCCATACCCCTATTTGTTATAATTGATATTTCTTATTTCATCGTCAATGCGTTCTGACATGGTGAATAATACATTATCCAGATGATCCTTGACTCTTTTTAAATAGAATGCGTCTCTGTTATATTCAGAAGTTTCTGAGCTGATCTCTTCATTTAATGACTGATATAGATCTTCCTTCTTTTCTTCCAATACTGATGCCAGACGTTCTTTTTTATCCGTTATTTCAAACTGATTTTCCAGATAATCATAAATTTCATCTTTAAGATCTGCCAGATGTCTTTTCTTAAGTCCGGGAACTTGTATCCAGATTTGGAAAACTGCTAATAGTGAGGGGATAAAGCCTAACAATCCCAAAGGGAAGAAATTTACTCCTAATATACTACCTAAAATAAGTCCACCAATAAAAAATCCTAAAGTTATTGGCTGCTTCATCATTTCCATAAAAGTACTGCCGGCAACTTTAGCTTGATATTTGGTATAGAAGGTTTGCAGGCTTACAGAATCCAATTGAATATGAAATACATTTTTCCAGTCAACCTTAAATTCGGTTATGGTATCTGATGTACGTTCCTGTAAGTCCATCTTCTTTTGCCGGTCTAAGGTCATATGCTCCAAAGCATCGCGTATGCCAATTCTTAATTGTTCTTTGTACTCTTCGAACAGACAATTTACACGCTCTATTGTATCCCGGAATATTCGATTATTCAAGTCACGATCAAAAGAGTTCAGCCACTCCATTACTTCTTTGGCGCTGTTTCTGGAGCGTAATCCATGTATATAATCTTTGTACTTATTGAAGCATTCGTTTATTTGTGTAGAGCCTTCTTTGCTTAAATCCCGATAGCTTCGTTGTACTTTTCCTGAGGAGAATACTTCTTTCAGCTGATTTGTATCTTTACGTTTCGGTAGAATAGGCTTCAGAAGTTCATCTAATTCTTCATTAAGCGTATTGATCTTGTTTTTCAGATTATTGAATTCAATAGACAGTTGCTGTACTTGACGCTTATATACCGGAGAAATTTCTTTTCTTGCTTTTCCGATAGCAATATTGCCTACTTCTACATGATTTAGAATCAGAGCACGCAATTCATTGATATTTTGTCCTGTATATGAAGAAACTGCAATCAGATTTGTATTGTATTTACTGAGAGAGGGTATATATTCCTGAATCAGGCTTTTTGCTTTCTGGAGCATTTCGTCTTCATTGTTACAGTCGGCATATAAGTCACTTTCTTTCCATAAGTCACTGAACGTCAGTACAGGAATTACTGGTAAACCAGCGCTGGTTTGAATATATGGTTCAATATGAACTCCTGCTTCACGGATGCCGTCTGCTTTAACAATAGCCAAAATCATATCCAAATTTTTGATATATTGTTTGGTCGTTGTCTGATCCTTGAAATAAGGACCGCCCAATCCTGGCATATCAATAAGGCTGATATTTTTGGTAGCAAAAAGCTGCGCAAAGTCGCGATTGTCTGTTGGTAGGTTCAAATAAAAGTAATCTACACTGCTGGTGTCAGTCTGGCTTTGTCCTACGCCGTTTCGTAAAGTTTCTATGTCGATAGGGTTGCTTACACCACCTTTTTTAACTTCGTAGGCATTAGGTGTGTATAAGTCCTTTTTAAAATCTACACGGGTTACTTTTGAAGTTACAACTCCCTCACCTTCTGGTAATTTAGATGTATCGTCTAAGGAGAATAGAGCGTTAACCAAGGCACTTTTTCCATGTGAGTATCTTCCTAAGAGTCCGACAAAAACTGGCGATTGAATTACCTCCATCGTGTGCTCCAGCTCATAGGTAATATCTTTAATGAGTGTTGCTTTAAAACGGTTTAGTTCACGTTTTATACCTTCTGTTTGAATTTGTTCAATGGCATCTGAAGTGAAATTGTTTTCAATTTCATTTTTTGTATCTTTCAGAATGTCGTACATTGTTTTTTCCATGATTAAATGATAGTGTTTAGATTAAATATTTTATTTTCTTTCAAAAACAAAACTTCCAGCTTTTTTCATGTCTTTGTCGAACCACCAAAAAGCCTCGTCTTTATAGAAATCTAAGGTAAAGCCACGATAATATCCGAATGTTGTGTTTAATTTGATTACGTATTGAATATCTCCATCATCATCTTTATATACGAAGCGATCGTCATTTTGAGAATCCTGTTCAAAAAACATACCTATTTCTAATGGCCCTTTTTCGGTGTTGGTTGATGCAATTTTCAAACCATTATCTGTATCTTCCAGTTTTACAGTATAATTTTTGAGTTTTTGCACATTTGCTACATCTTGGGCAGATTTACTCCTTTTGATGAATTCTTCAACAGTAAAATGTTTGTTCCCATTAGCGGATTGCAAGCCTTTTAAAATAAATGTTTGTCCGTATAAGGTGATACTTGCTGTAGTTAAGATAAATGTTAAGAATAGTTTTTTCATGATGTTTGGCGTTTTGGTTTAAAAACAAAAAGAGCGCAAACTAACTTTATACTTATCCGTTAGAGAAGGCTCTGGTAAACCCGTAATCAAGAATAAGCAAAAGCAGTCCACGCCCTTGGAGGGTGTGAACATCACTTTCAGCTTATTATTCGTGATTACTAAAATAAATTTACCAGACTTATCTCTTAACCAAATAATATGCCGATGACGTTCTAAATAATATGTTTCTTTTTACGTTATATCATACTTGTTGTTTTTTTGTTTCATTCACAAAACTAAAAAAAACGAAGCAATAATCCAACAAAACAGAGAACATAAATATCCGGACTGCTTTTGTACCGCAAAAATAGGGGGAGCTTGTATAAGAATTTTGGGCAAGCTATATTTATTTTTGCAGAACAATTAAAAAAGGAATAACTATGAAACTGGATTTTTCAATATGGCTGGTTAATTATCTTATGGATAGTAGTGCGACATTGAAAGAGATCAATGAGGCGTGGAGCCGGAGTTCATTGTATGATAAAGCGGTGTCGCGGTCTCTCTTTCATATTTACAGGCGAAAAACGGAAGACTTTTTTGGTATAGATATTATCTGTGATCGTAGGACGAATAAATATTATATAAAGGATCCAAGGGTGTTGAGGTCTGATCCGTTGAAAAGTTGGCTGTTGTCTTCCATGTCTGCGGTGACTACGATAGAGCGGTGCAAGGCCTTGACCGACCGTATTATGTTGGAGACAACCTACGGAGGCGAGAGTTTTCTCTCTTTGATAACCGAGGCCATGTCTGTGAACCGTTGCCTGCAACTTCTGTATAAACCGTTTTGGCATGAAGAACCTTACCTGCTTGTTCTGGAACCTTATTTTATCCGTCTGTTCAGGCAACGGTGGTATTTGATCGGTTTTTCACACAAGCACCGTGAAATAAGAATCTTTGCGCTCGACCGCATGAAAAAGATAGAGATGATGAAACAGACTTTTTCCATGCCCGAAGGAATGAATGTGGAGTCTTTCTTCTTTAATAGCTTTGGTATTATGCAGCAGGATAATATTCCGGTGGAGAGCATACGCTTGCGGTTTATTGCCGAGCAGGGAATGTACATTAAAACAAAACCTTTGCACCATTCCCAGCATCTGCTTTCGATGGATAGCGATTATATGGTTTTTGAATATCGTCTGAGTCCTACTTTTGATTTCTTTCAGGAAGTTTTGTCTTACGGGTCAGATGTAGAGGTGCTTGCTCCGGATTCTTTTCGTCAGCGGGTGGCGGAATGTGTGCGCTGGATGACGAAGATTTATCTTTAAGAGAGGTGAAAAATCCCCACCTTCATGTTTGTGGCATGAGGATGGGGATTAACTGTATCAGCATTTTCCTCCGCAGGAGCATTTGGGGAGTTCCTGCTTCTTGATTTCCGTGATGTAGAAGCGGGCAAAAGTGTTTTTGATTTCATCGCGTACACGGCGGAATTCCGAATCGATAAACTCCGGTGTGCCGGTGGCGTGCGACGGGTCGTCAAAGCCGATGTGCAGACGCTGGCCCACTTTTCCGGCAAAGGCCGGACAACTTTCATTGGCACCGCTGCAAACGGTAATCACATAGTCCCAGGCTTCGTTCAGGTAGGTGTTGACATGAGTAGGAACATGAGTGCTGATGTCAATGCCGGCCTCTTTCATGACTTCAATAGCCTTGGCGTTTACTTGTGGAGCCGGATCGGTTCCTCCAGAGTAAACCTCCAAGGAGGAGTCGAACGACTGCAGAAAGCCGTGTGCCATCTGGCTGCGGCAACTGTTTCCGGTGCAAAGAATCAATATTTTCATTGTGATGTTGGTTTTCAGTTAAAGGATATAGTTAAACAGATAACCCGAAAGGATAATGAAGAACGCCACCGTACCGAAGAAGATGCCGATGAGGCGCCAGCTTATGACCTTCTTGAGCAGTGTGGCTTCGGGTAGTGACAGACCGACTACCCCCATCATAAAGGCGATGGCTGTGCCGATAGGGATTCCCTTGGCTACAAAAACTTCGATGATGGGAACGATACCGGCGGCATTGGCGTACATCGGTACGGCCAGAACGACCGAAAGCGGTACGGCCAGCCAGTTGTCCTTGGACAGGCATTCCTCGAAGAAACCTTCAGGCACAAAGCCGTGCATAAAGGCACCGATACCGATTCCTATCAGAATGTAGACCAATACGCCACGTACAATCTGAGTGGCATCGCGTACAATCACGGGCAACCGTTTCAGAAAAGTGGTGTGCTCCTTTTCCCAATCGTCGGCCTGGGCCGAAGAATTGGCCTGGATCTGTTTCACCCAGTCGCTCAGATAGGGATGCAGGTTCATGCGTCCGAGAACAAAGCCTCCGATCACTCCCAGAAGTATGCCGCTTAATACATAAACCAGGGTGATTTTCACTCCGAATGAGCCTAGAAACATGGCCACGGCCACCTCGTTGACCAGCGGCGAGGTGATCAGGAAGGCAAAAGTCACTCCCAATGGTATGCCGCCCTTGACAAATCCGATGAAAAGTGGAATGGAAGAGCAGGAACAGAAGGGGGTGATGGCTCCGAACAGGGAGGCCAGCAGATACTGAAGGCCGTACATCTTGTGCGTGATCAGATAGTTGCGTAACCGTTCTATCGGGAAATAGGCGTTGATGATACCCATCAGTATACTGATGAAGAACAGCAGGATGATGATCTTTATCGAGTCGTAAAAGAAAAAGTTCACAGCTGTGCCTAAGGCGGTGGACGATGATAGTCCGAAAATGTCGTAGACCAGCCAGTCGGCGAAGTTCTGAGTCATATTCCCGCTGTTTAGATGCCTAAGATTTTCTTCACGTCGCTTTCGCTTGGTACCTGACCCTTCAGACGCACTTCTCCGTCAACAACCACAGCCGGAGTGACTATGATGTTGTAGTTCATGATTTCCATAATGTCGTCCACCTTTGTGAGCTTTACATCCAGATTGTTTTCACGAATTACTTTTTCAATAACCTGATAGGTTGTCTTGCATTTGCTGCAACCCGGTCCTAATACCTTGATTTCCATAATGATTTTAGTTTAAATGTGTTCTGATTAAAAATAAAGGATATATCCGTAGTAGATACCGATAAGGATGAAGAGTATTCCTACTATACGGTACAGAATTTTCTGTATGATCTTGATCTTGCCGTAGAATGTGCCGATACGAGCCGCGCTGAAAGCCAGAATCCAGGCTACGATGAGTACCGGAATGGCTGTGGCGATGGCAAATACTGCCGGGAGCAGATGCCCTTCGGCTGTTGTGGAGGCCATGGGGATGAGCATTCCGAAAAAGAATACTCCGCTGGTGGGGCAGAAGGCCAGTGCAAACAGTACACCGATCAGAAAAGCGCCCCAACCGCCACGGCGTGCTAGTCCTTCGGCGTTTCCGTTGACCCGAACTGAGGCAGGTTCAGTTTGTCGCCTACAAGCAGAAATAGTCCGATCAACAGTAGCAGGGGAGCGAGAAACCATTCTCCAAGCTTGCTGACGGTGCTTTGTATGCCGAACATGCCGGAGCCTTCCTGAAGCATGTAGATCAAAAGGCTGCCCAGCAGAGTATAGCTCACGATGTGCCCCAAGGTGTAAAGCAGTCCGTTGTGGAAAATCTTGTGCCGGCTTTCGATGTCCTTGCTGATGAATCCGATGGCGGCTATGTTGGTTGCCAACGGGCATGGCGACAAGGCGGTGAGCAGGCCCAGCAGAAAGGCGGTGACTGCCGGTATGGAACTGTTGTCGAGCAGGGTTTGCAGTTCGTCCATATACCGTTATTTTAGCAGATTCTTTACCGTCTGTACGAGTCCCTTCTTGAAACCTTCCGGATCTTTTCGTGCCTGTTTGAAGGCAAACGGAGTGAGGTTCTTGGCGGTTTCCTTGCCGTTGTTGTGTCCTACGACAAAGAGCGATGACCAGGTTACCTGATACTTTTCCGCCAACTTCTGATTTTCTTTTTGGGAAATGTCGATGGTCTTGAAAACCACTTTACCGTTTTTCAACCCTGATGCCAACTGGGTGTTTACGGCATTGCGCGCGTTCTTTTCAATGGCCATACAGGTGGCGCAGCGCTGTTTTCCGTGGAAATACAGAACTTCAACTTCCGATTGGGCTTTCAGACCGCTGTGTAGAAAAGGCAGACAAAATGTGAATGCCATTAGAATCCGTTTCATTTTTTCTGTTTGTTTTTAGTTTGTGTAATCACGAACATAAAGGCGAAAAAAAGATGCACTGACCGTGCAAGTTTTTATCTGTTGTTTGCAAAATTACAAACATATGCCGATACGACCAATTTTTAGCGATTGAAATCTTGTATTATTGTTCGTCTTTTAACGTACTTTAGCCTTGTGACTTCTGAATACTGCTTTTGGAGGGCTCAGAAAATGCTCCTGATGATTTTTTCAAGTTGTCGGGAGCATTTTAAGTAAAGGTTTTCTTATAAGCCATAAAGAAAAAGCTGTGTCGCCCGAAAGCAGACACAGCTTGAATGGATTGGAATTAGTCATATTTTTATTTCTGTACTCTCAGAGTGAACTTCTTGAAGTAAACCTGAAGTTCTTTGCCGGAGTTGTTGGCCAGACGGATATAGCTTAATCCCGGGGTCTTGATGTTTCCGACAATCTCGGTTTTTTCAGCCTCCTGAGTCAGCGGGACTGCGGTCCAGTTCTGTCCGTCGGCGCTGACTTCTACACGGAAGTTTCCGGCTATGTCTTTGGTTCCTAAGTCAATATAAATCTGTTCCATGCCGACGGCCTTGTCTGAAGCAATCTGTACGTAGCCGTTAGCTGGCCATTTGATGACTTCGTTCGACGGTGATACGTTGACATCCTGATGACGGGCGCGTACCGGCTGTATTTTCAGCTGAGGAACATCGCTGGTTAGTGTGTAAGGATTGTATTCAGCCTTGGCGTCCAGAGTGGTATTGTTTTTGGTGTTGTATTCGGTAATGGCCTTGGTGAACATTTCGTTCAGACTCGGTAACAGAACCAGGCTGCCCACTTTGACACCAGGTTGGTAAGGATTCTGGTTCTCGGTCATGTCCAATTCATACATCTGGGTTTGCAGCGAGCGTGACCGGTTATAATAAGTCATGAAGGTACTGTCTTTCTGCTCTATTGCCTGAATCATCTGGAGAACGCATTGTCCGTATTCACCTAATAACTTGCCTTGTTTCAGCCAAGGACGGATTTCTTCGATCAGGTAGGGATTCTCTGTGTCTGCCAGCAGAATGTCGCAAGCTGTTTCCAGTTGTTTGCATTCTGCCAATACACTTTCCATGGCCTTCTGTTCACCGGCTATCATAGCTTTCAGTGTAGGCTGTAAGTCTACACTTTCATCGCGGCGGAATCCGTGTCCGTTTGGACCGAGGTCAGAACTGTGTGATGCAAATTTTTCTAGATGTGAGCAATTCTGTGGCAACAGATCCTTGATGGCATTCTTCCATGACTTGATGCTGTCGTAGGTGTCCATGTTCCAGGTATAGTCGGCCACACTGTAGAGTGAAATCTTTGAGGCCTCGGCACGCTCCATAGGGTTAGATACGAAGCCGGACATATCGTCCTTGATATCTGTAGCGTTGCCGTAAGTCGGACCGAGAAGCAGGTGGTCACGCACGTAATCATTTACCGGGAAGTTCCACCAGATATATGCTTTACGCTTGATGAGCGGATTGATCCAGTCCAGTGTCGGTTTGTCGATGCAGGCGATGACGCGGTCGCCGGTCCACATGATATGGATGCTTGGGTTAAGCTTTTCGCCTAGAGTTGTCAGATAGCCGCCTTTTACGTTTGACCAACTCTTGTTGTATTCTGTCGGACACATGACGAGTGGAGTAACGTCCGGCTTTTTCTGGATAAACTCATTGTCAATGTAGTTCAGCAGTTCGGCTTGTTTGGTCGGGTTGGTTCCCTCGCCCCAGATATCGTCAAAGAATACGGCAAAGGAACGGACGCCCAGCTGATACATGGCTTCGAATTTTTGGATCAGTGCATTGCGGTCTTCATCGGTCCACTTGATATCTTTTCCCGGATGAATGGCCCATACAAAATCCACCTCATAGCGGGCAGCTTGTTCCACCAGTTCGTGTATCTGTGTGGCTTCCTTTTCAGGATAAGGCTTGCGCCAGTTTGGTGAAGAGTGGTAAGGGTCGTCTTTCGGACCATAGATATAGGTGTTCATCTTATTCTTTCCGTAGAACTCCAGCTGGCGCATACGGGCCTCGTGGCTCCATGGAGTGCCGTAGAAACCTTCTACCACACCGCGGAACTCAATGTCCGGATAGTCTTCTATGGTACACAGACTCAATTCTCCCTGACGGATCATCTGTCTCAGGGTCTGCACACCGTAGAATGTACCGCGTTGGTCGGCACCGGCAATTACAATGCGGTTTTTCTGGATTTCCAGATAGTATCCTTCTTTCTTCTGAGGAATTTTCTTATCGTATTTTTTTACAGCCTTGTCGCCTTTTTTACCTACGATTACCTGAAACTTGGCTTTGCCCTCTTTGTTGGGCATAATCTGTTTCAAAGCTTCAATGGCATGAGGGCAGCTGCCTTCTGCAACGACCAGTTTATAGGATTCCGGTAGAGCGAGGGTTTCTGAACTTTCCGTTAACTGAAACTCCTGAACTTTCGGCTGGAGGAGATCTTTGTTAGTTTGTGCCTGCAGGGAGGCTCCGCCTAACATCAGGCAGAATAAAGGGAGAAAGTAATGTTTCATGAGGTTTTGTTTTTTGAATTTAATGATACAAACATACGTAAATTAGTGCAGTTTCACAAGAATGTGTATAAAAAAAGCCCATTCTATAAAGAGTGAGCTTAAATCTTAAATAAAAAGTCAGATTTAGTTCAGGCATTCCTGAATAAACTGTTTCATTTCCGGAGTGTGTTCCTCAACGCTCAGCAAAAGCTGGAACTGGTTCTTGGTACGCACCAGATTGTGTTCCGGATACTTGATCTTGTAGTAAGTGTCTCCGTTGATATAGTCTGCCAGGAAGCGTACACACTGCATGTATGGGAACAATGCGGCAGCGTAAGGCAAGTTCTCGATCTCGATAGGAGTCAGGAAGCTCTGGGCTGATTTCAGGTAACCTTTGGTAAAGGCCTTGAAGATTTCCATATTGAAGCTTACCTTGCTCAGATCTGCCTCGTCCTCCTCGGCTGTATTGGCACCTGTACGCAGGAAGTCACCGTAGTCAGAGAAAATGAAGTTTGGCATTACGGTGTCCAGGTCGATAACGCACAATACCTGGTCGTTCTCGTCGAACATCATGTTGTTTACCTTGGTATCGCAGTGACAGATACGCTTTGGCAATTTGCCTTCACGGCCCAGACGCTCGGCCTTGCACATTTCGTCTGCGCGTTTTTCAATCTCGTCAATGTAGTATTTTACTTCGGCAACACGTCCCACTTTGTCTTCCTTAACGGCATCGCGCAACTGCTGCAGACGGAATTCCATGTTGTGGAAGTCCTTGATGGTTTCGCCCAGCTGTACCGGAATGTCAGCCAGCATGGCCTGGAAATTACCGAAGGCTTCTCCGGCAGCGTATGAAGATTCCGGATTTACGGCCTGCTTGGTGATGGCGTTTGGAATGAATACCATAATACGCCAGTAGCTTTCTCCGTTGAAGTAGAAATATTTGCTTCCGTCAACCAGAGGAACGAATGTCAGAACCTTGCGGTCGATGTCTGTTTCGCCTTTTTCTTCCAGTTTCTTGCGGATGTGTGAGGTCACAGCCTGAATGTTGTCTGCCAGCATCTCTACATCCGGGAAAATAGCATTGTTGATACGCTGCAAGACATAATTAGGCTGATCGGCTTCGCTTGTAGTGACCATAAAGGTGTCATTGATCAGACCGGCGCCCAGAGGCTTGATTTCGGCAACAGTGCCTTTAATGGCAAATTTTGATACAATTTCTTTCAATTCTGTTTGTTCCATAATTAGAGAGATTTATTTGTAGATTGTTACAAATATAATTCTTTTTTGTTGAATCACCTGCGTTTCGGTTCATATTTTTTGAATGCGATAAGTTTTTAGCCGTATCTTTGGCTTTTTGTTGAATGTTTTTATCCTGTTAATCTACTTTTTTCTAGCAATCGTAAATAATATTCCTAAAATCCGCAAGCAATCTCAATGGCAATCTCAATTGCAGTAAAGAGCTTGA
>OKWR01001703.1_pt1 | contig 13705 bp, 13 predicted proteins | sample 1607101 | NCBI WGS metagenome assembly OKWR01 (sample SAMN04414076, study PRJEB24778) | human gut metagenome | material: faecal | host: Homo sapiens
CGCAATGCCGCCTGTGCCTTACATCAAAGCGTGGGACAAACTTATGACCACACCTTGCCCTATGGATATCATCTCTGCATGGTAGCCGATGCCGCAATAGCCTACGGCCACGAAACCATTGCCACGGAAGAAGATATTCTGCCTTTGGTCTTCGGAGCCTATTATCACGACAGTATCGAAGATGCCCGACTGTCGTATAACGATGTGCGTAAACTGGCCGCCCACTTCATGACCGAAGAACAGGCACTGACAGCGGCAGAAATCGTTTATGCGCTGACCAACGATAAGGGGCGCACCCGAAGCGAACGTGCCGGAGCACATTACTATGCCGGTATCCGCAGCACTCCCTATGCCCCACTGGTCAAACTCTGCGACCGCTATGCCAATACCCGACACAGCCAGCAGTCTGCCCAAAGCGACAATGCCGCCAACCGGCATATGTATGAAGTGTACAGCCGAGAGTGGCCGCATTTTATCGAAGCCATCCGGAGCGAAGAAACCGACCAGCGTTTTCAGCTACCCCAAGAACTGATTCAAGCCACAGAAGCCCTGCTTACACCGCAATTTTGAGGAAAAAAATCCTAATTCATAAGTAAGCATTAATAAGAGGATATCTCAAAAAACCAAATGACTACTCCCCGAAATTACAAATTGTAACTGTAATATTTAAAAGGACCGTATCAAACTCTATATTGAGTAATGATGCGGTCCTTTCTTAAGTCTTTTAAGGTGTTCAAATTCCAAATTATAAGCTCATCTTCTCAAAAATGAATTTTGACCCACTCTCCTATTTCTAAAGTTTTCCCAGTCTGTCCTGCAAACTCCGGACAACCGCCTCATCGGCCGGCAGCCAGGTTACCGAACCTAGTTCATCAAGACTCAGCCACAAAGCATTTTCATGTTCTTTCAGCACCAGACTTTCCGAAAGCAAAGAGCACAAAAAACAATGCATCGTGAGGTGAAAGGAGGAATAATCATAATCCACGGTAATGAGATGTTCACCAACACAAATTTCCGTTTCCAGTTCCTCCCGGATCTCCCGTTGCAAAGCCTCTTCCCTACTTTCTCCAGCCTCTATCTTACCTCCGGGAAACTCCCAATAGCCCCGAAACTCTCCATAGCCACGCTGAGTGGCCAGAAACTTTCCCTGACGCACCAGTACGGCCGCCACCACTTCTATCTGTTTCATAAAAGTATCTCTGATTTTTTAATATTCAAACGTTTCCCCATTGCCGGATACACTCCAGAAAGCAATACCGCGCGGAACGGTAAACTCCTTCATACGCCAGGCCGATTCAAATCCCAAGGCTACAAAATGCATCGGCACGAACAAGCCCACGGAAAACTGCTCGATAAACTGCCGGGCCCCGCGCGTATAACCGTTCCCGATACGTCCATCTATGGGGAACAGCACCACATCAAAACGGTCCGTCACCTTACGGATATCCTTCAGTTCACCCAAATAACGCTTCTCTTCCTTCTCCGGATTAATCCATCCGTAAAAGTCGCCACTGAATCCCGACCTGCCCCGACGATGCTCGGCAAGCAGATGCGCATACCAGTTATTCAGGTCACCGGCATGAAAGATGCGCTTTCCTTCGCATTCCACCACCCAGGAAACCCCGCTGTCGGTGCTTCCCGTTGCCGTTACACGAATCCGCTCGTCTTGCCAGACACCTCCTTTGGCCAACCAGATATCGGCTTCCTCCATTCGGGCTCTTTTCCGTTTCAGAATATCCTTAGACAGAATGAAATGTATCTCCCGGGCCATATCCTTCCACGCAAATATCGCCCGGTTAAAATGATCCTCATGAAAATGGCTGGCAAACACATATACCGGTTTGCCCGACTGTAGCAATTGTGGCATCACACCGGCCGGATCCATCCAATAATCAAACACCAGAAGGCAGGTACCGGTATCTATGGCAAAGCCACTGTGGAAAATATAAGTCAGTTTCATCATTCCTATTTCTGTTCGATAAATTCAAAGATACAATTTTTTATTCTCTTTCCTAAAATTCCTGAAGAAAATAAGTAACTTTACGCAACAAAAATATGGCTGATGAAAAAACGTCACTTTGAAAGTACAAACTCACTCTTTCCGGAAGAAGCATTCGCTCCGCTACCGGAAAAAGGACAACCGGACGACATCCCTCATCCCACACGTGCGGACTACAACGACCTGTTCGAACGTCTGTCCCACTCAGCCTTTCGAAGCGGATTCCATCTTTCGGAGAAAGACCGGATCTATGTACGCACAAAGGGATGGGACACGCTGCGCCACCATGCCGCAGACTTCATCGCACAAAGGCTTGCTCCGGCGGTAATCCCCAACGACGGCAAACAGACTCCCATGCGCGGACATCCCGTATTCCGGGCGCAACATGCCACAGGCTGCTGTTGTCGCGGCTGCTTTTACAAATGGCATCACATCCCACCCGGAAGAAAGCTCACAGCCGCCGAACAGGAATATGCCGTAAATGTTCTGCTTGCCTGGATTGATCAGGAGATGAACAGAAAAGAATAGTCAAAGAAAAGCCTAAATCATGTAGAACTCTTTAAACGAAAAGAATATGGAAAGTTTTAATGATGTCATTTCGTCCGGCCAGCTGGTGCTGGTGGACTTCTACGCCACCTGGTGTGGTCCGTGCAAAACCATGCATCCGGTGCTTCAAGAACTGAAACAACGCCTCGGCGACCAGATTCGTATTCTGAAAATTGACGTAGACCGCTATCAGAATACCGCCGCACAATACCGAATCCAGTCCGTACCGACCCTAATGCTCTTCCGTAACGGACAGACCCTGTGGCGACAGAGTGGCGCCTTACCTCTTCCGGCTTTGCTAGAGCAGGTCAAAGCGCACCTGTAAGTATACCAAAATATCATTGGGATGAAACTAGAATTTCGTCCCAATAATTTTTTCAAATGATCCCGATCAAATAAGTCTACAGTCACCATTTATTGTAACAAGCTATCAATCAGCTTTTCTGAAGCATCGGGAATAATTTTCCGGAACTGACCGATCATCCGCTCTCGGGATTCCTGCGGTGTGCGGTCCGGATGACAGGCTTCCCGACCAAAAAGAGCCTCGGGTGTGGTGAGCAAAGACCATCCCCATCCGTATTCCCGTCCGTGCCGGTCACGAGGATAGACAAAATCTTCCGTTACGATATACCCTCCCATTTCCAGGCGGGCCAGATAAGCGTCGAACTTACTCCGCATTTTGGGGCCGGTAAAACCACATGCTGCCCGCAGTTCACGAGTAATCATACTGCCTTCACTCCGCAAAATATCCAGAATGCTTTCTTCCACACTCCCCTCCTCCGGATAAGGATAAATGCTCCGGCGGTAATTACAGAAGTCCGGCCACCACGCCTTGCTGATAAAAGCCGCCTTGCGATTGAAAAATTTACCGTAGGCGCAACCGCTTTCCTGCAAAATGGATCCTTTCCATTTCCAAAGCAGCCACTCCCAACTGCCATCGGGCAACTTTATATACCGGCAGTCTTCATCCACCACTTCCTCGGCCGACCAACCCAACCCCATACTCAATAAAGGCAGGAAGCCAACCTGATTGATATAGTCAATCAGTTCCAGGGAAGAATGCAACAACTCTTTTTTCATAAAATCTCATATCATTAACATGATTCTACCGGTTTCTTTGGTAAACATACCGGGAAACCGGCACACTACAGCATACACCTGCTTTCCGGTTACAGGCATCTTGTCTTTCCGCATGTGCAACCCGAAGCGGTTAATGGCATCGGCTATCTGTTCCGTAGTCATTCCGCCATTCCGTTTCATCAAGACATAAACTATCGCTTCTTCTATTTTCATGATTCCTACAAAGATACCATAAACATTTCTAAGTATCGTGTATTTTCCCGGAAATATTTTATGCCAGAAGTATTGCTGTTCGGACTAAAAATAGTATTATTGTATTCGAAAATACCATATAAAATGAAAACGATCCTTCCCAACCAACGCCATAACGGTTTTTTCCAACCTCATTATGACGACTTGCATGAAACACACTATTAGAAAAAGACGCTTATAAGACAATATAATGACCATTACAGAGTTTTAAACATATGGATATTCTGACGCATTTTAGAAGCATAGAAGAATTAACCAAAACACTCTCACGAGAACAAGGATTGCTGAGCGAGATGTTTGAGAAACGAAAACTTATGAAGTTTCCGATTGGACTTGCCATTAACCTTACAGGTGGGAATGAAACAAGATTGAGGAAACTGGTAGAATATGGGGTATTGGTGCAAACCGGCAATATGGTTGAAATAGAGAGCGACTACCTTAACTTCTTTGAGGAAGTTCTGAATGTCAATGAGGAGATCAGTGTGTTGAGTGTACAGGAATGTATCAATACATTGAAGGAACACATAGGGTATTTTCTGCAGGAAACCAATCCCAACCGTAAGGCAGGATATCAGGATAGTGTGCGTCAGCTCTTAAAGAAAACCGGATTCAGAACCTTGAAGAATGTGGTGGATCTGAAACGCAATATGGATAATACCTATAAACAGGAACCCAATTATATCATCAAAAAAAAGAAGCTGCAGAATCTGGACGAGAAGAGCCACAGCATTCGTGCCATGATACGTGAATGCGAAAAACTGATGGATAAGGAACACGCTTTTTTCATCATGGCCAATGATCCGCACATGACCAAAACTTGCAGCGATGTGAAACACGACTTTGTTGAAGCCTATCATGCATTAATGGAGATTGACCGGCAGATTATCTCCTACATCAATCAGATAGACCTTCAAAACAAACTTTACAAGAAGATACGAAAACTGAAATATCTGCAAGATCAGCTGCTTATCAAGACAGATACGAATCTCATAAACGTACTGAAAGAAAAAAATCCCGTCTGGATGGAATCCCGTCACTACAACAAAACCCGCCTGTCTTTGGAGATGCTGAGGGAAAACGAGCTAGTCGTCAAGTTGCTGAAGCGCATAGCCGAACGAAACGGAATACAGAAAACAGCGAGAACAGAAGCCGCCCCATTGACCGAGGAAGATCTGAAAGATCATTTCCAACTATTGAAGGAGGTAGACTCCACCGAGGTCTGGAACGCGTTTTTGGCATCAAGTTATCATTTATTTGAATTTATTCTAAGGTATGACTATAAAGTGAAACGTAACACTGAAGAACATGTTACCCTTTTCTGTCAGTTAGTTATCCTGCATCCGGATGAATGCCGGGCAACAGGTGAATACGCAATATATCAAGACATAGAATATCCTATAATTTATGCGAAATAATACTCAAAGAATATACGAGCGGTTAAGCCGGGGAGAATTCCTTTCGGTAGACAGTTCCGACACCTCTATACGCCATTTATACGAGGATATAGAAGAAAATCTGGAAGACTATACAGAATACTTCAAGGAAATCGGACTACAACTGGAATCAGGAAATGGTTATTTCTATTTTTCAAGAACAGGAGAGAGCAAACAGAGTATAGAACAAAAACTGGAAAGCTTTTCAAAATGGCTCGATTATCTGGATTTCCTGAAATGCTACAATCAGTCATTCGCAGCAGGGTACCAGTTTCGCAAAAGTCACTTGTTAGAACAGATCAGTCTGGACATCGAACTAAAGGAAAAGGCACACCACTTGTTCAAGAAATATGGTGCGGGATCTAATGTCGAGATTGTAAACAAACTGCTTCAGGAAATGCAGAATATAGGCTTTACAGAATGTATCAGCGAACTTGATGAGACATTTAAGGTAACTTCGGCATTCCACTATGCCGAGGATCTGGTGGAAATAATTCAAATAACAAACGAAGATGAAGTACCTGAATAAAATCATTTTTATAAATAGCGCAAATATTCCGTATGCAGAGATTTCTGTAGACGGTAATGTACATTTCACAGGAACACAAGGTGTGGGTAAAAGTACCGTATTGAGAGCTTTGCTGTTTTTCTACAACGCCGACAAACACCGTTTGGGTATCCAACAGGGACAAAAATCGTTTGATGAATTTTATTTCCGCCAGTCAAACTCTTATATACTTTATGAAGTGATGCGCGAAAACGGCGCATATACGATCCTCGTCAGCAGATATCAGGGACGTGCTTCATGGCGGTTTATTGACGCTCCCTACCAACGGGAATGGTTCATTGATGCCAACAAACTGGTATTAAGCGACTGGGTGAAAATCCGTGAACGGATAGACAAGAATATAGTGGTTTCTGCAAGGATTGACTCCGGTGCGATGTTCAAGGACATCATCTTCGGCAATACTCTTGACCACAAATACACTCGTTACGCATTGGCCAAGAGTTCTCATTATCAAAATATACCACGGAGCATCCAGAATGTATTTCTGAATACCAAACTGGATGCAGACTTTATCAAAAACACAATCATACAATCCATGAGCGACGAGGATTTGCCTATTGACCTGCAAACCTACAGACGGCTTGTCACCGACTTTGAACGGGAGTATGACGAGATAGACTGTTGGTTCCGACAAAATCGGGACGGCAGCTATCCGGTGCGCCAGCAAGCATTGAAAATAGCGGAACAAGGGCGCACTATTGTTGCGCTTGACCAGCAATTGGCCGATGTATGGCATATGCTCAATTATGCTGTAGCCTATAGTGAAGAACAGATTCCTCTTTTGGAAGTTGAAGCAAAAGACGTTGAAACTGACATAAAGAAAGAACATAGCCGCAAAAAAGACCTTACCACAGAATATGACAAAGAAAAAGACTCACTCAATCAAGACCTTGGTGCCCAGAAAAGCAAACTGAAGGAAATATCCCGGGTAAAGAAAGAATTCGAAACCGTTGATATTGACGAAATACTAAAACTTGCCGAACGTGAATCTGCCATCAGACAGGAATTTTCTGAAAAGCAGGCACTTTTAGAGGATTTGCTGAAAACCCATGCAACGATAGAAGAAAAGTATAACATGGCAAGGGGAAAGCTGGAAAATGCACGCCAGGCATTTGACAATGCCCAAAGAACAGCATATAATCAAAAACAGGCCGAACTACAGACAAAGCGTAAGGGACTGGAGGATGAACGCACCAGAGACAGAAACCGGATCATGGAGAATTTCAGCAACTGGAGACACGAGTCTGACGAACGCCTGCAAATGCTGCTGACCGAACAGAACAGGACGGATAGCGCACTGAAAGAGCTCCGGCACTGGCACCCCATGGCAAAGCAAATAAAACAGGTGGATGAGGAACTTCAGCAATTGGATTTTTCAGAGAAAGAGAATGCTGCCCAACAGACAGCTGTAAAGAGTCAGATTGCTCAAATTACAGCTGAATTTGAGATGAAAGAAAAGGAAATAAAGCAAGCATCCCAACGTGAACAGGAACGCCAGGATACAGAACGGACACATCTTCGTGAACAGATCGCGAAGATTAATGATTTATTGTCGCATCTGGATGGCTCTCTTTATCAATGGCTTTGCAAAAATGCCGAAGGTTGGGAGCATACGATCGGCAAGGTCGTTGATGAAGAAAGGATTTTATATGCCACGGGACTTGAACCTCAGTCGGTCCATACATCTGATAATCTGTTTGGCATCAGACTAAATTTGGAGAATGTTGCTTCAATACATCGTACACCCGATGAATATCGACAGGAAAAGGAGCAACTGGAAGAGCAGGTGCAACGGATCAACCGCCAACTCACACAATTACCGGTTATTCTTCAAGAAGAACTAACCAAGCTCGGTAAGAAATATGCCACACACATCAATCCGCTTCGTCAGAAAATGACTTTATTGAAGGTTGAAGAAGAACAGATACCAGCCAAGCGCCAGAATCTGCAAAACAAACGTCATCAACTGGAAATGGAAGAGCAGGAACTGATTCTTCAGGAAAAAGAAACACGTGAACGTTCCTTCAACGAAGCAGTACTAAAAGTAAAGGCGGAAAAGGAAACCCGGGAAAAAAATGATGCAAAAAATAAAAAAGATCTCAAGGAACTGGATTCCTTATTTAACAAGACAGCAAAAGCACTCGATGAAGCACTATGCGTTTTCAGAGATTCCCAAAAGGCAGAAGCGGATGTACGTCATCGCGAATTTGAGAATCAAAAAAGGCAACTTGACGAACAGCAGACAGCAGAACTTTCCGGCAAAGGTGTTGATACGAAGCTGCTTGAACAATATCGAAAATCCTTAGACAACTTAAAGGCGCTATTAAATAGGATTGACCATGAACGTTACATGGTAATCCGATACCGCGACGCGAAACAAAATCTTTTTGCCAAGGAACCGGAAATCAAGAATACGATAAAAACGATTGAGCTGCAACTAGTCATGCTCCGTCAGCGTTACGAAGACAAAAGGACACGTATCGAGAAAAAAAGCGGAGAAATGGAAGAGCGGCTGAAAAAAATTCTCCGCGAACTGACACATAGAAAAGAGGGGCTGAAACTGTATCATCAAATGGTAAAGCACGAATACCTGGTACCCGATACATTCCTCTCAGATGAAAAGAGCAAGAAAACAGAACAGGACTGTCAGCAACTTTTAAGCCAACTTAGGGGTACTGTAAACCAAAAACGGGAATCAATTGACAAACTGAAAGATATCGTAGTCAGCTTTAATCGCAACTTCAAGCCTCAGAATACCTTTCATTTCAATACCATGCCTGTAACAGATCATGACTCTGCAAATAGCCGTAGATTTACAGGACTTTATGGACAATAACAAAATAGAGGATTTCCGCAGGCGCACAAGTGAACACTATAAAGATATTCTGGGACGCATCTCTACAGAAATCGGCTCACTGATGAAGCGCAGATCAGATGTTGACGGAGTGATACAAGACATTAACCGGGACTTTATAGAGAAGAACTTTGCGGGAGTCATCAAGAGTATAGAACTCAGAGCGAACGAATCATCAGACAAGCTCATGCAACTGCTTATATCTATTCACGATTATGCCGTAGAGAATGCTTTTTCCATCGGCGAACTGAATCTTTTCTCCGGCAACAACCGAGATGAAGTGAACGGTAAAGTAGTGGATTATCTGAAGAGCCTGTCTCATCAGCTGCAGAACGAGCCTGGCCGACCGGCAGTATCCTTAGGTGACGCTTTCCGCCTACAGTTCCGTGTTAAAGAGAATGACAATGACACCGGATGGGTTGAACGCATTCATAATGTCGGGTCGGATGGTACAGATATTCTGGTAAAAGCAATGGTCAATATCATGCTCATCAATGTGTTTAAGAAAAAGGCCGCCAAAAAAAGCGGCGAATTCATGATACACTGCATGATGGACGAAATAGGACGCCTGCATCCAAACAACATAAAAGGCATTCTGCAGTTTGCCAATTCACGCAATATCTACCTGATAAACAGTTCACCAACATCATATAATCCTTATGATTACCGATACACCTATCTGTTAAGCAAACATGGAGTGAAAACAAGAGTAGAAAAATTGTTGAAACGAATAAATTAATCGGATCCTATGACGATAAGCGCATCAATACAGGCTTTGCTGGCTGGCAAGCAAATTGCCGGCTCAAAGCTAAGCCGAAAATTACTTGAAGAGCTACTGGCAGAAGGTATGCTATTGGTCGTGCCACGCGGCTCCAGAACATCATACCGTGCCCGTGACCCAAAAGCTTTGAAAAGATTTTTTCTTGACAAGGATGAAAGTTATCGGATTCTTGAGGTGAATCATTCGGGCTCCCGAGCATCGATGGCAGCAGAAACAGGAAACTCAAAACTTGTTACTGTCCGCTCTTGCCCCGGATTTCCTGTAAACAGCTATGAACCCATTGAATGTTTTCTTTGTGGAGAGCCGTTTCTGGTAAATCCTCAAAAAGGAAGCTTTATCTTTATCTCTGACTGGAAACAATTTACAGTTCCCGAAGACGTGACAGTAATGGGTATTGAGAATATGGAAAATTTCAGAATGATTCATCAGCAAAAAGAATTCTTTGAAAAATATCTCCAAACACACGGCTTTTCAAGCAAAGTGCTTTTTGTGTCCAGATATCCACAATCAACCGATCTCAGAAGATGGTTATGTTCTGTATCCAATCATTATCTCCACTTCGGTGATTTTGATCTGGCAGGAATCAATATATTTCTCTCTGAATTTCAAAAATATTTGGGCACAGAACGTTCTTCATATTTAATTCCGGACGATATTGAGTCCCGTCTGCAATCCGGCTCCATAAAAAGATTTGATGAACAATATTGCCGTTTTAAGGACATCAAGTCAGATGTACCCGAGCTGCAGCAGTTGATCGACTTAATTCATCATGAGCGAAAAGCATATGATCAGGAGGGTTACATATATAGTCATTCATAACAGACAACCGTTCTTTACAGAATGACACCCCACAAAAATAAAAACGTATCAGGATAAACCCCTATTCCATTCACCCGAAAAACGTAACTTTGTACGAATAAAGAATCAAATTATGAGCAATAAATACGAGGCCAATTCTGAGAATATGGCTAAAAAGAAGGAAAAGAACAAGCCCAAAAAGAAGAAAGTACAGAAGCTTTCCAATATTATAAAACCTGAAAATATGGAACTTGCAGACTGGCAGAAAGCCCTTCGCAAGCAGATTGCCATACAGGAAAGATTTGTCATTTCACAAAATACACAAACAGATGAACCGGGCTGTTATTCTGTCTTGAACCCCAAGACAGACAAGGAATATAAGGTAATTTATCGTGGTGCCAAATGCAAATGGAATTACTGTTCATGCATGGATTTCAAGGTAAGCCGTTTGGGTACCTGCAAGCATATTGAAGCAGTCTGCACTTGGATCAGAAAACGCAGGAAAACTATAGATAAGGCATTACCACCATATACCGCTGTTTATCTGCTCTATCCGGAAGGGCGCAAAATAGGTATACATATAGGAACCGAAAAAGCAGAAGAGTTCACAAAACTTGCTTCAGAATATTTCACAAATGACGGATATCTGAAACCGGAATCAATAGATTCATTTTCTACTTTTCTTTCAAGAGCCCAAAAGATAAGTGACACGTTCAGATGTTATCCTGATGCCTTGCAATACATCCTTGACTTACGCGATGAAAAGCGACGTTCAGAAATGGTCTGCCAAAAATGTACGGACAAATATTTAGAAAAGCTCCTGAAAGTACAATTGTACCCTTATCAAAAAGAAGGCATACGCTTTGCCATAAAAAACGGCAAATCAATAATAGCTGATGAGATGGGACTTGGAAAAACCCTCCAGTCCATAGGATGTGCGGAATTCATGCGCAAGGAAAACCTAATCTCATCAGTACTGATCATATGCCCTACTTCATTAAAATACCAGTGGAAAAAAGAAATAGAGCGATTCACCGGATGCCAGTCGATCGTCATAGAGGGCAGTCATCTCAGACGCAAATCAATGTATCATGAACCGACCTTCTATAAAATAGTTTCGTACAACAGCATCTGTAATGACATAAAAATACTCAAATACATGAATACAGACCTGATGATTATAGATGAAGCACAGCGTCTGAAAAACTGGAATACCCAGATAGCCCAAGCTATACGACGCATTCATGCCGACTATATGGTAGTTCTCTCAGGCACACCTCTCGAAAACAAATTACAGGAACTGTATTCTATAGTACAACTGGTAAATCCGTTTGTGCTCGGTCCCCTGCATGAATTTATTGCAAACACAACCATACTCTCACCTTCCGGACAAATCATCGGATATAAAAACCTCAATGTAGTAGGCGAACAACTGAAAGGCATCATGATAAGACGGCGCAAAGCTGATGTTCAGCTACAGTTACCGTCACGAATGGACAACATACGTTTTGTGCCTATGACCAAAGAGCAGATGGCCATGCATGAAGAATTCCATTCCATTGTCAGTCAAATCGTAACCAAATGGAATAAGACTCATTTCTTGAGCGAAAAAGACAGGAAACGGCTTCTCCTATTGCTGAGTCAAATGAGAATGGTATGTGACAGCACATTTATATTAGACCAACGCAGCAGACACGATACAAAGATAGAGGAACTGATGCAAATGGTGGAAGACATGATTGAGAACGGTAATGACAAGATGGTTGTCTTCAGCCAATGGGAACGCATGACCAGATTAGTTTGTCAGGAACTTGAAAAAAGAGGAATCATACATGCTAATCTGAACGGTTCCGTGCCTTCAGAAAAACGGAAACAATTAATGGATGACTTTACATCAAATCCGGATTGCAGAGTATTTGTTTCTACAGACGCAGGCAGCACGGGCCTCAACCTGCAGGTAGCATCCTTATTGGTAAATCTGGATTTGCCGTGGAATCCGGCTGTACTTGAACAGCGCATAGCAAGGATATACCGTATCGGACAGACCAAACCGATACAGATATTCAACATGGTGGCCGAAAAAACCATTGAAGAACGAATGTTGTCAACACTGAACTTCAAATCAAATATGTCCGAAGGAATTCTGGATAACGGTACAGATGCTGTATTCATGGAAGAAAGCAAATTCAACCGACTGATGGAGACTGTGGAAGAGATTACGGCAAATGAAGACAACCCGGAAAACACTTCCATGCAAAACGATGATAAAGCAGGAGATTCAACAGATGAATCGATTAAAGATCATCATAACGGTTTCAACAAAGAACAATTACAAGACAGCACCGGTAATGACACTGACAAAAACACTTCTGTAGCCCCCGACAACAATCAACAAACGGGAAGCAGACAGAAAACAAACAAAAGTACATCTCCTCATGAACTGGTAAGTCAAGGCATATCGTTCTTTCAAGGATTGGTTGAAACATTGGCCTCTCCAGAAAAGACGCAAACCCTTGTAGATACATTGGTCAAAGAAGATAAGGAGACAGGAAAAACAAGTATTGAAATCCCGGTTCCGGACAAAGAAACTGTGAGAAACCTGTTTTCAATGCTCTCAAAATTAATACAACAGAAGTGAATCTGATTGCCGTATGGATACCACCGGTTCTCAAATAAATGGAACAAGATTATAGTAGCAATATTTAATAAAAAATGATATGCGTAATTTTATTGACAAGAAAGCAGGTGCAAGCTTTTTGAAAGACTATTCTTATACATATGCCGTTCGACAGAGTCATGTAGAACTGATTATTAAGGTAAACAAGGGTGTATATGGCATTATCTGCCTGATTCCAGTTGGAGTGGACCAACTGGGGATTACATGCGGTTGGGGAACATTCTTCAATCGCTTGAACAATCATGAAAATCCAGGAAAACTACTCCAAAAGTTGGAAAAATCCTGTCCCACCGTCTGCGATCTTTTTACCGGACAGACTCCCTATTCCTTTATTTCGTTTCCGGATGAAAATAATATTGGTGCTGTATCGCTTATGATGAATACAAAACCTAATTTCAATCTTCTGGAGTTTATCGGTGATAAGAATGTCATAGATGAAGCGGAAAAATTGTTCTCATTTAATTGCAAATTGTACAATGAAATAAAAGAAAAATGTCCTTTTGAAGGATGGAGAAAAGGACTTTTGGATTTTGGTGGTTAAAGAATATCGGAAATCCCGCCCTTTGCTGCATAGGGGCGGGATTTCAGGATTATTTTCCGGTGCAGTATGTGTACATCGTTGATTATCAATAGTATAGCACTCTAAAAGGTACAACCAGTAGGTTGGCAAGTATCTGAGAATGTGTAAGTTAGTGATTTTTAGCACCATTCTCGGCT
>OKWR01001707.1_pt1 | contig 13679 bp, 9 predicted proteins | sample 1607101 | NCBI WGS metagenome assembly OKWR01 (sample SAMN04414076, study PRJEB24778) | human gut metagenome | material: faecal | host: Homo sapiens
CCTCCCCGCGCATGAGGACATGGTGCTTGTCGTAGTCGATGGTCAGGTCGCGGACCGTATACTTGCCGGACTGCGCGATGGAGTCGTTGTCAAGACCCGTGCGCGTATGGCGGATGGCCGTGCGGATGCGGGCAAGCAGTTCCTCAGGATAGAACGGCTTGGCTAGGTAATCATTGGCACGAAGGTCGAATCCTTTCAGTCGGTCAGCTTTATCACTGCGGTCGGAAAGAAAAAAAAGCAATACATTACGGTCTAGGGCACGAATGTGTTCAGCCACTTCAAAACCGTTCAGTTCGGGCATATTGATATCCAGCAAAACAAGGTCGGGCTTCACGGCAGGAAACTGTTCAAGAGCGATGCGACCGTTTCCAGCATATGTCACTTCGTACCCTTCGGCTTCTAGAAAACGTTTCAGGAGCATGGAGTATTTCAAGTCGTCATCGGCAAAAAGTATTTTTAATGCTTTCATTAGTGTCAGGGTTATGGGGTGAAACAGTAGTTATTGAGGAAAGCAAAGCACAAAAGTAGTGCCTTTCCCCGGTTGGCTGGTCAGGGTTATCGTTCCGTGGTGAGCTTCGGTCAGCAGTCTGACATAGCTCAAGCCCAGTCCGATACCCGGAATATTACGGTCGGGAATATTATTCCCGCGATAGAATTTATCAAATATTTTACTCTGCTCCGAAGCAGGGATACCTATTCCATTGTCGGATATGGCAAGGGTCAGTGTGTGTGCCTGCAAGGTGCACGAAATGCTGATAGCGACTTCACTGCCCGAATATTTAATGGCATTCTCCAACAGATTGCTGATGATGTTTGCCAAATGTACGGGGTCTGCCGTAACCAGCTGAGTGGTCATGGCAAAATGCGGAGTAATCACGACATTCTTTCCTGCGGGAATGTTGCAGAGACGAATCAGTTTTTGTATCGTTTCACACACATCGAAAGTACGGATATTGAGTGGTGTATGTTCATAATCGGCACGCGTCATATCTCTTACTTTCGCCAGATAAGCAGACAGGTTGTCAATCTCAAACATGGAGTCCTTCAGCACTTCGTCCATAGCGGCCTCATCTGTGCGCATGGATTTATTGTTGAGGAAGGCAACACACATTTTCAGTGTCTGCACAGGACGTTTCAACTCGTGTATCATCGTGTTCACAAAACTCTTCCTCATTTCATCTATCTTCCGCTGTTTCAGTATCGTCTTGATTTGGTAAACAAGGCAGCAGACGAGCACCAGCACCAGCAAGATGCTTCCGGTGAGTTGCCACATCATTTGCTTAAGTAACGGATTGACAGGTACGGTAACAATAGCCGTCATTGCCTGCTTCACCAAGGGATTGTAAGGATAAGTAACAAGCATACGAGGAGGAAACAAGTTCTCCAGCGAATGGTAAGTGCCGCGCCACAGGGTGGAATCAATGTTCACCTGCCGTATATCGGTAGCCGTGATATGATTGGCTTCAAAAAGAGAATCGAGCCTTGTAACGGTGAGGGGAAAGCTCAGTTCTGTAGAGAAACGGCCCGTCGCCTCAAAAATAAGTTCGCTGGGAATATTGTAGGTCGGCACACTGAATGTATCGCGACGCATCTCTTTTTCCTTAAAGGCATCAACAGCTCCCGCCGCCAGCGAATCACCCTGACTCTGCGTAAATTTCTCGTAAAGGGTAATGACACACCGTGAATTTCCTTTACTGTTGGTCAAGTCGGGCATTTCGATACTGTAACTCAAAGTCATCGGAGTATTGACGGTACGCTGCTTGTAACGTGCCTCAAACTCGGCATTCTCCAGTTTCAGAATTTCTGCATGAAGATTACGCATGTGTTCGTCCGCCGAATATCCATATTGATTGTAAAGCCAGTATGCCTGTCCGCCTATAATCAGCAAAGCCGTGATAATGGTAAGTATCCAGACCGTTTTTATTTGCTTTTCCATATTCTTTTCTTTTCGGCAAAGGTAAACGGTATCGTCGGATGTACAATGTACGCGAGGAGTTTTTTTAGACTGCGTAATATTTCAGTAATAACTTCCGACCTGCCAAAAGAAAGGAAAAGGATAGCTTTGCAGCATGAGAATCATAAACCTCAAACTTTTGTAATATGATGAAACTGAACAAGAAAATCCTGACCCTGATGCTAGTTTTCGGAGTCTGTGCCACGGCTGCCGTTGCACAAATCACAGTCGTCACCGGTGACAATATCAAGAAGAGCGAACCGATAGACGAACTTGTCTTCCGCGCCCAGTATGAATTGAAAATGCTTGAAGACACCACCCGGTCAGACAGCAAACCCAATTCGGAAACCATGATGCTTGAAGTGGGAAAGAAATCATCTCTTTTTTACGGCTATACCACCTATCTCCGCGACTCTGTCCTTATGGAGGACGTGAAGAACAACGTGTCTCAGGAACTCATGGCCGAACATACCTCCGCATACGGCAATGCCCGCATCACCTATCGCATCTACAAAAACCATCCTGCCGGAAAAGTAACAACGCTCGACCGTATCGTGACTTCCGCTGCGAGGAAAAAAACGACAAGCCGCAATGGACTCTCCTGCCCGATACTGCCACTATCCTGACTTATCGGTGCCAGAAAGCCTCCTGCCGTTTCCGCGGGCGCAACTACACGGCATGGTACACGACGGAAATCCCCGTCAGTGAAGGCCCTTGGAAACTGTGCGGACTACCGGGACTGATTCTCAAAGCAGAGGACAGCCGGGGACATTATTCGTTTCTCTGCACCGGCCTGCAACAGTTCAAAGAGTCTAAACCGCTTCTTTTCAATGCCAAAGGCTATGAATCCATAAGTCGCAAAGATTTGGATAAAATCTACGAACGTTACTTCAAAGACCCGGTGGGATATGTTGCCAGCACAGCTCCCAACGTGAAAGTCACTGTCAAGGATGAACATGGAAATCCAATCAAGAATTACACGATACCTTACAATCCGATAGAACTCCCCGATAAATAAAATTCCAACACATGCGCTCCACCATGAAAACAGCAATCATTCTCTCTATGCTGGCACTGATGTGCAACATCGACACAAACGCACAAAACACGATTGAGGGGCGGGTGACCGATAAGGAAACCCGCCAACCTCTCGAATCGGCAACTGTCATCATTCAACATACTGCCGATGCAACGGTCATCAATTATACCTTGACGGATACCGACGGACGATTCCGCCTTACGGTTTCGTCACCCCAAAGTGTCAAGCTGGGTGTGCTCTATATGGGCTACAAAAAAGTACTCCTGCCTATCACCTCAACTCACCCGATGGAGATAGCACTCGAACCCGAAACCATTTTGCTGAAAGAGGTTCAAATCCGCCCCGGGCGTATATGGGGCCGACAGGATACGCTGAAATATGACCTCACACGCTTTACCTCTTCTCAAGACCGAAACGTAGGCGATGTACTTAAAAAACTGCCCGGCATCAATGTCGAAGAGAACGGAACCATCAAGTATAACGGAAAGGAAATCAGCAATTTCTATGTCGAAGGAATGGACGTGAGTGGAGGACGTTATAATCAGATAAACAATAATTTGAAAGCAGATGCCGTGCAGTCTGCCGAAGTGATAGAAGGACACCAGCCCATCAAGTCCTTGCGGGGAAAGACCTTTACAGATGACGTTGCACTCAATCTGAAATTGAAACCGGAAGCGCGCTCGCAATGGATTTATACAGCCAACGGAAGCGGGGGGTATGGCGAAGAGGTGCTATACGACGCCTCACTCAGCGCCCTGCAACTGAATCGTAAACAGCAGACTATTTATAATTACAAGACCAACAACACAGGACGCGATATGCAGTCCGAACAAGAAGTGTTGGCGGCAGGCAACAGTTTTGATCGTATCACAGACGATGGAGCTCCCTCCTTTCTTCCACTACCCGGCATCACAATGCCTCTATCCCGCCAACGGTTGTTGTTCAACGACACCCATACGACCTCTGCCAACCGACTTTACCGACTGACGGAAGACAAGCAACTGCGCCTGCTCTTCAATTACACCCACGACCGTACTACCCAGCAACAAGGCAGTGACGAGACTTACTATTTCGCTCAAGACACCGTCCGCACACTCCACAATCAGAACTACCGACTGCTCACAGACTGTCTGAACGGTGAACTGAATTACGAAAATAATGCCGACAACCGTTACACACGCGAAAACTTTTCTTTCACAGGCGATTGGCAAAACGGCTTGTCAGCCATTTCAGGTGACAAAAGTGTCACACAACAGATAAAGCATTCAGGACTAGATATGAAAAACTACTTCAGTCAACTCCATACCCGGGATAAATATACATGGGGAATCCGCTCTTTTTTCCGTTATAGCTATCTTCCCTCATCACTGAAACTGACATTTGATGACGACCGGCAAAGTTCCACCCCTCTTCGGGAATATCAAGAAATGAATGTCAGCAATGCCTATACCGACAACTCCCTGTACTGGATGAGAAAGAAAAACGGAGTGAATTACCAACTCACGGGAGGTTTTCGGGGTGAACTTTCTTCCGTGACCGGCCCATATTCCGCCAACCGCTATATGTTCTACGCCACTCCCCATCTGGAGTGGAACCGGGAAGATATACTTCTGACAGCCGCACTGTCTGCCCAATGGAGCCATCTGCCTGAACAGTCCTGTCATTATCTGTTCCTGAATCCTTCCGTGTTCTTCCGCTACACACTCACTCCCCGCTGGAAAATGTATCTGTCAGGCAATATCACCCGTTCTACCGGAAGATTGGATGAAATATATCCGGTTTCGTATCGAAGAAACTACAGGACTATCATAACCAATCCGGGCAATGTCCCCGAAAACACACGCCAACTCTACTCTTTCTATCTGGAATATAAAAATGCCGTCAAGGAGTTCTTTTGGACAGCATCGTTCGCCTATCTTCACACAGACCATAACTTAATGACACAGAGTGATTATAAAGATGGCATCTTCTATCTTTCTCCTTATAAAAAAAGCAACTCTGACGAAAATTACACGCTACATTCTGTCCTGTCCAAAGGAGTATATGACTGGAATCTGAAATCGTCCGTCGAACTGACCATGAGCCGTACAAAAGGAAAACAATGCAATGACGGAGTGGTTCAAGACTACCGTTATGACTATCTGTCGGTTGAACCCAAGATAATATGGGCACCTTCCCGACTGTTTGAAGCTGCGTATCAAGCCAAATTGAGTTGCGGGAGTTCAAAAATAGGCAACGACAGACAGCTGGATGCTCTGTGGAATCTGTCACAGCGCCTGATCCTGAGCATAGGATGGGGCGATACTGATTTACGGCTTTCGGGAGAACATTTTTATAACGATATCGACCGCACAAAGCATCTCAACACATGGTTGGCAGACGCTTCACTGGTACAGCGTGTGGGAAAATGGTGCTTCACAGCTTCCGTCACCAATTTATTAAACAAGAAAGAATATAGTTATACCCTCTATTCGGCTGTACAAAGCTCTACCTCATGGATAAAACTCCGCCCACGCGAATATCTTCTTTCCATCCAATATCAATGGTAGAAACTTAAAAGTAGGACATTTGTGCTTCAATTTCTTTCTTTTTATGTATGTTTGTAAACAAACTATTAGCACACCTACTATGAAAACACGAATAAAGATGCCGATTGGCTTTTGGAGTGTAATACTGGGAGCTATGTGTGTCATTTCTTGTGGTGAAAAACAGAAAAGATCATTCAATGCTTTTGACACATATCTCCAATTCTATCAAGAAGTCAACGATTCTTTGTCCAAGAATCCCCGATATGTTTGTGCCGAGGCACAGAAGCGTATGACTGCCACAACCGACAGTACCACTTATTATCACTATGTGATGTTGCTGGCCAAAGCCTATATGTTTCGGTCGGATATGGACTCCGCCGCCGTATGCATGAATCAGGCAGAAGCTTATTGCCACCGCAACGCACCCACGCCTCAAATATCCGATTTGTATGCCGATATCTATAATATGCGCGGAAACGTACTCGCACGTCAGGCATTGGTAGACTCTGCGGTCATTTGTTTCAGCAAGGCACTCAACTATCGATTGAACGGAGACAGGAAAGAAGTACTGCCCGACATTTCGATAAACCTGGCCGATGCTTACGTGCGCACAGGACAATATGATAAAGGTGCTCTGTGGTATCGGAAATCCTTGTCTTTTTTTGACTCTCTGGGCACTCCCGAAGCCAAACGTTTTCCGGCATACTACGGATTGGCACAAGTATATATGGAACTGCGCGACTTCGAATTATGCGATTATTATTACGACATGGCTGCCCAATGGTATAGCGAAATGATGCCTTACGAAAAATGTATTTACCTCAACAATCGTGGAAACTCCTATTACTTCCGCAAGGATTATCCGCATGCACTCGAAATGTTCAGAAAAGAACTCGCGTTTGCCCGCAGTTATCCCGATATGGCTTTCGAAGTTCATCTGAGTGAGATGAATTTGGGAGAAACATTCCTACTGATGAATCAGACAGATTCCGCTGCTTTCTATCTGGCTAAGTGTGAAGATTTCTTCCGGTCTATCGGAAACATCAGTGCGCTCTATTATCTGGATACACAACTGATAGAACTGGCACTGAAACAGAATAATCTCGCATTGGCGCGCAAACGTCTTGCCGAAGCCGTGAAACCCGATTATGTGGAACCCAACATGCTTCACATCCGTAACCGGTATTTACAGCATTATTACGAGGAAACGGGAGATTATAAGAAAGCTTATTATTATCAGCGGGAAAACCAGCGCATTGACGACTCCACCCGTAATGAACGCATCAAGATGCGTACCGCCGAAATCGACTTGAAATACCGGCAGGACACTACGCTGATGAAGCAAAAGATATTCATCCAGCAGAAAGAGAACGAGGTATTGGGACTTCACCAGCGTATGTATGTGTGGATGTCCGTCTGTTTCCTGATATTAATATTGGCCGTCTTTATCTATCTTTATAATAAGAAGCAACGCCACCTGTTCAGAATGCGCAGCCAACATATGATTAACACGCTGCGCATGGAAAATATCCGCAACCGTGTTTCGCCTCACTTCATCTTCAATGTGCTGAACAGGGAAATAAACAGCCATAGCAACGGATACAGCGAAAATATGCGACAGTTGGTGAAGTTGATGCGCCGCAACCTTGAGCTGACCGAACATCTCTGTGTCACATTGGATGAAGAACTAGACTTTGTACATACTTACATTGATTTAGAACGTAAATCAATGGGAGATACCTTCGCACTTTCTCTCCATGTAGATAAAACAATCGACCTCACTCGCGAGATTCTTCCTTCCATGATGATCCAGATTCCGGTAGAGAATGCTATTAAGCATGCACTGAGGGAGAAACAGGGGAAAAAGAACCTGTGGATTGACATCAGGCGTGAACCGACAGGAGCTATCTGCATCAAGATAAGAGACAACGGAGGAGGATATAAGGCAAACAGCCATAACCGGGGTACGGGAACCGGTATGAAAGTGATTCTTCAAACAGTTCAGATGCTCAACAACAATAACAAAAAGCATATAGATATCTCTATCAATAATGTGCCATTGGAAGAAGGAGAAACAGGGTGCGAATTTGTTGTGATACTTCCCCAAGGCTACGATTACAACTTTTTAAAAGCTGTTTAATAGCTATTTTCACACGAATAGTTCCTGTTTGATGCCTAATATCCATAAATACAGAATTGTCGGTTTGTATCTTAACAGATGTTTCTCTACTTTTGTTTTATTAATAATAGCAAACAAATTATATGGACAGGCTTTATAAAATATTGATTATAGATGATGATGAGTATTCGGCGGATAACCTTTGTTTGGAGCTAAAACGTTACGGTCAGTTGGTGGTAGAGGGAATTGCCCGTAATGGTTCTAACGGAAAGAAAATGATAGATAAGCTTCGTCCCGATATCTTATTTCTGGATGTAGAGTTGCCCGACATGAAAGGAATAGAACTGTTAGAGCAAATCAACAGTTGTATCACGTGGAATATGCAAGTGATTTTTTATACTGCCTACGACAAATATATGATTAATGCCATCCGTGAATCTGCTTTCGATTATTTATTGAAGCCGATAGACCGTAAGGAACTGGAATGCATTATTACCCGGTTTCTGAAAAAGATGGACGAACCGGCTACGCCGATGGCTATTCCACCCCAAGTATATTCTACCGGCGAACATACATTTATGATTTCCACTCCCACCAATGATCTGCGTGTTCTCCGTTCTATCGATATCGGATTCTTCCGCTATAACTCCGACCGTAAATTATGGGAAGTAGTATTGAACAATCAGGTTCCCCTGCTACTGAAAAAGAACACCACAGCACATCAGATAACAGAGTACGCTCCCTGCTTTGTGCAGATACATCAATCTTATATCATCAATATTAATTATCTGATAATGATAAAGGAGAATCGTTGCGTCATGTACCCTCCTTTCGAGAAGATAACAGAGCTGATTGTTTCAAAGAAGTTTAAGAAAACATTGCAAGACTCTTTCTATCAGTTATGAAAATTGCAAGGAAGAATCGTATGGAAGTGTGTCAAAACTAAACCGGGCTATCCACGTTTTGACACAACTCCATAATTATGTGAGTATCATTTCTTTTTCGGATAGTTAGGTCCGTAGAGCATGGTCTTTTCACGCACCACCAATTGTCCGTCTTTCACAAACTCCTCGCCACGTTCGCTCAGATGGCGCACCATTTCGGAACGCATCTCTGCCAATCGTTTTTTATATTTTTTGTCATTGACAGCATTATGCAGTTCTTTCGGGTCTTTTACCATATCGAACAGTTGTTCTTCCCCGGTATGGAAATACCAAACGTATTTAATCTTACCGTCTGTCAGGGCACACCAATAATTATCGGCACTATAACATGTAGCATGTTCCAAATCGATATATTTGCGCCAGTTGGTTGCTGTACCTTTGGCCAATGCCAGCAACGGACGTCCGTCCATATCAGTGGGAACAGTTACCCCGGCTGTTTCGAGGAAAGTAGGAAGAAGGTCGCGAAGTTCTACAGGAGCATCCACCTTTCCCGGAAGTACCTTCTCTGCTGCAGGCCATTTCACGATATAAGGAATATGTGTAGAGCCTTCATACGGATATGTCTTTCTCCAATGATAATGGTCTCCCATCATGTCACCATGATCGGAGACAAAGATTATCAAGGCATTGTCATACATACCTTTTTCTTTCAAAGCCTTAATCACGCGGCCTATCTGCTCGTCTATAAACGTGATATTGGCATAATAATAACGTTTTGAATTACGCGCATATTCGTTACCGAAGTTGCCGTAAGGAGCATCTTTAGCAGCCTTTTCGGGAGCAAGTTCCTTTGCCCATTTACCACACCAATCACCGATAAACGGATCGGGCACCTGAGCATCTTTATACATATCTATATATCGCTGCGGCGGATCATACGGACTATGAGGACGTGCAAAAGATACCTTCAAGAATAATGGTTTCTCACTATTGTCGTAGTTTTGGATAAGTTGGCAAGCCATCTCTCCCGTCCAATAGGTGGGATGAAGGTTTTCCGGCAACTTATAGTTGGAAGCACTGTGGTCGTTCCAGCCGATACCGGTCTCATCGGGATTCTTTCCGGGAGCCTGTATTTGGAACCACTGGCGATAGTCACTGGTAAAGTTAGGGTCTTCTATACGTCCACTTTCATCCAACAGGGTTCCTTCAAAACCGTGTTTGATGCGCTGCGGATGCCAATGCATCTTTCCAATACCGAAAGTGTAATAACCGGCATCTTTCATCATCTGGGGCATCTCATATTTATATTCGGGAGATACTTCTCCATACCCCAACAAGCCGTGATGCCAGGGAGAAAGTCCGGTGAGCATTCCCGCACGGGCAGGAGTACTGCTGGGGCAAGAAGAATACCCATTCATAAACAGTGTTCCCTCGCCGGCCAACCGGTCCAGATTGGGAGAGATGACAGCTTCATTACCCATACAGCCCAAGGCATCGCCCCGTTGTTGGTCAGTCATTATCAAGATAACATGCGGATGTTTTTGCGCGTAAGCAAACGAAGAACATAATCCGGCTGTGACAGCCAATGTACATTTCAAATTGGTTACAATACTCATATTTATTTTGGTTTTTCATGGTGTTATGCAGCAAAGATAATAAATTATCAGATACATTGAGCTACAAATTAGAACGGAAAAGGTTTGATATGCATCAAATTGTTTTATAGAAAGCTTTATCGTATCTTTGTAACCGTTTAATAAACCTATAAAAAGATGAAAAAGAAAACTTTACTGAAAAGTATTTGGATTTTATTGGTGATGTGTGGGGTGTCTGCCAATGCCGGAGCTCAGGATTTGAAATCTATATTGTCGGGAGTGGCGAAAGCTGTTGTCGGAAATAAGGCTACAACAGCTTCTTCCATTATCGGCACATGGACATACTCCGGTCCTGAATGTCAGTTCGAAAGTGAAAACCTGTTGGCAAAAGCCGGTGGTGAAATGGCTGCCAAGGAAGTGGAAGAGAAAATGATAGCCGTATATAACAAAGTGGGTATGAATAATATCCGGTACACCTTCAATGAAGACGGAACTTACTCTTATCAGATGAAAAAACGTACGGTCACGGGGAGTTATGTATTTGATGACGCCGCGAAGACAATCACCATGACAGGCAAGCTGGGACTGAAGACAGTGGCTTATGTTACGGTAACAGGGAATGACATGAGTATGGTATTCAAAGCAGACAAGTTAATGTCCATTCTAAAGACCATTACCGGAGCAGCATCGAAAGTGAACTCCACCGCAGCTACCATCAACAGTGTGGCGGAAGCTTATGACGGTCTGATGCTAGGCTTTGAGCTGAAGAAATAAACCATGAAGGCATTTATAGTTTAGGCATGGATTCCACGGAAGATTAGTTCCATAAAATTCATGCCTAAACATATAACAAAGTACTTTATTCTTTATCCTTCAGTGCGGCAAAGATAAGTCCTTCCAGTTCTTCCGCCAATTCCGGATTGTCCTGAATCACCTGTTTGGAAGCATCACGACCTTGTCCCAGTTTGGTATCATTATAGCTGTACCACGAACCGCTTTTCTTAATAATGCCGAGTTCGGCTCCCAAATCGATAATTTCTCCGGCTCTAGAAATACCCTCGCCAAACATAATATCGAATTCAGCTTTGCGGAAAGGAGGAGCCACTTTATTCTTCACCACCTTTACACGTGTCTGATTTCCGATAACTTCCTCGCCATCTTTCAACTGTGTGGCGCGACGGATATCCAAACGTACCGAAGCATAGAACTTCAAGGCATTACCACCGGTAGTTGTTTCAGGATTACCGAACATTACACCGATTTTCTCACGCAACTGGTTGATGAAGATACAAGTTGTGTTGGTCTTACTGATGGCAGAGGTGAGCTTGCGCAGTGCCTGTGACATCAAACGTGCCTGAAGTCCCACTTTATTATCACCCATATCACCTTCGATTTCAGCTTTCGGTGTCAATGCTGCAACAGAGTCAATAACAATAATATCAATGGCTGAAGAGCGAATCAATTGTTCCGCAATTTCCAATGCCTGCTCACCATTGTCCGGCTGTGAGATCCACAGGTTATCTACATCCACTCCCAGTTTGGAAGCATAGAAACGATCGAATGCATGTTCCGCATCAATAAAAGCAGCGATTCCTCCCGCTTTTTGAGCTTCGGCAATAGCATGGATAGCCAATGTTGTTTTACCGGATGATTCAGGGCCGTATATCTCGATGATTCTTCCCTTCGGATAACCGCCTACACCGAGTGCAGCGTTCAAGGCGATGGAACCGGTCGGGATAACCTCTACCTGCTGAACGTTTTCATCTCCTAATTTCATGATAGAGCCTTTACCGAAGTTCTTCTCTATCTTATCCATTGCAGCTTGCAACGCTTTCAATTTTTCGCTAGCTCCGGAACCCGGTCCTGCTGTGAATGGAATTTCTTCGTTATCTTTTTTAGCCATAAGATTTCTTTTTGGTCTGTTAAGTAAATTATAAAATTTGTTGGGCATGTTCTTTTGTCTTCACCTCTTTGGGAGAAATGACGCGCTCGATTACACCCTCTTCGTTAATAATAAAAGTAGTACGAAAAGTACCCATATATTTGCGTCCGTACATACTCTTCTCTCCCCATACGCCAAACTGCTCCACCAATTTCTTGTCGGTATCTGCGATTAAAGTAAAAGGCAGTTCGTTTTTCTCGATAAACTTCTGATGCGATTTGGCATCGTTTACACTCACTCCGATTACCTCATAACCTTTAGCACACAATTCAGAATAATTGTCACGCAAGTTGCACGCCTGTGCAGTGCAACCGGAAGTCATGTCTTTGGGATAAAAATAGAGTACTATTTTCTTTCCTTTGTAATTGCTCAAACGAATTTCTTCTCCCTTTTCATTCAGACCCAATATTTCGGGGGCTTTGTCTCCTACGTTCATATTCCATTCCTGTTTTTAAAGTTCCAAGTCTCCGTCCAACACTTCGTGCCAAGGCAAACCCTGCTTATTGAGCTGTTCCATGAACGGGTCCGGATCAAACTCTTCTACATTCCATACTCCCGGTCTCTTCCAAAGTCCTTTCAAGAACATCATGGCACCTATCATGGCAGGTACACCGGTAGTATAGCTGACACCCTGCATGCCGGTTTCCTTGTAGGCTTCCTGATGGCTACAGTTATTGTATACATAGTAAGTACGTTCTTTACCATCTTTGACACCACGGATACGGCAACCGATAGAGGTTTCACCTTCGTAGTTCTCACCCAAATCCTGCGGATTGGGCAATACGGCTTTCAGGAATTGCAAAGGAACTATTTTCACACCATTATAATCTATTTCATCGATACGTGCCATACCGATATTCTGAATTACACGCAAATGAGTCAGATATTCCTGTCCGAAAGTCATCCAGAAGCGAGCGCGCTTGATAGTGGGGAAATTCTTGACCAACGACTCCAGTTCTTCGTGATACAACAAATATGAATCACGAGGACCGATATTGGGATAAGTCAGGTCCTTATGAAATTCCAACGGCTTGGTGGTCACCCATTTGCCGTCTTCATAATAACGTCCGTTTTGAGTGATTTCACGGATATTGATTTCGGGATTGAAGTTGGTAGCAAATGCCTTATGATGGTTACCGGCATTGCAATCCACAATATCCAAATAATGCATTTCATCAAAGTGGTGTTTAGCAGCATACGCCGTATAGATGCCGCTTACACCCGGATCGAAACCGCAACCGAGAATAGCTGTCAGGCCGGCTTCTTCAAAACGTTGCTTGTAAGCCCATTGCCAGCTGTATTCGAAGTGAGCTTCATCTTTCGGTTCATAATTGGCAGTATCCAGATAATTCACTCCGGCTTTCAGGCAGGCTTCCATGATGGTAAGATCCTGATAAGGCAGGGCTACATTAATAACGATTTCGGGTTTGAAACTATTAAAAAGCTCTACCAGTTCATCTACATTGTCTGCATCAACCTGAGCTGTTTTAATAGCAGGATTACCGATTGCTTTAACGATTGCATCACATTTTGATTTAGTGCGGCTGGCAATCATAATGTCTGTAAAAACATCCGGATTCTGAGCCACTTTGTGTGCTACGACAGTACCTACACCGCC
>OKWR01001711.1_pt1 | contig 13638 bp, 8 predicted proteins | sample 1607101 | NCBI WGS metagenome assembly OKWR01 (sample SAMN04414076, study PRJEB24778) | human gut metagenome | material: faecal | host: Homo sapiens
GAGGCCGCACTAAAAGCAGGGGATACCTCCGCGGCCGCCGGATATATGAATACGTTACGCAAGAATCGTATTGAGAATTATACCGATGTCGCTTCTATCACGTTGGATGATATCTTACTGGAAAGACGCCTAGAATTATTCACGGAAGGACATACCGCTTGGGACGCTTGGCGTAACGGCAAGTCTGTCAACAATAAATTCGTAGGTGAGGTTAAGCCGGGCGATTACCGTACGATCATGGCAATTCCTATCGGAGAAATCACCGTATCAAGAGGTCAGTTGATACAGAACCCAGGATATTAATCCTTTATCCATAAGTATTTATTGATTTTAGAGGATGTGCCACTTCACCACGGCACATCCTCTTTTTCTTTGTACGCTCACGAGTGCTTCACTAGCTCGAACCGCTTGTCTACACAAGCAGGTAATTCATGCGGGTAATGGGTTACGTAAATCAAGGTTTTTCCCGGGCGATCGCAGAATTGCTCGATAATAGCAGCCGCCTTTTTCTTATTGCTCACATCCAGACCGTGGAGAGGCTCATCTAATATAATTAAATCGGGATCTTTCACGAAAGCTCTCGCTAATAAAGCCAAACGTTGTTCTCCCGATGATAAGGTCAAGAATAAACGGTCTTTCAAATGTTCGATGCCAAAAACTTTCATCCATTCCAAGGCTACCGTTTCTTGCTCCGCATTACACTTACGAAACAAACCGATCGAATCGAAAAAGCCGGAACCGACAATATTCAAGGTAGGGACATTCTCCTTATAATATAAGTGCATCTCCGGCGATACATATCCGATACGCTTCTTGATATCCCAAATACTTTCCCCGGAACCTCTCTTTCTATCAAACAAATACAACGTATTCGCATACGACTGGGGATTATCCGCGTAAACCAAACTCAGCAAGGTAGATTTACCAGCGCCATTCGGACCGAATAACGCCCACTTCTCCCCGTTCTTGATTTCCCAATCCAAATCTTTCAAGATCGTACGGCTACCATAGCGTATTTTCACATGTTCCATGCGTAAAGTCACCTCATGTAAAGAGGCTATCTTGTTCATATCCACAGGTAAACGAACCTTACCAACTTCCTCGCATGCATGAATGCCTTCCGTTGGAAAAAGACGGGCGATTAATTCCGTATCCGACATAAACTCCTCTCGAGTCAGCGGAGGCAAGCAAGTACGATCATGGATAGGCAATACATGCGTGATCATTGCCGGTATGTCATTGGGGTTAGATAATAACAAAACAACTTGAACACCATTCAATTTTGTCATTTGCCCTAGCATCTCTACCAATAAATCCCGGGAAGGAGCGTCTAAGCCGATAAAAGGATTATCCAAGATCAAGACACGAGGACGGCTAAGCAACGTCCGGACAATCAAGAATTTTCGTAATTCACCACTTGATAAGAAGATCAACCGCTTAGGCAATAAATCCTCTATACCGAAAAGAGTCAATATCTTCGCTAAATTATCAGAGCCGGCATATTCCTTCAACAATTCCTCGACAGTAGGCATCTCCTCCGTCTCTGTCGAATGCCAACGTTGTTGGTAATAAGAATTCCGGCAATCCGCCAACGAATAAATATCCTTAAACGCTATGCTCTTGATAAAGTCACTCACCTTACCATCCCCGGAGAACACGACCTCACCTTCCTTAAAAGCGAATTTACGCTGCATAATATCCGCTATCAAGGTTTTACCAGCGCCATTCGGACCGATTACAGCCCATTGCTGTCCTTCATCAATTCTCCAATTCACGGGTGCCGTAAACCGCAATTCCGGCAAACGAGTAACGATATTCTTAATATCGACCACCATCATTCCTTCTTTTTCCATCTTTTTTCTAAATAAGCCGGACAAAGATACATAGTTTATTAAAAAATGACAGCATAATGACAAAAAAAGGGGCCACTCATCACGAGCAGCCCCTCTATAGTATACAGGCACTTGGTATGTCTATGTTAACTAGTAGTTAATGAACGCCTGTACGTGTATCCCACCACATTTGTTTACCCCACAAATTATCCACGACTTCCGCATCGAAGGGAGCACAATTCGCATTGTTCAAATTACGTTCCTTATCAGGATACGGAGAGCGGAACGGGGGTACGTTATGATTAGAATAGTTTGCCGGACGGCCCGGAGCCGGATACAAGTTGTCTGGCACGCCTGTACGGCGATACAATGACCAACCTTCCATTCCTTGCTTGAACATGGCAACCCATTCCTCATAATAAATCTGTTTCTTATCATTCGTAAACTTACCCGCATTCGCAAGGTAATCCGCTATATCTTCGGCAGATACGCTATTCTCTTCCATGGAATAGGTAACAGCCTTATTGTATGCGTCCTCTGCGGAGATTCCGGTATTCCATCCCAACATAGATGCCTCAGCGACACAGAACCAAGGCTCAGCGACACGCATATAAGGAGAAAAACCAGCCAAGTCCGTAAAGAAACGTGCTCCCCAAATGGAATATTTAGAAGCTACCGCATTCGCTTTCGCCCCGATCGTATAACCTACATACTTAGGCTCACCGGCCTCCACACTTTCTTTTGTGGGTTGGAAATAAGATGAGCGACGAGGGTCCTCACGTGTATTCATATGATCCACGATCACGTCTGCGGCACAATACTCCGTCTTACGTGTACGATAACCGTCTGCCATCGGTTCGTAATAGTTGGGGTCTGTTCCGATCCACCAGAAGAAAGCATTATCATCGTTGCTTTCCATGATCGGATACTTAGTGAGATTACCCATGACTTCCTCTACGGTCTCCTTAGCCAACGCCGGGGAAACCTCTGAGATACGCATCGCTAAACGAAGACGCATAGAATTACAATATCTCTGCCACTTCTCGATATCACCACCGAATAACAAGTCTCCCTCGCCTAAGTCATCACTACCACCATCGGCAAAGCCATCCGCAGCTTCCTTCAACGTAGCCAATAAGCCCGGATAAATATCCTCTTGCTTATCGTATTTCGGCTGCAAGACCCCATCTGTCATCTTAGCAGCATCCGTATAAGGGACATCCCGCCAACGATCCGTGGCTACCTGCATCAAATGAACCTGCATAACCTTCGATACGTTCAGCATATTAGGAGTCTCATTAAACGTGGCACGCTTCTCGATATCTTTTAGGTTATTCAATATACGATACAAATACTCCCAGTTCGTATCCTGTACACCCGTACGGAAATTATAGCGGGACTCGTCGATATAAGTCATCTTCGAAGCATATCCGCAGAAAGTCATCGGCTCATCCATCGCGAACCACCGATCATACAGACGATAGGATGTGTAATATAAAGAATACGCCAGAAGATTCGTCGTAGGCACATCCGTAGGGCTATCCGGGTCTGTATTGACCTCCTCAAACGAATCGGTACACGAGCTACCGAATACAGTAGCACCGACCATCATAGCCATCATGAAATTCTTGATATATCTTTTCATATTAAATTCCTCAGATTAATGTTGATTAAAATGTTACACCTAATTTAAGACCAAAGCTACGAGAAGGAGGATAAGAGTTGGACTCAAAACCTACACCAGAGTTAAATCCTCTGCTTGTAGCCGTAGTCTCGGGGTCATCGCCACCGGTACTTGTAGACTCCGGATCAATATGAGCGATATTTGACTTATGCACCCAAAGCAACGCCAAGTTCGTACCAACCAATGATACATGAGCGGCCTTGATACATTTAGTCTTCTCTAGAATTGATTTCGGGAAATTATACGTCAGGTGAGCCTCACGCAATTTCAAGTAAGAACCATCGAATACCGACATCTCACAAATCGTATAATAATTATAGAAGAAGTCCTCCGCATTGACAGCGACATCATTAATCTTACCATCTGCAGTCTTGAAGACCTTGTCCGTCATATAATTCTGGCCAAGTACGACGCCATTCTCACGCAAATCGCCTTCTGCCGTGTGTTTCAAGATACCCGTCTGAGAACCGAATGCTTGTGTAACAGAATATACGTCACCGCCCAAACGGAAATCCAATAAGAAACCGAAGCTCCAATCCTTATAAGAGAACTCATTGCTGAAACCAGCCAACCACTTCGGCGTAACATCACCGATCTCTTTTCCGGCCTCGTAGACAGGAATACCATCCTCTACCAAGATCGAGCCATCCTCATTATATACGTAACCTGTACCTACCAAAGTACCCCAGCTCTTACCGACCATAGCATAGTTCTTCACGCTCCAGCTACTACCGATTTGGTAAGCGTCCAAGGACTGTCCGGTAACGGGATCTGTATAAAGCTCATCAATTCGGCTCTTATCTTTCGCCCAGTTCAACGTAGCCGTCCAGTTGAATCCCTTCGGATTCTTGATGATATCACCGGATACCTGCAACTCGACACCCTTGTTGCTGATCTTTCCAGCGTTGATATACATAGAGGTATAACCAGTAGAGGTAGCCACGTTCGCATTCATGATCTGATCGCTCGTCACCTTATTATAATATGCGGCATCAATATGCAAACGATTGTTGAACAAATTAGCCTCAACACCAACTTCCCAAGTCTTTACGCTCTCCGGACGAAGATTTGTAGGAGGAAGGATTGTCGGATTATAGAACAATGTAGTACCATTGAACGAAGAACTGATCAATGAATAATAAGCGTTCGAACGATACGGGTCCGTTGCGGAACCGATCTTTGCCCAACCACCACGCAATTTCAAGAAATTCAAATAATCGCCATTTTGCAATCCGGGGAATGTCTCGGTCAAGATCCAGCTACCACTGAAAGAAGGATAGAAGAAAGCGTCCTTGATCGTAGAGTCCCAGTCATTACGGACACTTACCTCGGCATAAGCCATATTCTTGTAGCCGATAGAGGCATTAGCGTATACAGAGTTTGAACGACGTTTCTCATGGTCGTTCAAGGTGTACGGGGTTCCATGAGCGTTCGCTACGGTAAACAATCCCTCTGCGGTCAATTCGTCCGCACCTGTCCCCATGATAGCTGTTTGATAATCACGATAGTTGGCTCCAGCCAAACCATTCAAGGCCCAATCACCGAAGTTCTTGTTCACGTAGGCGATAAAGTCCGCGTTAAACTCAGTCATCGAACGGTCGAAGCTACGAAAATATCCATTCGGATAGTCGATATTCCATAAAATACGAGAGAACTGATTAGAATCGTAATGATCCAAGCCCATACGACCTTCAAACTTTAACCAATCGGTCGGTTTGATATACAAAGAGGTCTTGCCATAGAAACGATTACGATCATAACTATTGGTATTCTTATTCAATGTCCAATATGGATTCGCATGGAAAGACTGTATCCAGTTATAATGCGTATATTTTCCATACTCATCCACTTGATCCCAATTATTCTTCAAATCTTTCAAATCAACTTGACGACCAAACCACTGCATGATAGACTGCAAAGCATTCGTACTGTTATATCCCGTACCCGGCAAGTTCGCGCTTTTCGTGCGAATATAATTCGCAGACAAGTCGAAATCAATATACTTATTAAACGTCATTTTCGTGTTCACCGCCATAGCATAGCGCTTCTGATCAGTGTTCGGGGTCGTACCGCTTTGATCACGGAAAGATAAAGATGCGCGTGTAGACGTTTTATCCGTAGAGGCAGACAAAGCCACCGTATGATTCATTGAATAACCCGTTTGGAAGAAATTCTTGATATTGTCCGGGCAGGAAACCCAAGGAGTAGCCTGACGCACGCCATCGATCACCGGGCTATTGTATTGCGGCAAATTCAATCCGATATCCAAGCGAGGTCCCCAAGACTCATCTGCGTTATCGTTGATACCACTACCCATACCATCTACATAATTGTAACCATTCTCCAAGGCAAAAGCTTGATAATCGCCAGAATATCCCCCCGCTTGCGCTTCCTTCCAATCATACTCGGAAGCGTAATAGCCTTGTCCGTACTTATTCTGCAATCTAGGCAAATTATAAACCCGGTCAATCGTGATATCACCCTCATAAGAGATAGATACACCCTTGTCTTTCTTACCGGATTTAGTAGTAACCAAGATAACGCCATTACCGGCACGCATACCATACAAAGCGGCAGATCCACCCTTCAACACAGAGATGGACTCTATATCCTCCGGATTAATATCATTCAAGCCGGAACCCAAGTTTACAGTGGCACCTTTCGCATTATCATTAGCGATAGGCACACCGTCCACAACGATCAACGGTTGGTTATTACCAAAAGAGGAATTACCGCGAACCACGATATTCTGCGACGCACCAACCTGTCCACCTTGAGAAGTAATCTGCACACCGGCGATCTTACCGGAAAGTGAAGTCGCCAAGCTCTGTTGGCCAGCTTTTGTCAACTCATCAGATTTCACCTCTTGCAGGGCATAACCCAAGGCTTTCTTCTCACGAGTCAAACCCATAGCGGTTACAACCACCTCATCCAACGCTTTTGAATCCGAGTCCAAAACAACGTTGATCACGGATGCCACAGGTACTTCCTTCGTTTTCAATCCTACATAAGAAATAAAGATCATCTTAGCGTCTCTCGGTACATCTAAACTAAAGTTTCCCTCAAAGTCCGTAACCGTACCAATCGTAGTGCCTTTCACAACGACAGCCGCACCGATCACGGGTTGCTGATCTTCCGATGATATAACATTACCTGTTATCTTCATCGTCTGTGCCGTTGCGACTCCTATGCCTATAAACAAGCATAATAACAAAAAAGTCAACCTTCTCATAAATACACTTTTTATTTAACAATTAATTATTTAAATCAAAATTCACACATAACTTACCATAGTTTACGAAGAACTTAGTTTAAAACAGCAGGATTATACATGCATATATATAAAATTACATTAAAATATTTACTTTACTTTTACATACAATCACACATACACCTAATCTTCACACTGCAAATATAAAGAATATTTTCTGTTAAAAACAAATAATACTATAGTTTTATGTCATTAAAACAGTCAAATATATTTCATAATGTCATTTTTAAACCTGTTAAATGCATATTTTGACACATAAGCAATATCATAATAACACAAAACCAATCAAGCAATAGATGTTTTTCAGTTAATCTATTTTACAACAATAAAGATTATACAAGATTTTAATATCATTTTAACAAACTATTTGATTTTTGATAAAAAAAGAAGATTTCCTTAAGAATCATAGCATTTCAACCTATTTCGCTTTCACTTGTAAATAAAATCGTTCTTCGTAGACTATGTTTCTTCCAAAATAAATGAATACATTTGCCTCACGTAAATCTTTAAAACTAATAGCATGAAACATTTTCTTTTAGCCATGGCTACTTTATGGTGTGTGGCAGGTACATTCTCCTCATTCGCAGCGGATAACAATAAATGGAAGCCTCTCTTCGGTAAAAATCTGGAAAACGCCAACTACAATCCGGAAGTTTGGAGCGAGACTGATGGCGTGTTAGGTGCCGTGAAGGACGAGTCTATCTGGACAAAGGATGAATATGAGAACTTCGAGCTGGATCTTGATTTTAAGACCGACGTGGGCACGAACAGCGGAGTAGTCGTTTACTGTACGGACACGAAGGATTGGATACCCAACTCGGTAGAAATACAGATAGCGGACGACCATTGTGAAAAATGGGGAAACGGCAAGCCGTATGAGAAATGCGGAGCCATTTACGGACATCTAGGCGCCGTGCAAGACAAGGTAGTCAAAAAACCCGGGGAGTGGAATCATATGCGTATCAAATGCGCCGGACAACATATCATGGTTATCCTCAATGGAAAGAAAGTTACCGAAATGGATATGAGCAAATGGACTTCCGGCACCAAGAACCCGGATGGAAGCGATATCCCAAGTTGGTTGCCCAAACCTTTCGCCGAATTACCGACCAAAGGATTTATCGGATTACAAGGAAAACATGGGGATTCATTAATCTGGTTCCGTAATATCAAGATTCGGAGTCTTTGATAGACCTATTATATAATGTACGTGAGGGGCCATAAACAGCCCCTCATTTATTTAAAAGACTCTCGTCCCTTTTCCTTGGTGAATCTCCGAGGCTTGCGTAATAATCACTTGCTTCACCCCGGCGTCTATCGCTTGGTAAGCGTTTTCCAGTTTCGGGATCATGCCCCCTTGGATAATTCCTTGTTCTACATATCCCTTAAACGCTATACGATCGATTTCCGGTATCACGCTCTCATCATCGTTCTCGTCCAACAAAACGCCTTTTTTCTCGAAACAGAACATCAATGTCACCTCAAAATATTTCGCCAACGCTTTAGCGGCTTCTCCCGCTATCGTATCAGCGTTCGTATTCAACATATGGCCTTGCTTATCATGTGTAAGAGGAGCCAGTACCGGCACGATACCTTGATGGATAAGAGAGGCTAGCAAATCGGCATTCACCTCTTTCACGTCGCCTACGAAACCATAGTCTACATCCTTCACGGGACGTTTATCCGAACGCATCAAGTTCATGTCCGCACCGGTCAAGCCTAAAGCGTTTACGCCCAACGCCTGCAAGCCCGCTACGATGTTTTTATTCACCAACCCGCCATAGACCATTGTCACGACCTTCAAGGTCTCGGCATCCGTAATACGGCGACCGTTCACCATCTTGCTCTCGATCCCTAATTGGGCGGCAAGCTTGGTAGCCGAGCGTCCTCCCCCATGCACCAAGACCTTATATCCCTCGATAGCAGCGAAATCGTTCAATAATTGACGAAGCGTTTCTTCTTCCTCAACGATCTTCCCTCCTACCTTTATCAAGACTAGTTTTTCCATACTTAATTCTTTTTTATAAAATTTTCTCGCCAAAGTTACTAAAAAAAGAAAGATTTGTATACATTTGCACTCGCAATGCGGTAGTAGCTCAGTTGGTAGAGCATCAGCTTCCCAAGCTGAGGGTCACGAGTTCGAGCCTCGCCTACCGCTCCTAAGAAAACACTCTCTGATTATCAAACTATTAACAGATAATCGGGAGTGTTTTTTCTTTGCAAGAAACAAATCATACACATAGCAAAAAGATACCGCAGATATAAGGTTAGCTTGTTTTCGACATTGTCGTGTATATTTTTGACAATGTCGGGAATATACTCGACAATGCCGAAAATATACACGACAATGTCGAAAACAAAATACATGCACAGAAAAATCCCAGCGGCTCAGCATATATTTACGATTATCCGCCAGGAAAAACAAGATTAGAAGGCTGGGATTCATAAATTATCTGTATGTTTGAAAGCAAAAAGCAATAAACAGACAATGACAATACGGCAGGGAAAGATTCTGATAGTTGACGACAACGAGGATATACTATTCACACTAAAGATGTTACTGCGTCCACGCGTAGAAAGTATCACCACTTGCTCCGATCCGAAAGAAATCAACCGATTAGTTTCCAGAAATCAATATGACGTCATCCTTCTGGATATGAATTTCACAACGGATGCCGTCAGCGGTAAAGAAGGATTCTACTGGCTGGAACGGATACTGGAAATCGCGCCGGATACAGTCGTTATCCTGATCACCGCTTACTCGGACACAGAAAAAGCCGTACGTGCCATCAAAGCCGGTGCAACCGACTTTATTCCTAAACCTTGGCAGAACGAAAAGATGCTGGCAACCCTATCGTCTGCCCTCGAACTTAGTTTCAGCCGCTCGGAAGTGCGAGCGCTTAAAGCGCAAAAATCAACGCTCACAGCTGCGACAGAGCCGGAAACGGAAGTAATCGGCGAATCGGCTGCCATGCAAAACGTGTTTCGAACGCTTGAAAAGCTAAAAGATACGGACGCCAACATCCTGTTGCAGGGAGAAAACGGGACAGGTAAAGATTTGATCGCCTACACGCTTCACAAGCAATCCGGACGCGGGAAAGAGCCGTTCATCCCGATAGATCTCGGAAGCATCCCACATGAACTGTTCGAAAGCGAACTGTTCGGCCACGAGAAAGGAGCGTTTACGGATGCGGACAAAAATAAATCCGGGCGCATCGAGATCGCATCCGGCGGCACGCTTTTCCTAAACGAGATCGGTAACTTGCCGTTGATGGCCCAATCCAAATTACTGACAGTCATCGAACAGCGCAAAATAAACCGGGTTGGTTCCACACAAGAGATCCCGATCGACATCCGCCTGATCTCGGCCACCAATACAGACTTGCACGCAGCCGAAGGACATTTCCGACAAGACTTGTTATACCGGATCAATACGATCGAGATCATAATCCCGCCTTTACGTGAACGGGGAAATGATGTGACGCTCCTCGCCCGGCATTTCCTGCAACGCTATTGCCAGAAGTATAAAAAAGAGATAGACGGCTTTTCCGACGAAGCATATCAACTGTTGAAACAGTATAACTGGCCGGGAAACGTGCGTGAACTTCAACATGTGATCGAACGCGCCGTAATCCTTTCCGAAACCCGGCAATTGCAATATGACGATTTCATGCTCCGCCTTCCTGTTTCCAACTCCCAGGACAAAGAAGGCAAGTTCAACCTGGAAGAACTGGAGAAAAACACGATACAGGAAGTGCTTCGTCATTGCTCCGGAAATATGACACAGGCAGCCAGCCTGCTTGGCATCACACGTACTTCCTTATACCGGAGGTTGGAAAAATACAGCTTATGAAACGTTATACGAAAAAAGCGGCCGGATTGATTTTCCTACTGTTGGCGACCAGCGTGACGTTCGGGCTACTTGTCGCTTTCCAGTTTTATATCTCCGCCATCGTCACGTTTGCCTTGATTTTGTTCGAGGGATATTATATGTTTCACATGATGGAACGCAGTGACCGCTTGTTCAAACAGTTTATCTGGTCGATTCGCTATTCCGACTTTCTCGCCTCCGGCACTCCTTTACAAAAACAGAACGACAAGATTCCGCAAGACATGGTGAAGGTCATGGAAGAAGCTTTGCAACATTACAAAAAACACCTGCAAGAGAAGGAAAGCCAGCTGCAATATTTCCAGGCTTTGGCAAACCATATCGACCTTTCCGTATTTGTCTACTCCGCCACCGGGCAGGTAGAATGGATGAACCAAGCGTTCAAGATACAAACGGGTCTGAACTTTGCCGAAACGATCGACGATCTGGCCACCTATCATCCGGAACTTCCCGCCCGCCTGCGCACTTTGCATCCTGGCGAACTGTCCATCCTGCAAGTCAGGCGGAAAGATGAATATTCGCAGTTGATCCTTTCAGCCATATCATTCGTCGTCCTGGGCAAGCCGCTTACGGTCGTCAGCATGAAAAACATCCGTTCCGTCCTGGAAAACAAAGAGACGGAAGCCTGGCAGAAATTGATCCGGGTTCTGACACACGAGATCATGAACTCCATGACGCCGATCGTTTCCCTATCCGAACTGCTCCGGAACAAGTGCATGGATGAACCGGGAGTCGATACGGAAGACCGGGAAGAGATCAACCAAGCTGTCGAAACGATTTTCCGCAGGAGCAGCGGCTTGGTACGCTTCGTAGAAAGCTACCGGAAAGTTACGGGCATCCCGATGCCTATTCCGGAGATTATACCGGTCAACCATTTCCTAGACAACATCAGCCTCCTGTTCAAGGACCAGAAAGACAAGATCAAGATCGTCCCCGCGACGGCACACCTACAAGTTATTGCCGACAAAGGATTGATCGAACAAGTGCTGATCAACCTGGTCAAGAATGCTTTGGACGCAACACGCCATTGTCTGAGGCCACAGATCGAACTGTCTGCCGGCATCAACGAAGAGGGCAAAACCTTTATCCGGGTAAGCGACAACGGGACAGGCATACCGGTTGAAGTTCAGGAACGTATCTTTATCCCATTCTTCACGACCAAACCTTCTGGCTCCGGCATCGGGTTGAGTATTTCCAGGCAGATCATGCACATGCACAAAGGAGATTTGTCCGTTTTATCCGAGAACGGACAAGGCAGTCGGTTCTTCGTTACTTTCGGCTCGATTCAAAAGTAAGCAAAACTTTTCTTTCAAGAGAAAAGTAATATTCCTACATTTGTATGCACAAAGAAACAAAGACAGCAGATAGTTATGATAAAGATATTCTCAACAGACAAAGTCAGAGAGCTCGATAAATATACCATTCAAAACGAACCGATCAGCTCTATCGACTTGGTAGAACGCGCGGCAACCGTATTTACAAGTGAATTTTGCCGCCGCTATTCCAAACAAACCCGCATTATCGTATTTGCCGGACAAGGAAATAACGGAGCCGACGCACTGGCAATTGCCCGTATGCTGACGGATGCCGGTTACCGGGTGGAAACTTATCTGTTCAATCCTACCATGCGTCTTTCCGAAGACTGCGAACTGAATAAGCAACGATTGCTCCACATGGAAAAGATCGAATTCACGGAAGTTGTGGACGATTTTGTCCCGCCCGAACTGGAAGAGCGGGATGTAGTGATAGACGGCTTGTTCGGTTCCGGCTTGAATCGCCCCTTAACCGGAGGTTTTGCCGCAATGGTAAGATATATCAACCAGTCGGATGCGACCATCGTCTCAATTGACATCCCTTCCGGCCTGTTCGGAGAAGATAACCGCAAGAACGATCCGGACTCTATTATCCATGCCGACCTGACGCTGACATTCGGTTTCCCGAAACTGGCGTTCCTGCTCCCTGAAAATGCAGAATTTGTCGGTGAATGGAAAGTACTGGATATTCTGTTACACCCGGAAATAATAGCCAGCACTCCGACACAATTCACATTAGTGACAGAAGAGGATATTGCTGCTGTCTTCCAGCCCCGTAACCGTTTTGCCCATAAAGGTACATTCGGACATGCACTGCTGATAGCCGGAAGCCAAGGAAAGATGGGAGCCGCCCTGCTGTCCGCAAAGGCCTGCCTTAGGAGTGGCGCCGGCTTACTGACTGTTCATATCCCCGGACGTGGCGAACAGATTTTGCAGACTGCTTTTCCGGAAGCGATGGTTGATCTGGACCAACATCAAGATCATTTCAGTTCTGTTTCCGGTATCAAAGCCTACTCTTCTATCGCAATCGGGCCTGGTTTGGGAAAACATCAGGATTCCGCAAAAGCACTGGAACAACTGCTCCAAGTAGTAGAAAAGCCGCTTGTGATCGACGCCGACGGATTGAATCTGGTCGCAGCCAATAAAGATTTATTGAAACGTATCCCTCCACGCAGTATCCTGACGCCGCATCCCAAAGAGTTCGACCGGATAGCGGGTGAAAGCATCAATTCATACGAACGGTTGAAAAAAGCTCAGGCTTTCGCTATCGATCATCAACTTTGTGTTGTCCTGAAAGGGGCTTATACGGCAATCTGTACGGCTACCGGGAATGTTTATTTTAACAATTGTGGAAATCCGGGTATGGCTACAGCCGGCAGTGGCGATGTTTTGACAGGTATCATCCTGGCATTGCTTACACAAGGGTTAGAACCTGAAACGGCTGCTGTCGCAGGTGTTTTCCTTCACGGGACAGCAGGTGACCTGGCTGCCGTCTACCGCTCCGAAGAGAGTATGATCGCCAGTGATATCACGGATATGCTGGGTAAAGCGTTCAAGCAGATAAAATAAAAACACTCCATTTATTTAACTCAATAAAGGAGGTGTGTCGAAACTATCCTGTTCCCGCGCTTGACGCGGGATCGCATTAA
>OKWR01001714.1_pt1 | contig 13628 bp, 6 predicted proteins | sample 1607101 | NCBI WGS metagenome assembly OKWR01 (sample SAMN04414076, study PRJEB24778) | human gut metagenome | material: faecal | host: Homo sapiens
ACATCAAATCATAAAAAACTCCTTCTGTGATAACCCGTTCGGACTTGGATATATTCAGAATCTTTGCATACGCCTCGCGCAATTGCCGTTGCTCAGCCGTCAGTTTACCACCATCGAAAGCCCCTTCGTTTATCCAGTTGCGCAAGCTGGCAAGACTCCAATAATCAAAAATCGTCGTGCGCCCGTCACGTCCGCTGAAACCCTCATCGTCCATTCCCGGCTCCCCTAATTCCTGTCCGCTGTAGATCATCACCGGATTGGTATTCATCATAGCCGACACGATCATCCCCGGAATTCCCGGACGCGGATCACCGGCAAAAAAGTAAGAGGCGATACGTTGCTCGTCATGGTTTTCAAGGAAGTTCAACATATTATGCTGGATACCTTCGAGTGACTGCCAACATCCGGAGATATTACTTGCCGGAGCCTGGTTACACATGACTGCCCGTACCGTATCGTACAGCCCGACCTTATCATACAAATAATCAAAATGTCCGTTCCAGATATAATTACGATATTCTGCCGGATTATAAACTTCGGCAACAAAGCAAACATCATACACCTGTTTCACCTTCGGGATCACCCAGTTCCAGAATTCAACCGGAACCATTTCCGCCATGTCGCACCGGAAACCGTCCACCCCTTTTCCCGCCCAGAAAAGCAGGATATCCAGCATCTTCGTCCATGTATTGGGAACCGGATCGAAATGCGGGGTACGGCCGTTCATATAATCAACGCCATAATTCAATTTGACCGTCTCATACCAGTCGTTTTGTCCAGGACAGGTACTGAAGCAATCGTTCCCCGTGACTTTCGCCGGAAATTCGCTATATTCAAAATCTTCCTGTTGAGCGCCGAACTGCAAACGCAAGGTCTGCCCCGGTATATAATAGAAATTATTATTGGGATCGAAAGCTTTCGAAGTATTGTCTTTTTGTCCCAGATCTTCCACATACGCCATCTTGACATCCGAATAATACTGGCGGGCAACATGGTTGGGTACGAAATCGATGATTACTTTCATTCCGGCTTCATGCGTCCTTCTGACCAGCGATTCGAATTCTTTCATACGGTCAGGTACATTATCGGCCAGGTCCGGGTCTATATCATAATAATCTTTGATAGCATAGGGGGAGCCGGCATTTCCCTTCACGACCGCCGCATGGTCTTTTCGTATCTGGTAAGCCGTATAATCGGTATTCGTTGCATGTTCGATCACTCCGGTATACCACACATGGGTAGTTCCCAACTCCTTGATCTTGGACAAAGCCACCGGCGTAAAGTCCGAGAACTTTCCTACTCCGTTTTCAACTTTACTTCCATTCTTCACCAGGGATGATTTCATATTTCCAAACCAACGTGGAAAGACCTGATATATTACCATCTTATTTGTCTGTTTCATCGCGCTATTTGTCAACTTAGTTACTATTTGGGGTGAACGCCGGAACATCCGGAAAAAGTTATGGCATCAGGGCATTATTTCTTCTTGCCATAATAGCGTTCACCAGAGTTTCATATTTATTTTCTTTTATCACGACCTCGAACGCCCGGATTGCCGCAGCATATCCGATCCCCGCGATCTCGTCCACATTTTCCAAGTCGAATGTCTTATACATACCGAACTCCTCCGCCTCGATCAGAACATCGCACATTTCGCGGTCTTCCAATGTGTTTGCCCGGAACATATAGTGATAAGAACGTTCCGCGATATGGAAAATCGTCTGCTTGTATTTTTGCGGGACAAGGGGGCTGACATTTACCCCGATGATACGCTCACATTCTTCACGGATGATGGAAACCGGGAAATTATGGAAAAGACCTCCGTCAACATAATGCACTCCGTTTATCACGACCGGGCTAAAGATAATCGGAATGCTACAGGAAGCGGTCACCGCCTCTACGATGGGGCCGCTACGGAACTCATGACTCTCGCCGTTGTCAAGATCGGTCGCCACGACAACCAGAGGGGTTTTCAGTTCTTCAAACGTTTTAGCTCTCAAATGACGACGGAGGAAATAGCGGAACCGCTTGCTGTCGAACAATCCCGACTTCGGGATTTGCAGCTGGGCGAATTCGGAGAACTCACGTCCGGTAAAGAGTTCTTTGATTTCGTCGGACGTATAGCCATCGGCAAACAAAGCGCCCATCAACGAACCAACACTTGTACCGACGATGATATCCGGCTTCAGACCGCATTCTTCCAGTAATCTAAAAACTCCGATATGAGCGAAACCTTTCGCTCCTCCCCCGCTTAGAGCCAAGCCTAATTTATAGGTCTTATGGTTCGTTTCTTCCGTCATTTGCGTTTTCATTCTTATTCTGTGACAAATATGCTGTTTTTTTTAGAATGAAACATTATTATTTACGAAAAAGTTTCTCTACTTCTTTATTTTTGTTATATTTACAGGTGAACAATAAAGGATCGTAAGGCACTAAGTGTCAAAACGATTAAATCCGTATTAAATTTAAATCTCATTGCTATGATTACACCTATTTTTTGGATCATACCGGTAGCCTCTATCCTGGCACTGGTATTTGCTTGGTTCTTCTTCAGGCAGATGATGAAAGAGAGTGAAGGGACGGAGTTAATGGCAAAAATAGCCCGACATGTACGCAAAGGGGCTATGTCGTACCTGAAACAACAATACAAGGTTGTTGCTTCGGTGTTTCTCGCCCTGGTGGTTTTATTCTCCATCATGGCGTATGGATTTGGAATACAAAACGAATGGGTTCCGATCGCTTTCCTGACCGGCGGTTTCTTCTCCGGCCTTGCCGGCTTCTTAGGAATGAAGACAGCTACTTATGCATCCGCCCGTACGGCCAATGCCGCCCGTTCGTCCTTGAACAGCGGCTTGCAGGTTGCTTTCAGGAGCGGTGCCGTAATGGGGCTGGTCGTCGTCGGCCTCGGTTTGCTGGACATTTCGTTCTGGTACATATTATTAAACATCTGCATCCCGGCAGAAGCGATGGATGCCACACATAAACTTACCATCATAACCACCACTATGCTGACCTTCGGAATGGGAGCTTCCACACAGGCACTCTTCGCCCGTGTCGGCGGAGGCATCTACACCAAGGCGGCCGATGTCGGGGCCGACCTGGTCGGAAAAGTCGAGGCCGGTATTCCCGAAGATGACCCGCGAAACCCGGCAACCATTGCCGACAATGTGGGAGATAACGTCGGAGATGTGGCCGGAATGGGGGCGGACCTGTACGAATCGTATTGCGGTTCGATCTTAGCAACCTCCGCATTGGGTGCTGCCGCATTCGTAGCGTCCGGCGATGTGGAAATGCAATATAAGGCGGTTGTGGCGCCAATGTTGATCGCGGCGGTCGGGATCATATTGTCGATCATCGGTATCTTTGCCGTCCGCACAAAAGAAAATGCGACGATACGCGAACTGCTGAAAGCACTTGCCATAGGGACCAACCTCAGCTCGGTATTGATCGCCCTGTCCACCTTCGGAATCCTTTATTTGTTAGGATTGGACAATTGGTTCTGGATCAGCTGTTCGGTCATCATCGGATTATTGGTAGGGATCGTGATCGGTCAATCGACGGAGTACTATACTTCCCAATCTTATCAACCTACCCAGCGGGTTTCGGAAGCCGGACTGACCGGACCGGCAACGGTGATCATCTCCGGATTAGGATTGGGTATGCTGTCCACCGCAATTCCGGTACTGGCCGTAGTTGTCGGGATCATCTGTTCGTTCCTATTTGCTTCCGGGTTCGATTTCAATAACATAGGAATGGGATTGTACGGCATCGGTATCGCCGCCGTCGGAATGCTTTCGACTTTGGGCATCACACTGGCAACAGATGCCTACGGACCTATTGCCGACAATGCCGGCGGAAATGCGGAAATGTCCGGTCTGGGCAAAGAAGTCAGGAAACGTACGGATGCACTCGACTCCTTAGGCAACACGACTGCCGCAACAGGCAAAGGATTTGCGATCGGCTCGGCTGCCTTGACGGGCCTGGCATTGCTGGCCTCTTATGTAGAAGAGATTAAAATCGGCTTGCTCCGTTTGGGCGAGACAGTCCTGAAATTTGCCGATGGCAGGGCAATCGAAGTGTCAAAAGCCTCTTTCACCGATTTCATGATTTATTATGATGTCACGCTTATGAATCCGAAAGTGCTGGCCGGAATGTTCCTCGGTTCCATGATGGCCTTCATGTTTTGCGGGTTGACGATGAACGCAGTCGGACGGGCCGCCGGACATATGGTGGAAGAAGTACGCCGCCAGTTCCGGGAAATTCCGGGAATTTTGACAGGAAAAGCCGAACCCGATTACGCCCGTTGCGTGGCTATCTCGACAAAAGGGGCACAGCACGAGATGGTGCTGCCTTCCCTGTTAGCCATCATTGCACCGATCGTCACCGGTCTGATATTCGGAGTGACAGGAGTAGTCGGACTGCTGATCGGCGGCCTGAGTACCGGTTTCGTACTGGCGATCTTCATGGCAAACTCAGGAGGAGCCTGGGACAATGCCAAGAAACATATCGAAGAAGGAAACCACGGCGGCAAGGGCAGCGAAGCCCATAAAGCGACAGTCGTAGGCGATACGGTCGGCGACCCGTTCAAAGACACCTCCGGCCCCAGCCTCAACATCCTGATCAAGCTGATGAGCATGGTTGCGATCGTTATGGCAGGATTGACAGTTGCCTGGAGTTTGTTCTGATTGAGTGATTAATGAAAAATAAAAGGCTGTTGTGCAAAATTTTTATGTTTATGAAATTAAAAACGTCATCTTTAAGGTGGCGTTTTTAATTTACTATCTTCCAAACCTTTACAGGTCCCCATACAACCTGATCTGAAAAAATATAAAACTCTTCATAATTAGTATCCTTCAACTATCAAAATGTTACTCCCTACCGAGTAAATCGGATTAATATAGCGGGTAAAATAAAATACCCTTGCGGGTAATATTTTTTAACGTATCAATTCGGCTACAAAAAACTCAAATAATGAGCATTCTGTTATTTTCCAAAACAGAACAGACAAATTAAATAGTATACACCGGATCGAATCGTTTCCTGCTCATATATTTTTAACTACCGGATGAAAGCATTCATAGAGAATTGCATGTATCTTTGCAGCCGGTATAACATAAAAACAATCTGTATGTCAATCTCACGCTTTAATGCAGTGGAGAAAGCATCCAACCGAAAGGCCGTGGAAGCCATTACTCCCAATCAGAAAGTATCCGAATATTATGGTGAGAACGTCTTCAACCGGAAGGCAATGCAAAAGTATCTCTCCAAGGAAACCTACAAAGCCCTGACCCATGCCATCGACAACGGAACCCCTATCGACCGAGAAATTGCCAATCATGTGGCTGCCGGTATGCGCATGTGGGCACTGGAAAAAGGAGTCACACACTACACGCACTGGTTCCAGCCTCTGACCGACGGGACCGCTGAAAAGCACGACGCATTCGTCGAACATGACGGAAACGGAGGCATGATCGAAGAATTCAGCGGCAAGCTGCTCGCCCAGCAGGAACCGGACGCTTCCAGCTTTCCTAACGGTGGATTGCGCAACACATTCGAAGCCCGCGGCTACTCAGCCTGGGACCCTTCCTCACCTGCGTTTATCGTAGACGACACCTTGTGTATCCCGACCGTATTCATCGCCTATACCGGTGAAGCGCTGGACTACAAGACCCCGCTGATCCGCTCTATCGAAGCCCTGAACAAGGCGGCCAAAGATGTCTGTAATTATTTCAACGAAGATGTCCATAAAGTCATCACCTATTTAGGATGGGAACAGGAGTATTTCCTGGTAGACGAAGACCTCTACTCCGCCCGTCCCGACCTGTCGCTGACGGAACGTACCCTGTTGGGGCATGAAAGCGCCAAAAACCAACAGTTGGATGACCACTATTTCGGTGCCATCCCCTCCCGGGTACAAGAATTCATGAAAGATTTGGAAACAGAATGCTATAAGTTAGGCATCCCGGTCAAGACACGCCATAACGAGGTGGCTCCGAACCAGTTCGAGTTAGCACCTATTTATGAAGAATGCAACTTGGCCAACGACCATAACCAATTGTTGATGTCGGTAATGAAACGTGTTTCCCGCCGCCACAATTTTCGCGTGTTGCTCCACGAAAAGCCTTTTATGGGCGTAAACGGTTCCGGCAAGCATTGCAACTGGTCAATGGGAACCGATACAGGCATCAACCTCTTCTCTCCAGGAAAAGACCGGGAAGACAATCTGCGTTTCATCACATTCGTGGTCAATTCGCTGATGGCTGTATATAAATATAACGCTCTGCTGAAAGCCAGTATCGCTTCGGCTACCAACGCACACCGCCTGGGAGCCAATGAAGCGCCTCCCGCTATCATATCTTCTTTCTTAGGGACACAGATCACAGAAATCTTGGACAAGTTTGAAAACTGCTCCATCGAAGATGCTATCGAAGTGGACGACAAGAAACGCTTGCATCTCGGCTTCGGACAGATCCCGGAGTTGCTATTAGACAATACGGACCGCAACCGTACTTCTCCTTTTGCTTTCACAGGGAACCGTTTCGAGTTCCGTGCATTAGGTTCGTCGGCCAACTGCGGCTCAGCGATGTTGGCACTGAACTCTGCCGTTGCCTACCAGCTTCGCCAGTTCAAACAGGATGTCGAGACATTGCGTGCCGAAGGAAAAAGCAAGGAGGCCGCCATCTTTGAAGTCTTGAAAGCCTACATCAAAGAATCCAAACCGATTCGCTTCGACGGAAACGGCTACGGTGACGAATGGAAAGAAGAGGCTGCCCGCCGAGGCCTGGATTGTGAAAACAGCGTTCCGTTACAATACGATGCATACCTGAAACCGGAAGTCATCCGGATGTTTAAGGAAACCGGTGTACTGAGCGAAAAGGAGCTGGAAGCACGCAACGAAGTGAAATGGGAAATCTATATTAAAAAGGTACAGATAGAAGCTCGTGTCCTCGGTGATCTCTCGCTCAACCATATCATCCCGGTTGCCGTCCGCTACCAGTCATTGCTATTGGACAATATCACCAAGCTGAAAGAGACTTTTGGCGGATATCCGGAATATGACGATATGTCGGAAGAGCCCCGTCGCCTGGTTCGCAAGATTGCCGGACATATCTGTTCCGTCACCCGCATGGTCGACGAAATGGTGGAAGCCCGCAAAAAAGCCAACCGTATCACGGATTTGCGTACCAAAGCGATCGCTTACCACGATACCGTCGCTCCTTACTTGGATGAAATCCGCAGCCATATCGACGACCTGGAACTAATGGTCGATAACCAGATGTGGCCACTGCCGAAATACAGGGAGCTTTTGTTTATCCGATAAGACGAAGAAAACATACCTCGAAAAATAACGTTTTCACCGGTCAAGAATTGATGCCGTACCGCATTCATTCCTGACCGGTGATTTTTTATACTAAAAACAAGTATATCTACCAAATATGCTTATCTTTACGAAAATTTCAAAACAAATCACCATGAAAACACAAACATTTATTTCCACTTGCGCAATAGCAGCCACCTTGCTCCTGAGCAATTGCGGTAACAAGCAAGACACCACATCAAGCAGCAATAAGAACCAATTGCTCATTGTCGAATACAAAAATTTGAACAACCGCAAAATCGAATTGCCACTCAGTCATTTTATCGAAGATTTCCGGATCGTCCGCCTCGACAATTCCGACGAAGCCCTCTTCAAGGCGTGGACCATCACACCAAGCAATAATTATATTGGTATCCGCCAATCAGGTGCACCGTTCAAACTCTTTGATAAAGATGGAAAATTTCTCTGCGATGTCGGTAGAATCGGACAAGGTCCAGGCGAATATGAAATCAGCATTTATGACGAAATTATCGACGAAAAAGGCGGACGTATCTTCCTCGCCCCTTTTTTCGGCAAAAAGATTATGGTCTACGGATTAGACGGAAAATGGATAAAGGACATTCCACTCAAAGGACGAGTCCAGAAACCCAAAATGAGACTCAACGAAGACGGTACGCTCTCCATCGTCCATATGTCGTTCTCCGAAGCGGAGCCACTCGCCTTTTGCATTGACATGGAGGGAGAGATTGTCAAGCGACTACCTGTTTCCAAGAATATGATCGTACAGAACTTCGACGGAGAGATCTTCTCTTACCAAAACGGTGGCGAGTTTGATTTCTTCCACACGGCAAACGACACGCTTTGGACGTACAACAACACCGAAAACCGGCTTGAAGCCCGTTTCGCCATGCATTTCCCCGACCCAGACAACAAGCCGATCCACATCTATCTCAATATACCTCAAGGTATCTTCGCCAATTGTTACTATTGGGATGTCACTACAAACCAACCAGGAGAAAGTAGTACCTACTTCATCGACCGCCAGACCGGAAAAGGACAAAAGTTCGACTTGATGAACGATTTCTTCGGTAACCTCCCCGCTTCTACGAACTTCAACAAGGGATACAACATCCAAAACTTCGAACCAATGGTTTTGAAGGAAAAAATCAAAGAGCACATAGCCTCTGGGAAATGCCCGGACAAGGATAAGGAAAAACTCACATCATTTGCCGAATCACTAAATGAAAACGACAATAATTTGCTGTTTATAGGAAAGTTGAAAAAATAGAGCCGAGTATTCGTTCATCTATCCATACCGGCATGAACATCCAAAGGTCTCCTTCATCCGTAAGCGAGTAAGAAATGATTGGATAGGCTTACGGATGGAGGATTGTGGGTTATTTTGGTAAAGTTAAAAAGTTTTACTATAGAAACAGCCTATAAGTTAAATATCATATCTACCTTATCTCCTTTTTTTAAGGTCACCTTTTTGCCTCTAAGATAAAAACTGGTATCTTTCCAAGCATGCAGATATAACTTAATTTCCCGATTTACAATAGAACCACTTATACTCACTCCCATTAAAGAATGGATATTTTTAAAGTGAACATCACTAAGCCATGGATAACATTTTGCAATCTCCAATTCTCCATACCAATCACAAACAAGATTATTGATTAACGATTGCACAATTAAACCATTTGTCGTTACATAATAAGACATATTATGAGCTTTACTCGTTTCATAAACTTGTATATAGTTAGGATCAATATAATCAGATTTCAACATATTATTCCAGTCTTTTAACCATTCATCGGTATTACCTACCCGAGAACCTGCTAATAAAAACTCTCCCAACGTCCATCCATAGAAGTACGGAATTTGAGCATCTTGAGTAATTTTATATCGCAAATTATAAGCATTCAAGGCTTCCTCCGAGACACGTTCTCCCATAGGTAAAAAAGCCAATTCATTTAGTTGTACCGGATGTTTTTGTTGTCCAAAATCCTTAACACCTCTTCCCTGACAAGAGTAATAAAAACCCTGTTCTGATTTCAATGAAGCAAAAGCTAAACCGTCTTTCAAAATTTTTTTATACTCCCCTTTGTCATCCAAACCACATACTATCGCTTTTTGAAAACAATATTTAGCACTATACAATGCACATAAATAATCTTTTTGATTAAAACCACCTTTCTCGTCTTGTCCCATACTTGGTTCCACAAAAAGATGCCATAAACTATCTGATTCCTTATAGCTAATACTTTTATAAAAAATAGCAGCTTCTCTGATAAGCGGAAGAGCATATTTTTTTGTCCATTCCACATTATTTACATATATAGATGTCTCATAAGCCATTTTAGCTAAATAACCGGAGTTATGTATTTCATAATAAAATTTATTAGGAGGAATAGGATCATGAAACCCTTCAAAAGGGCCATAAGGGAAAACCCAAGGGAATAGAATACCATCGACTTTTAAGAGCCGCTTCGTATAGGCCTTCATGCCTTCTATCCTTTCGGAAAAATACTCTATCCATGATTTTGCTATATCCATATTACCTGTTGAAAGCAACACAGAATGAATATAAGACAAATCCTGGGGGAAAGGAAAAGGCCAACTATTACCAGCAAAACCTGTCGGAGGAGCCAGCCCCAATTTATCATCATTAAACGTCGCCAAAAATAAAGCCATAGAGCGAATCCACATTTTTTGAACATTCGGGTCCGAGAATTTAATGCAACTTGTTTTTTCCCATTGCTGATGCCACCAGTCTTTCGTTTGCTGCAAAGATTGGACAAGCGAGACATCACTTTTTCCTTTATAAAAAATTTGAATGTTATTGCTTTTTCCCCTAATTGTCAAAAACAATTTGCCATCCTCAACAATCCCTTTTGCATTTGTTTTCACAAAGAAAACAAACTGTTTACCCAAACAAGACAAAGAGAACTTCCAATTACTATTTTCCTTAACAATGGAAACAGATTGACTCACTTCTTGCCCATAATGAAGTGACAATATTTTTTCAGGCTCAAGAACAACCGTATATAAAGCATTTTTATCTGTATCGATAGAGATACAAGACAAATCTTTGTCTAAAGCATCAAACCAAGTTCTAACCTTGACAGAATGTCCATTATCTATAAAAGAAGTCTCAATTGTTCCATCGTAAAAAGACTGATGCTGTCTATACGAAGAAATAGAACTAAAAACGTTATTCCAATAAATTTTCAACAATGGCAACAAATAGTCCGCATTAAATTTACCTCTTCCATAATGTTCGATATGCATAAAGTGCGTATTTCCATACTTATTATCACTTTGTGACAAAGCCGGAGGCACATGCAATCCTAACTGAGAGAAAGAGCTACCAAACCGTCCATTCCCCTGGTTTAATGGTAATACAGGAGAATATATATACTCTGTTCTGCAAATATCCCCAGCCTCAACAACCGACTTTACATCGAAGTAATTCACTTTCTCACTTTTACTAAAAACAACAACAGAGAAACAAAAAGAGAAAAGAAGTAATATAATTTTTTTCATACACAAACACATTATTTTAAAGGAATCCGCCTACAGACGAATTCCCTTTTTCAAATCATTAGTTATTCTGAAATATAATCTTCCGGATAGTTTTTAGGAGTAATATTATCTTCACATCCCGAATATCCTTTATTCTGATTGATATGCCCTAACATATTTGCATCACGAACTTCATAAGGTATAGGCCACAAAACATGCCAAGGAGATATTTTATAACGTTCTCCATTTTTACTCAGAACACGATCACGATAAAAATTATTTTTTGCATTTATTCTGTCATAAAAAAAATTACTCTCACTAAAATTTTCTAATGAATAAACTGTTCCATTATAAGATTTACCTGTCTTAGCATAAATATAAGCTATTCGAGTTAACTCACATTTACGAGGTTCCTCATAATACAACTCTTTTGCTCTTTCATCTAAAATCACATCCATAGTTACATCGGAGGATGAGATTGGATCACAACCAGCACGCATATGCACCTCGTTCAAATCTTTTGCAGCATGAATAACATCTCCTTTCCAAAAATAAGCTTCAGCTCTCAATAAATAAGTCTCAGCAAGTCTGAATACATACCAGTCTGAATGATGCCCATTAGGTTGATCCATTCTTAAATCTTCTATAATAAATTTATTAAAGAATGGTGACCAACAGCGAATAGAATCCGGTCCTACATCTTGGGTAATAACATGTGTTCCATAATATGGATTTCCCGCATCTTTCAAAGCTTTATTATTATAGATCAGATCTTCCATCCTCCACCAGTTTGGTTGTTTATGGCGCAAATCTTTATCCTCAGTCCATACTTCATACGCCAACCAATTACTCATTCGTAAAAAACCTTGTCCACGGCCAATAACCCTATATTCATTAAACTCATCCCAATCACGCATCATACCATTAACACCATCTGGTGTTTTAATAACTCCAGTTCTATTCCAATAGGGTGTACAATTTCTCATAGTTGCCACTTGGTCCTTAGCTCCCGCATCGTCAAATCCATTACGGTCAACCACATTAAAAATAGCTTCCTTATTTTCAGCATGAGATTTATTCTCTGGTCTATGAAGATCATAAATTACATCTAATCGGACAGAACCATTATTAGCATAAGCTTGGAAACCTTCTGTTTCTATCTCTCTATCCTTAAAGACACCAAAACGATTAGTCATTAAAGCATGAACACCATCATTTATAACAGCATTTGCAGCTTGAATAGCTTCATCAAATTCTCCTAATGATAAATGTATTTTAGTTAATAAATGATTTGCTGCTGCTTTATTTACCTTTCCATGTATTGCAGCTACAGGCAAATATTTAACAGACTCTTTCATATCATCACGCATTTTTTTCAAAATACTCTCCCTACTAAATGTTACAAAGTCAATTCTAGGTGTCTTAATCTCCTCTAATGACAATGGAACATCACCAAATTGATGTACTAAACGATAATAAGCATATGCTCTATAAAAATAAGCTTCTCCCAAAATGCTATTACGTTCTTCTTCTGAATCGATTTTAGCATTACCTATCCGATTTATTATAATATTAGCATGGCCTATTATCTTCCACCATTTTTCCCAAAATGGCCTAATTTTAGCATCTTTATTCAAACCATCTTCAGTATCCGGAGTAATTCTCAAATCCAAATCTATTGGTATATTATCATCATCTCCTCCCATAATGGCAATGTCTGAAAAAATATATTCAGCCCATATAGGAGCAGCATGACTATAAAATTCATCTCGAACGAGAGAACCACATGTCGCTAAAGTTGCTTCCAATCCCTCCTTATCAAGTAACGCATTCTCTGGCGTATAAAATGAATGAGGTTCGGGATCAAGAAAATCTTCACTACACCCTAATAAACAAAGTGTACTTGCAAAATATATCAGAAATTTATGTTTCATAACTGTAAAATTCAATTATCAATATTTATAATTTAACATTAACTCCAAAATTAAAATAACGTGGAGTTGGCCCTCCTGTATTTTCAGGGTCCCATCCTGGCCACTGGGACCAGACTCCTACATTCTGTACATTTCCAAAAACTTTAAGTCCTTTCAAATGCAGACAATCTGTAATTTTTTTAGGGAAAATATACCCCAAAGAAATATCTGAAAGACGAACAAAACTCATATTAATATAATTAGATTGAGCTTTTGGATCTGCATCACGATTTGACATACGAGACCATTTCATGCTTCTATTTTCTGGAGTCCAATGGGAAATCACGTAATCACTTTCACGTTCATTACCGAACTTCTCTATATAATTTTTCTTCCATCCATGTTGTCCATACATTGAAAATGAAAAAGATATATTATTAAACAATAGAAAATCATTTGTCATACTCCAACGATATTGAGGCTTTGAATACCCAAGAAACTGCTTATCGTCAATTGCACTATAAACTCCATCTTCATTTACATCTACCATTCTATACTCCCCTGGTAAATACCCATACCTAGCAGCAAGTTCTTTATCTTCTTCTTGCCACACTCCATCTGGCCTATAGTCCCAAATTGCATCTATAGATTGTCCTATGAACCACCCATTATCTCTATCATCTAATTCCTTTCCATTTTCATCTACACTGCCATATAAATGCTTAATCTTATTCTTATTTAACGACATATTAACAGTTGTTCTCCAAGTCAAAGTCCTAGGAAGGTCAATATTGACAGAATTCAATGTTATCTCAAAACCATAATTATTTACTTGTCCTAAGTTTGCAGAAACAGATTTTAGTCCTGTAATA
>OKWR01001716.1_pt1 | contig 13623 bp, 13 predicted proteins | sample 1607101 | NCBI WGS metagenome assembly OKWR01 (sample SAMN04414076, study PRJEB24778) | human gut metagenome | material: faecal | host: Homo sapiens
CGAGTGCAAAGGTAGTACATCTTTTGTTTATTTCCAAATAAAAATGACTTTTTTTCTTTGAGAAATGAAAATTTTTAATGTTGAGGGGGTATTTTTTACTTCTTGATATAGTCTCCGGCCAGACTTCCTCCGCCTCCGCAGAAATACATCAGTTCATAGAGTTGGTCTATTCGGGACACAAAGACATTCATTCCGGTACCTTCCGGGTTGGGGCGGATAACCATTGTGGCGCTCAGTTCCGGATCGGTTTCCTCCAGATCTACTTCTATCTGGTTGTTGATGATGCGCCCGGTACCGGTAAATGTACATCCTTTCCCTTTGCCTCCGCTTTGGGCTATGTTTACCTGTATCCGGTTATTGTCAGCCTCTGAAAGTGTCAGAGTCTGTGCGTAGGCTCCTTTTTGTTCCCCTCCTTGAACATAGGTGCCTTTAAAGTCTTTCAGGGTGAGTGGCTGCTTTTTCAGAAGTACATTTTCTGCCTTTATGATGTTGTCGTTTCCTATCAGGGCTATCTGTTCGTCCGGTAATACCTTGAAAACGAAACTTTCCTGAACGGGAATCGAGTCATTGCTGTTGGTCATTACCGTAAATGTGCTGTCTTGATAGACCCAGGTGCCGTATTCGGTTTCCGAAGTTCCGTCAGAATCCAGATACAGACGGGTTATGGCTGCGGTGCTGTCTGGAAGAAAAGTGACTTTGGTCTCGATACCCGGGCAGTCGCCGCAAGGCAAGGTTCCCTGGAACAGGCACAAGTATTCTGCCGGTACGGTTTGCGGTTCGTTTTCCTGTTTGCTTTTCCGGTTGCAGGCAGTCAGGCCTGCGCCTAGCAGAGCTATAGCCGCCATTTGAATCATTCTTTTTGCTTTCATATTCTTTTCTATGAGTTTAACTGGTCATGGATGATGCCCTTCTATGAAATGCAAAAATAGGGAGATTTATCAGACCGGAAAGAGTATATCTCATGATTTACGTTTTTTTGTCTCTTGCGTTGTCTCTTCTGAAATATTGTTTATCAGTGAGTTATAAATAACTGTAATACAGGAATACTTCATTGGAAACGGAGATAGGGCGTGAGTCTGTCCAGATCTTTCGCTGTAAATTCTTCATATAGGGATAAGTCGTTGAGGCTTTTGATCGTACCGTATTTTCGGCGGTGCTCCAGTATGGTACGGCACTGGTAGAAATTGAGATAAGGGTGGCGACGCATCTCTGTCAGTGTCGCTTTGTTTATATTGATTTTTTGGATACTTTTAAGATCGCCTATTTCAAACCAGGAAAGCAGACTGTCCGGAAAATGAGGGATTTCTTTCAACTGTTCCACGGAGGCATATCCTCCCAATTTCCGGCGTCGGCGTACAATCTGAGAGGCGAAACCGTGACCGATTCCCGGAATACGTTTCAGCAAAGCGGTATCGGCTGTATTCAGATCTACACATGTCTTTTCTGTAAACTTGTTGCTTGGATTTTTTGGAGAATGCTGTTTTTCCGATTCTTCAGCAGGAGTATCGAGATACTGGTATTTGGGGGCGATGCGTACCAGAGGCATCAGGTGTTCCAGCAGTTCACCGGTCATCCCATAGATTTTCCGGATTTCTTCTGCCTGACGGAATCGACCGCCTTTGGCCCGATATTTATAAATGTTCCGCACCTGCCAGGGAGCGAATCCCAAAGCCAGCAGTTGTGTGGAATCTGCCGTGTTGGGATCAAAGGGGAACGAGGCCCAAGGGGTTGTTGCAACTGCGTAGGAGTAAGGCTTCTTTTCAAAGGTTTTTTTCCGGGACGGTTTTTCTTTCCCGGTTTCTAGGCTGCGGCATAACTCCTGGTAGTGCCGGCGTTCCGCTTCTGTGAGCAGATATCCTTTTTCTGCCGGCAGGTGGGTTAAATAAAGCAAGGCTGCTCCTGTCAGAACAGCCAGACACAGACTGAAAGCAAGAAGGACCTTTCTGTCTGCCCGGGGCAGATAGAAAAGGTCCTTTATCTGTTTCAGGAATAATCTGTTTTTTCGTTTATTTAACCAGTTCATTCACAAATATAGTCATAATTGCGATGGGGGCAAAGTATTTCAGCAGGAATATATAAACCTTGAACAGAGGCATACGGATACTTCCGTAATTGGTCACTTCTTCGCGTACCAGTTTCTTGTCGAGATACCAGCCGGTAAAGATTGCGATCAGCATACCGCTCAGAGGCATCAGGAATTTGGCCGATACAAAATCGAACAGGTCAAACAGGTTGAGGTTAAATACCGTAGCTCCTTTCAGAACCCCGAACGACAAGGCACAGAGGATACCCAGTAGGGTGCAGGCCACAGTCACAATATAGGCACCGGCCTTGCGGGTTAGCTTGAAACGCTCGTGAATGTATGCGGTAACTACTTCATGCAGGGATATGGTCGAGGTGAGTGCGGCCAGAACCAGCAGTACATAGAACATCACGGAAAAAATGTAACCCAGAATCGGTGCGTTGTGAAACGCGATATTGAATACGTTTGGCAATGTCACGAAAACCAGGCTGGGACCGGCGTCTACCGAAAGTCCCGGAACGGAATAGACGGCCGGGAAAATGATGATACCGGCCATGACAGCCACCATGGTGTCAATGGCTCCCACACTGGCAGCCGTACGCAGCAGATTGGTGTCGCGTCCGAAATAGGAGGCATAGGTACAGAGACAGCCCATACCCAGACTCATGGAGAAGAATGCCTGTCCCATGGCGCTGAGTACCACTTTCGTCGTGATCTTGGAGAAATCCGGTTTGAGCAGGAAATTCAGTCCTTCGCTTGCGCCCGGCATGGAGAATGCGCAGATGACCAGAACACAGATGATGAACAGCAGTAAGGGCATCATAACCTTGGAGAACTTTTCAATACCGTCGGTCACACCCCGGATGATTACCACATGGGTCAGCAGCATAAACAGAACGACGTAAAGAGAGGATTTCCAGGGGTTGCTGACAAAATCATTGAAGAATCCCGTATAGTCGGTTCCGTCGGTAAACTGGTTGGCTGCGGCCGCTACAGTATATTCCAGGGTCCATCCGGCCACAACCACATAGTAACTCAGAATCAGGAAAGCCGAGAATACACCCATTAGTCCTACCACATGCCATTTGGTGCCCGGAGCCAGCTTCTGATAGGCCGAGGCGGTATTTGCCTGAGAACGGCGTCCGATCAGAAACTCCGAAACCATGACGGGCAAACCCAATAAAATGATGCATAACAGATATACCAGCAGGAAAGCCGCTCCACCATTGGAACCCAGTTCGCTCGGAAAGCGCCAGATATTGCCCAAGCCTACGGCTGAGCCGGCAGATGCGAGTATGACTCCGATTTTACTTCCAAAATTTGCTCTTTCATTAACAGACATAGAAATGTTAGTTTTTAGTTAAACATGACAATTAGGCGCAAAAATATAGAAAATAAACGTATTTTTGGAGCAAAAATGAATCAAACAGTATGTTATGATAACAAATTTATTTAAAAAGTATCCTTTAAGTATATTTTTGATAGCTATAATCTGGTTTTTGTGTATGTTTACTCCTCCACATACACCGCTGGAGCACGTTCCCTTTATTGATAAATGGACGCATCTGGTGATGTATGGCGGTTTTTGCTCGGTAATCTGGTTTGAATATCTGCGCCGGCACAAAACACTTTGCTGGCGGCGCCTGGTGATATGGGCTTTGGTGGCACCGGTGTTGATGAGTGGGGCGGTGGAGCTGGCACAGGCTTACTGCACGGCAAACCGTTCGGGCGAATGGCTCGATCTCGTGGCCAATAGCCTGGGAGTTCTGGTTGGAAATCTATTGGGATACTTTGTACTTCGTCCTGTGGTCTGGAAATAAGATGATGTGGAAATAAAAGGAAAAATATTTGCTCAAGCCCGCATTTTTGTGTAAATTTGTAATCGATACAAATCACGATAAACTTTTAAAACAAACATTTATGATCAGACTTAATGTATTTATTCAGGTAGAGGAGGCTAAGAAGGCCGAGTTGGTTGATGCGGCAAAAGAACTGGTTGCGGCATCGGTAAAGGATGCGGGTTGTATTGCCTATGATCTTTTCCAGAGCGAGACACGTGCGGATGTACTGATGATTTGCGAGACTTGGGCCGATGAGGCTTCTTTGAAAGCGCATGAGCAGTCGGCTCATTTTACGACACTGGTTCCTCGTATCCAGGCATTGGCTGCCATGAAGATCGAGAAATTCAATTTCTAGACAATAATTTCATCAAAAAAGAAAGGATCACCTTCGGTAATACCGGCAGGTGATCCTTTTTTATGTGTTCTTTTCTGTGTTCGGGAGTTTTCAGGAGATCCGTAACTCATGCATGCAGGCTTCCACTTCGGTAATGCTGCCCATATGCTTGCCCAGATCGTCCGACAGCTTGATGCATTCGCGCCATTGTTGGTTGCTGTTCATGCGGCAGCGGCTCAGTTTCATCACGATATTGGCCGGCGGATAGCCGGTGTCGTTGGTCAGGTTGGTGCCGATGCCGAAAGAGCAGCGGATGCGTCCCTGACAGTAACGGAACAGTTCCAGTGCTTTCGGGAAGTCCAGCGCGTTGCTGAAGATGATGGTTTTGGTCGTCGGATCGATGCCCAGCTCCTGATAACGGTCAATCAGCTGGTCCACAAACCGGAATTCATCACCGGAGTCACAACGCACACCGTCAAACAGTTTGGCCTGTTTGCGGCTGAAGTTGCTTAGGAATGATTCGGAGGTATACGTGTCCGACAGGGCGGTTCCCAGGTCACCGTCGTATACATTTACCCAGTTCTCCAAGGCCATATAGTTGGCGTTCTTGTAGCCGAACTGGGCACCGTGGAACATGAACCATTCATGCGGATGGGTACCCATCGGGCGCATATCATATTTCATGGCCAGATAGCAGTTGGAAGTTCCGGTACAGTAACGGGCCTGCTTTTTGAGTTCCCGGATCACGGTTTCGTGTACTTCTTTTGAGAAGCGTCTCCGGGTGCCGAATTCTGAAAACGGCAGTCCGTTTTCATTAGAAAGGGCAATTTTCGGCGCCAGTTTCTCGCGTACCACGGCCAGATCCACTGTCTTTTGTTCGAATTTGTTTTTTACTTCCGAGATGATGGCCAGCAGCGGTACCTCGTATAAGGTTACTTTATAAAGCAGATCGGTCACTTCCATGTGCAGATGTCCTTCCTCATCCAGCCGCAGATCTATCTTTTCCGGGTTGAAACGGAAAGAAGCCAGCCATTCCCAGTATACTGGGGGCAGGAAGCGGCAGTGGTGGGTCATGAATTCCTGTTCCTCACTGGTAAGTTTCACTTCGCGCAGTTTCTCGATTTCTCTTTTGGCTGTTTTGAGAAACTCTTCTGTATAGACGGTCTGGTCACGGTCCTGGAAGGTGAAAGTACCCTCGGCATAAGGAAACAGTTTGATATAGGCATACGAGGTCGTGAATTTATACAAGTCCGTATCTAAAATGTTTTGTATAATCATATCTCTGTTTATTTGTATGTATGGTTGTTTATGATGATGTAAAGATACTCTTTGTCTTTGTAAATCTTCTCTTTTCGGCATGTTTTTTTATAAAACGCCCTGATTTAGTCCTTTTTTTGTTCCACATGACTCTTGTTTGGGGCTGAAAAATAAAATGGACTAAAATGGATCACAGGCGATTTTAAGTATCTGTCTATATTTGCAATGTTTTATTAAGGAATAATTGTTAATATAGACCTTGATAAGTGAAATAATACACATGAAAATCATGTTTTAATTAAAATATTTTATTATGAATCCAAATGTAGAAACATTTCTTACGATTAATGCCAGTAAGTTTACTCCGGCAGATCTGGTGATACTGAAACAAAAAATGGAAAATCTGGATGAGAGTAGAGTGAATATTATCCAGAGTATTGAACTGAAAGATCCCACTACATTATTGATTATATCTTTGCTGATCGGTGGTTTGGGTATTGATCGTTTCATGCTTAAAGATACAGGTATGGGAGTACTGAAACTTTTGACTTTTGGTGTTTGTGGCATCCTGACCATTATTGATTGGTTTACAATTTCCGAGCGCACCAAGAAGTATAATTTTAATACGATCATGTTGCACTTGTAATTTTATATAAAGAGTTGGTTCTTCTGTTTTTGTTTCGGGAGAATCAGCTCTTGTCTTTTTAACATTGTGATGTGTCCTTTTTCTCCTGTATCCCCTAAGATCTCTTTTTGGAAACTTTCTGTGTTTCTGTTACTTCTGTTTATTCTGCTTCAGTCTTTACCTTATCTTCCTGTTCAGCCGTTTTGTCTGTTTAAGAAAGTGACAGGTATCCCTTGTCCTGGTTGTGGTTGTACCCGTTCTTTAGGATTTCTGATGCAAGGAGACTGGGAGCGTTCCTGGAATTATAATCCGATGGTTATCATTCTTGTTGTATACTTCTCTGTAGTCTATTTGCTTTCGCTTTATGACCTGATCATGAAAACCGGCTTTTCCTGGAGGGTAACTCATTTCCCGATAGGAAAATATGGATATATATTACTGATATTCTTGACACTTTCTCTTTGGATCCGTAATATTATCTGTGGTATCTGATATTCTCCCCGGTTATATTTCAATCCTTCGTCAACCTTTTCTACCTTTCGTGTTTTTTTGTAACTTTGTCGACAAAAATGTGAAAAACTGATTAAATGAACACGATTATGAGGAAACTCTTTTTGTTGCTTTTGCTTGTTTCCGTAACCTCCTCGTTATATGCCATTAATTATACCGTGCGTGGGCGTATTATCGAGCAGCAGTCGCGCGAGCCGGTGCCCGACGCTTATGTCTGGCTGGCCGGTAAGGACACCTTGCGTACCGTAACCGATTCTCTGGGCTGTTTCCGTCTGGAGCAGGTTCCTCCCGGTATCTTTCATTTTCTGGTCACCTGCATCGGCTATGAACCCTTGCGGACTTCGGAATACCAGATTTCGGCTACCACGCCCTTTATTGAGATTGAGCTCAAGGAAGATACCCGCTTTATTCAGGATGTCACCGTGCGTCCCGACCTGTTCCGTAGAAGTACGGAGAGTCCGGTAAGTATGAATGTCATCTCTACCCGGGAGATTGAGAAAAGTCCCGGAAGCAACCGTGATGTATCCCGTATCGTGCGCAACTATCCCGGTGTGTCGTTTTCGCCTATCGGTTACCGTAACGACCTGATCGTGCGGGGTGGCGGTCCTTCGGAGAACCGTTTCTTTATGGACGGCATAGAGATTCCCAACATCAACCATTTTGCCACGTTGGGCGCTTCTGGCGGTCCGGTGAGTATTGTCAATGCCGATCTGATCCGTGATATCAATTTCTATACCGGTGCCTTTCCGGCTTCACGTGCCGGTGCCATGAGTTCGGTGCTTGATTTCCGTCTGCGCGACGGTGATCCCGAGAAGCAGACCTTCAAGGCCACTCTGGGCGCTTCCGAGGTGTCCTTCAGTGGCAGCGGACATTTTTCCGACCGCACAACCTATCTCTTTTCCGTACGTCAGTCCTATTTGCAGATGCTTTTCAAGATTTTGGGATTGCCCTTCCTGCCGAATTATATCGACGGTCAGGTGAAAATCAAGACACGTCTGAAGAATAATGACGAACTGATGTTTATGGCGCTCACCGGTATTGACCGTATGAAACTCAATACCGATGAAGAAGGTGAGACCGCGCAGTATATGTTGAGTTATCTTCCTGAAATCAATCAGGAAACCTTTACCGTGGGAGCCACTTACAGGCACTATGCCGGCAGCCATGTGCAGACCTATACTCTGAGTCATAACTATCTGAACAACCGCAACCTGAAATTTGTCAATAACGATGATTCGGATCCCGCCAACAAAACCCTCGACCTGAAGGCTGTGGAACAGAAGACTACGGTCAAGGCCGAAAACAGAAGTTATGCCGGCAGTTGGACGCTTAAAGAAGGGGTAGAGCTGAACAATTACCTGTACGCCAACAACACCTACCAGCGCTTCTTCCTGCAGCAGATACAGGAAAACCGTTATGAAACCGATCTGGATCTGCTGGCCTGGGGACTTTATGTGTCGGGAGACTATGCGCCGGCCGGAAGCAAATTTTCCGCTTCGGCAGGTATCCGTTTCGATGGCAACAATTATTCTCCGAAGATGCTGCGTCTGTGGAATCAGGTTTCTCCCCGTGCCTCCATGCGCTATGCTTTCATGCCTCATTGGTCTGTAGGCCTGTCAGCCGGCTGGTATTCCCAACTGCCTCCGTTCTCGGCTTTGGGATTCAAGGAATCCGGTATCGGTTATGTCAATAAGCCACTTGATTATATGCATGTGGCCCAGACCGCTTTAGGTGTGGAATGGCGGATGAACCAGAATTTCTCTCTTTCGGTAGAAGGCTTTTATAAATATTACACCGACATCCCTCTTTCCGTGGCCGATCAGATACCGTTGGCCTGCAAGGGAGCCGATTACGGTTCGGTGGGCAATGAAGCCCTGGTGTCTACCGCTACCGGCCGTGCCTATGGTGCCGAGGCCCTGTTCCGTTATTCTATTCCCGAGCGCCTGAATCTTACCGCTTCTTTCACCTGTTTTAAAAGCGAATACCGTTCGGCACCGGGTCAGGACTATATCGCTTCAGCCTGGGACAACCGCTATATACTCAATGTGGGCGGTACGTATGATTTCCCCAAGCAGTGGAGTCTGGGCATGCGCTGCAGTGTGATCGGCGGTTCGCCATATACTCCTTATGATCTGGAAAAGTCGGCTTTGGTCTCTGCCTGGGATGTTTCCGGGCGTCCTTATCTGGATTACAGCCGTTATAACACCGAACGCTATTCCAGCTTTGCTCAGGTGGATCTCCGTATCGACAAGGATTTCTATTTCCGTAAGTGGCGCCTGGGTTTCTATATTGACATACAGAATGTGCTCAACACCAGTCTGAAACAGCCCGACGCCTGGATCAGCACCGGTGAGATTGTCAATCCCGAGGCACCGAAAGAAGAGCAGCGTTACCGCCTGAAACCCATCAAGATGGAGAGCGGTTCCTTGGTGCCGACTATCGGACTTACCGCCGAGTTCTGATATCCTACGGAAAAAACGCGGATATTCATCTTATTATAAAAACAAGCGCCGTATCTCGCACAACAGTGTCTGATACGGCGCTTGTCATATTCGTCCCTCTTATCTGGGATTGTTTCCGATATTATTTTCTGTTCTTGTTTACCATGGCGTCAATGACTGCCACAGCAGTGATATTGATGATGTCACGGACAGAGCTTTCAAAGTCAGTAAAGTGGATCGGCTTGTTCAGACCCATCTGGATCGGACCGATAAACTCAGTACCCTCTTCCGACATGGTCTGCAGCATCTGGTAAGAAGCGTTGGCCGATGACAGGTTCGGGAATACCAGCGTATTCACTTCCTTGCCATAAAGGCGGGTAAACGGATATTTCTGGTCGCGCAGTTTGTTGTTCATGGCAAACTTTACCTGCATTTCACCGTCAATCGGCAGTTCCGGATATTCCTTCTGCATATATTCGAGTGCCTTGTGTACCGTGGCCGGGCTTCCGATCTGGTCAGAACCGAAGTTTGAGTAAGAAAGCATGGCGATCACCGGTTCGTGGTTGAAGAAATGTACCTTGTCGGCAGCCAGACGGGCCACATCAATCAGCGTATCCGTGTCCGGATGACGGTTGATCAGCGTATCTGCCAGGAAGAAGGTTCCCTTCTTGGAATTGATGATATGCATGGTTCCGAAGTGATTGTATTCCGGCTGGATGCCGATCACCTCCTTGGCCACTTTGATGGTGTTTGAATATTTAGTATAAAGGCCCGTGATAAACGCGTCTGCTTCGCCGGTTTCCACCATCATCATACCGAAGTAGTTGCGCTCATACATCTTGTCAATAGCCTCGTCCAGTGTATATCCCGCTCTTTGGTTCTTTTCGGTCAGGATTTTGGCATAGCGCTCTCTTCTTTCTGTTTCGCGGTCATGGCGCAGGTTGACAATCTCGATGCCCTCCAGATTCAGGTCCAGTTCATGAGCCAGCTTCTGGATGCGTTCCTCGTTGCCCAGAATGATCGGGTAGCAGATACCTTCCGCTTTGGCCTCAACAGCGGCTTTCAGCATATTCGGGTGTGTACCTTCGGCAAAGACAACGCGCTGCGGACTTCTCTTTGCCAGAGCGTGCAGCTGTCGGGTCAGCTTGGATTCATAACCCATCAGTTCCTTCAGTTTCTGCTTGTATTCATCCCAGTTGGTAATGGTCTTGCGTGCCACTCCCGATTCGATGGCCGCTTTGGCCACAGCCATGGAAACCTCGGTGATGAGGCGTGGATCCACCGGTTTCGGAATAAAGTATTTCGGACCGAAAGTCAGTCGGTGCTCATGATAAGCCTCGTTTACGGCATCCGGTACCGGCTGTTTGGCCAGGTTGGCGATGGCGCGTACGGCAGCCAGTTTCATTTCTTCGTTGATGGCAGTAGCGCTGGTATCCAGGGCGCCTCGGAAGATATACGGGAATCCGATCACATTGTTGATCTGGTTCGGATAGTCTGAGCGTCCGGTAGCTATCAGAATGTCCGGGCGAGAGGCTACGGCATCTTCGTAAGAGATTTCCGGAACCGGATTAGCCAGGGCAAAGACGATTGGATATGGAGCCATGCTGCGCACCATGTCCTGACTCAGCACATTGCCGCGTGAAAGTCCCAGGAACACGTCTGCTCCCTTGACTGCTTCTTCCAGAGTGTGGATGTCCGTACGACTGGTGGCGAAATACCGTTTCTGTTCGTTCAGGTCCGTACGGTCTTTTGAGATGACGCCCTTACTGTCCAGCATCACGATGTTCTCCAGGCGTGCGCCGAGCGATACATACAGCTTGGTGCAGGAAACGGCCGATGCTCCGGCACCGTTTACCACGATCTTCACGTCTTCTATTTTCTTTCCGGCCACTTCAAGGGCATTCAGCAGTCCGGCGCTGGAAATGATGGCCGTACCGTGCTGGTCGTCATGCATGACCGGGATGTCCAGTTCCTCTTTCAGTCGGCGCTCGATTTCGAAGCACTCAGGAGCCTTGATATCCTCCAGGTTGATACCTCCGAAAGTCGGGGCAATGGCTTTGACGGCCTGAATGAATTTTTCCGGATCCTTTTCATTCACTTCGATGTCGAATACATCGATTCCGGCATAAATCTTGAAAAGCAGACCTTTACCTTCCATCACCGGTTTACCGGCCAGAGCGCCGATGTCTCCCAGTCCCAGTACGGCGGTACCGTTGGAAATGACAGCTACCAGATTTCCTTTGGCGGTGTACTTATAGGCGTCCTGCGGATTCTTTTCAATTTCCAGACAAGGTTCTGCCACTCCCGGCGAGTAAGCCAGCGACAGGTCCTGTTGTGTGCTATATGGCTTGGTCGGTACCACTTCGATTTTACCCGGTTTTCCCTGGCAGTGGTAGTTCAGAGCCATCTCTTTTGTAATTTTAGTCATTGTGTATGTATTTTAATCTTGATGTTTAGTTCTCTGCAAAGATATAAATAAAATCGGATCACTGGCTAAGGAATATTATAAAAACCCCGCTGTAGGATGATTTTGTTTATTTGTTTCGGGAAAGTGTCGTTCGTTTCATTCCTTTTCCGTATGTTTGTAGATAAGAATCAAAACGTAAGGAAATATGTTGGTAAAGATTTATCCTGAAAATCCGAATCCGCGCGAGGTAGATCGTGTGGTTCAGGTATTGCGCGACGGTGGTCTGGTGATTTATCCCACCGATACCGTCTATGCGATCGGTTGCGATGCTCTGAATGTGCGTGCGGTAGAGCGTATCTGTAAGATGAAGGGAGTGAACCCTCAGAAGAGCAATCTCTCCATTATCTGTTCCGATTTCTCTAATTTGAGCGAATACGCCCGGGTGAGCAATGCCGCCTATAAACTGATGAAGCGCAATCTTCCCGGTCCGTTCACCTTCATTCTGCCCACCAGCAGCCGTTTGCCTAAGATTTACAAAGACCGTAAGGAAGTGGGCGTGCGTGTGCCCGACAACAACATCATTCTGACTCTGGTCCGTGCGTTGGGCAATCCCATTCTGACCATGTCCATTCACGATGAGGATGAGGTGGTGGAATATTCCACCGATCCCGAGCTTATTCATGAGAAATACCGTGATGAGGTCGATCTGGTGGTTGATGGCGGTTATGGAGCCCTGGAGCCTTCTACGGTAGTCAGCTGTCTGGACGATGAATTTGAGGTGATCCGTCCCGGTAAGGGAACACTCGTCTAGTCCGGTTCGGATGTTCCGGGTTGTGGAAAAAGCGGAGCCCGCATACCGAAGGCATATGCCTTTCGGTTGCGGGCTCCTGTTGTTATAGATTATTATGAGAATTCTTCTCCCAGTTTCATTTGTGCGTCGGTCATGATGCGTCGCAAGGCTGCGGCATCATTCTTGGGACAGATCATCAGCACATTTCCTTCTTCGGCTACAACGAAGTTGTTCAGGCCGTCAATTACCGCTACCCGGTCTTTAGGCATCCGGATAATGTTTCCGGTGCTGTTATAAAGCAATGCCTTGCTGTCCATGAGGACATTATCCTGCGGCTTGCAGCATTGTGCGTCGTCATGCAGTGAGTTCCAGTTACCCAGATCCGCCCATCCGAATCCACAGATTTGCAGGCATACATTTTCGCTTCTTTCCAGGATACCGTAGTCGAGCGACAGGTTCGGCAATGCCGAGAAATGTTCCGGAATGCAGGCCGACAGATCCTTTGGAGTATCCGGTGTGCAGGCAATCAGATCCTGAATGTATTCCGGGGCCACATCATGAATGGAATGAAGCATGGTTTTCACGTTCCACAGGAAGAGTCCCGTATTCCAGTAAAATTCCCCGCTTTCCATGAACATACGGGCAAAATCCAGTGCCGGTTTTTCGGTGAAGGACTTTACGCGGGCAAAGTGCGGTTCCTTCATGGTTTCTCCAGCCTGGATATATCCGTATCCGGTGTCCGGTCTGGTCGGTTTCACACCCATGGTCAGCAACATATTCTGTTCGCTGACAAAATCCAGTCCGTTGAGAATATCCTGGCGGAATACATCCTCTTTGAGAATCAGTTGGTCAGCCGGTGTTACCACGATGCTGGCATTCGGATTCAGGTGAGCGATGTAGGCAGTGGCCCAGGCCACGCTCGGCAGTGTATTTCTTCGGATCGGTTCGGTCAGAATCTGGTTCGGCTTCAGTTCCGGGAGCTGTTCGCATACCAGTTCCTTGTAGTCCATGTTGGTAGATACATAGATATTTTCCGGTGTGATGATTTTGGCAAACCGGTCATAGGTTTGTTGCAACAGCGTTCTTCCTGTGCCGAACAAGTCCAGAAACTGTTTTGGTTTATTGTGACGGCTTACCGGCCACAGACGGCTTCCGATGCCGCCGGCCAGAATGACGCAATAATATTTTTCCATAATCTTATGTTAGTTTAATCGGTTTCGTAGATTCCTTTCTGCTAAGGTAGGGTTAATTTGCGAGGTTTACAAGAGTCTTTCCGGATAAAAAAGACAAAAATATATGAATTAAAATAATTCTATTTTTCCAGTTTCGGGATGGCAGGTAAAAAAATGGTGATAAATTTTGCAGAGTATAAAAAAAGTATTACCTTTGCACTCA
>OKWR01001719.1_pt1 | contig 13612 bp, 9 predicted proteins | sample 1607101 | NCBI WGS metagenome assembly OKWR01 (sample SAMN04414076, study PRJEB24778) | human gut metagenome | material: faecal | host: Homo sapiens
TCGACTTTTTCAATCGTTTGAAGGGATGATAACTTAAATAATGTAACATGAAAGGACTGAAAATTGTTGTTCTTGCGAAGCAGGTTCCCGATACCAGAAATGTGGGAAAAGATGCTATGAAAGCGGATGGAACTGTAAACAGAGCAGCCTTACCTGCTATTTTTAACCCTGAAGATTTAAATGCCCTGGAACAGGCATTACGGATAAAATGACTTAGAAGTTGAAGCAGAAGAAGGGATAAAAGATAAAATTGAAGGGACTACAGTGCACATTCTGACGATGGGCCCCGGCCGTGCTGCAGAAATCATACGTGAAGCCATGTACAGAGGCGCAGATGGCGGATATTTGTTATCCGACCGTGCTTTTGCCGGTTCCGATACCCTGGCCACTTCTTATGCGTTAGCTTGTGCGCTCCGGAACTTGCAGACCGACCTGCTGATCTGCGGCCGTCAGGCTATCGACGGAGATACGGCTCAAGTGGGGCCTCAGGTAGCTGAAAAACTGGGGCTGCCACAAGTCACTTATGCAGAAGATATTCTGGATATTACAGCCGGCAAGATCACGATCAAACGTCGTCTCGAAAGAGGTATAGAAGTGGTAGAATGTCCGGTACCCTGCGTCGTGACCGTTAACGGTTCTGCTGCCCCCTGCCGCCCCCGTAACGCACGCTATGTGATGAAATATAAATACGCCCGGGCTACCCAGGAAATGCAGGATGCCGATGAAGATTACCTCAACCTGCTCCAGGAACGTCCTTACCTGAAAATTACCGAATGGAGTGTCAACGACATCACTTGCGAAGCCCAGGAATTGGGATTGAGCGGTTCTCCGACGAAAGTGAAAAACATTGAAAGCGTCGTATTTCAGGCCAAAGAAGCCAAAGTACTCGAGCCTAGCGACACAGCCATCGATGAAATGATGAAAGAACTGATCGTTAACCATACCGTGGGGTAAGGTAAAAAGTAAAAGGTAAAAAAGTAAAAAGTAAAAGGCGAAAGGCTATAAGCTTAAGCTATAAAAGCTAAATATTTATGAACAGTGTATTTGTATATTGCGAAATAGAAGAGGGTATTATTGCAGATGTAAGCCTCGAGCTACTGACCAAAGGACGTACCCTTGCCACTGAATTAGGCGTAAAACTCGAAGCTATCGTATTGGGTAGCGACCTCAAAGGAGTTGAAAAACAAGTCTTCCCTTATGGAGTAGACGTACTTTGGCTGGGCGATGACAAACGTCTGGCTCCTTACACCACTCTCCCTCATACCTCCATTTTAGTCAACCTGTTTAAACAGGAAAAACCTCAGATCGCTTTTATGGGAGCTTCCAGTATCGGCCGTGACCTGGGTCCCCGGGTGTCTTCGGCCCTGCACAGCGGTCTGACAGCCGACTGTACCAGTCTGGAAATCGGAGATTATGAAGACAAGAAAAACAATAAAATATATCACAACCTGTTATACCAAATCCGTCCGGCTTTCGGCGGAAACATCGTTGCTACGATCGTAAATCCGGATTGCCGTCCTCAGATGGCTACCGTCCGCGAAGGAGTGATGAAAAAAGAAATCTTCAATGCGAACCACCAGGGAGAAATCAAAATGATCGATGTGAATCAGTTCACCACTCCGGAAGATTTCGTCATCCATGTGATCGAACGTCACATGGAAAAATCCAAAGTGAACCTGAAAGCAGCTCCGATCATTGTTGCCGGAGGCTATGGTGTCGGTTCGAAAGAAAACTTCCAGTTACTGCATGAACTGGCTACCGTTCTAGGCGGAGAAGTCGGAGCTTCGCGTGCTGCCGTCGATGCCGGTTTTTGCGAACACGAGCGTCAGATCGGCCAAACCGGTACCACCGTACGTCCTAAACTGTACATCGCTTGCGGTATTTCAGGCCAGATCCAGCATACTGCAGGAATGGAAGAGTCTGCCATGGTGATTGCGATCAATACCGATAGCAACGCCCCGATCAATAAATTTGCTGATTATGTCATCACCGGCGACCTGAATGTCGTTATCCCGAAGATGATCCAGTATTACAAGAAAAACAGCAAATAAAACTTAAAATCAAAACATTATGGCTAATTTTTATACAGATAATGAAGATATAAAATTCCACCTCGGCCACCCGCTGATGGAAAAGATCGTTGCCCTGAAAGAGCGCAATTACACGGAAGCCCAGCAATATGACAACGCACCGCGCGACTTCGAAGATGCTTTCGACAACTATGATAAAGTATTGGAAATTGTCGGAGAAATTTGCGGGGATGTCGTAGCTGTGAATGCCGAATCGGTAGATGCCGAAGGCCCGCAGGTAGTCGACGGTCATGTAAAATATGCCGCCGGTACCCAACAAAACATCGATGTGATCAATCAAGCCGGCTTGAACGGTATTTCTCTCCCGAGAAAATACAACGGTTTGAATTTCCCGATCACCCCGTTTATCATGGCCGCCGAGATCGTTGCCCGGGCCGATGCCGGATTGCAGAACATCTGGGGATTACAGGATTGTGCCGAGACGATCAACGAATTTGCCAGTGACGAACAAAAAGCCAAATACCTGCCCCGCGTATGTGCCGGCGAGACCTGTGCGATGGACCTGACCGAACCGGATGCCGGTTCCGACTTACAGGCCGTACAGCTGAAGGCAACCTATAACGAAGCCGACGGACAATGGTATCTGAATGGTGTAAAACGTTTCATCACCAACGGGGACGGACATATTTCCTTAGTACTGGCCCGTTCGGAAGCCGGAACGAACGACGGACGCGGACTTTCCATGTTCATCTATGACCGCAACAGCAATGCCGTTACCGTACGTCGTATCGAAAATAAATTAGGGATCAAAGGTTCTCCGACCTGTGAGCTGGTATTCAAAAATGCTCCGGCCGAACTGGTAGGCGAACGTAAAATGGGATTGATCAAATACGTGATGGCACTGATGAACGCAGCCCGTCTGGGTATCGGCGCACAATCGGTCGGTATAGCCGAAGCCGCTTATCGCGAAGGATTGAAATACGCTCAGGAAAGGAAACAGTTCGGTAAGGCCATTATCGAGTTCCCGGCTATTTACGAAATGCTTTCCAATATGGAAGCCAAGTTGCATGGTATCCGTTCCGTTCTTTATGAAACAGCCCGTTTTGTAGATATGTACAAGACCTATTACCATATCTCCAAAGAAAGAGCCCTGGACAAAGACGAACGCAACGAGATGAAGGAATATCAGAAATTAGCCGACATCTATACTCCGCTACAGAAGCTTTTCGCCAGTGAATATGCCAATGAAATCACTTACGATGCCTTGCAGATCCACGGTGGATCAGGATTTATGAAAGACTATCCTATCCAGCGTTACGTGCGGGATGCCCGAATCACCAATATTTACGAAGGTACTTCCCAGTTGCAGGTAGTAGCTGCCATCCGTGGCGTCACCACCGGACAATATGCAAAACATATCCGCGAAGTATACGAGAAAATGGAGATCGCTCCGGAACACGAATACCTGCGCGAAACCCTGAAATGCATGACCGGTAAACTCGAAGCCGCAACAGCCAAAGTAGCTGAAGCCGGCAGTACCGAATATACCGACTTCCATGCCCGCCGTCTGGTGGAAATGGCCGGTTATACCATTATCGGTTACCTGTTGCTGCAGGATGCACAGAAATGCGATAAGTATGTGAAGTCTGCCGAAATTTTCATCAATTACGGTAAAGCCAAAGTAGCTGCCCACGATGAAATGATCAACAGCTTCAATCCGGACAAACTGGGAATCTATAAAAAAAATTAAAGCTAGTGATCAGATAAATTAAAAACGTCCTTTCGGGGACGTTTTTTTATTCTAAAGCATCGGGTACTTATGAATTTCAGTAACTTCTGTTCCGAAATTAAACACGCCTCCATAAATCACTTTTTGATTTTCATCCGGAATAATAAAATCAATGAAATTATTTAATTCATACACCTTTTCCAACTTTCCATTCCAACTCATCACAACAATTTTAGTGGGATATTTTCGAGCATCCTCAATTTTACATCCTTCCCATAGAAGATAACAATAATTTTGAGTAGCATAAGCTCGATAAAAGGTTACTGTAGTATGATCATCCACCCGAATTTGTGTATTTATCTCTTCTTTGATCCAATCCAAAGCATAGGTCACCTTTAAATTTCCATCCAAATCATAACAGTTAATTAAATTCATATATTTAAACGGGACGATAATCGAATTGTCCTTTTCAGAAACTAGTACATGATGGCAATAAGCATCTTTACGTCCCTTTTCATAAAAATAATAAGGAACATAATCCGTATTTTTTATCTCTCCGTTATTTCGGTTACAAAAGGAAAAAAGCCCCTCGTCTTTCTCGATAAAAGTTCCGATAAAAGCAGAATCTATCTTATTGAAGTTATACATAAAATTCAGGTTTCTATATAAATGCTCCGAATTTACGCATTTCGCTATATCCCGGCTTTCCACAAGGGCAGCTAAATCTATTTTTGTTAACGTAGCGGCAGGGCTATCGTAAATAATCAGCGAATCATAAGCAAAGGAGTTAACTAGAAAAAAAGGATAATAAAACTCACAAACGCCCCGTCCTTCCCTTCCAAATCGAAAAATTTCCCGGTCAGTGTTCGTACTGAAAAGATAAAACATGGTATCCGTACATTTTTCTTTCAGTACCAAAAAAGAGTCTACCAATACACCGGTTTCATAACACCGGGGCAGAATAGTTTCAACCTTTTCACCGGTCAGATGAATCACCGGAGGCATCTTCAATTCAGTGATCCGATTCTTTTTGCTACAAGCCATCGAAAGCAGGATAAAAAATAGAGAAAGATATTTTTTCATCATACACCTATTAAATTATGACAGAGACAAGAATAAACACTTTTACAATATTTAATTAAAATGAATAAAAATTATTATTTTCCCAATAACTAGTCTGAATACAAATCCAGATTAGTTTACAAATCAAATAATAATTATATTATTTTGCAAAAATAAAATATTCTATAATATACTATTATCTATTTCAGTTAAGACACTGTAATTATACTTTACCTAAAAATTATCTATAAAATAAAAGTATATCGGTTTCCGGGGCTGTTTGGAGAATACCATTCATTCTATAACAGCCCCGTTTGTTTATCCAAGTCCAAATCCAAATTTTTCGTTAAACTTCTGCAACCGATTTCGCTTTACAGTTAAAATCACTACTTTTAACACCGTTTTATACCGAGGTCGTTCGATTTCGGGTGATTTCAAATGAGGGTGGATATAAATTTAACATCAATTATAGCAAAACATGAACCTGATCAAAATTATCTGTACAGGGTTTCTAGCCCTTGTTTTTTCCGGGCTGTCAGCTCAGGAAAATCCGCTATGGATGCGTTATCCGGCGATTTCTCCCGACGGAAAAACCATCGCATTCTGTTACAAAGGAGACATCTTTCTGGTAAGCAGTGAAGGTGGTAGAGCTACCCAGCTGACCACCCATCCGGCTTATGACAGCCGGCCTGTTTGGTCACCGGACGGAAAAACCATCGCTTTCACTTCTGCCCGGGACGAAGGATTGAACCTATATACCGTTCCGGTAAGCGGCGGCACCCCTACCCGCCTGACCTATTATTCAGGCAGCGAAATCCCCGTATGTTTCACTCCCGACGGTAAAGAAATCCTCTATCGTTCCAATGTCATGCCCGATGCAGAATACGGCCAGTTCCCCAGTGGAGGGCAGGTGTACAAGATCAGTGTCGATGGAGGACGGCCGGAACAGTTTCTGACGTTCGACGCCTTCGACATCAATTTCAACAAAAAAGGCGATAAAATCATTTATCACGATTATAAAGGATATGAAGACAACTGGCGGAAACACCACAAATCTTCCGTATGCCGGGATATCTGGATTCACGACTTGAAAAGCGGGGAATTTACCAACCTGACGAACAAACAGGTGGAAGACCGCAACCCGGTATTCGCCGATAACGACGAAAACATCTATTTCCTGAGTGAACGTTTCGGGGATTTCAATGTATGCAAAATGTCCCTGAAAAATCCTTCGGACATCAAACAAATCACCAAACACAGCAAACATCCGGTCCGCTTCCTGAGCAGCTCTGAAGACGGCTTGTTGTGTTACTTTTTCAACGGAGAGATCTACACCCTGCAACCCGGAAAACAACCGAAAAAATTAGCGGTTGATATCATCGCCGACAATACCGAATCCCCTATTGCTAAAAGGAATTGGAACCGGGGAGCTTCCGAGATGGCTCTGTCACCCGACGGCAAAGAATTCGCTTTCATTGTTCGCGGAGATGTATATGTAGCTAACGCCGAATACGGTACGACGAAAAGAATCACCAATACGGCCACTCAGGAACGTTCAGTCGAATTTTCACCGGACGGCCGTTCTTTGGTATATGCCGGTGAACGGAACGGTCACTGGAATATCTATGTCGCCCGGATCAAAGACAAAGACGATAAATCTTTCGCTTATGCCAAAGAAATCGAAGAAGAGCAGATCACCAAGGGTACTAATGCTTGTTTCCAACCCTCTTTCTCTCCGGATGGTAAAGAAATCGCTTACCTCGAAAACCGGACCGAAATCAAGGTAATCAATCTGAAAAGCAAAAAATCGAGAACGGTACTTCCGGCTAAATACAACTATTCCTATCAAGACGGCGACCAATGGTATCAATGGTCTCCCGACGGTCGGTGGATCCTGGCTAAATATTTCGAACACGGCGGCTGGCAGCATAACGATATCGCTCTTGTAAAAGCCGACGGCAGCGGAGAAATCCACAACCTGACCAACAGTGGATATAGCGATCAGAATCCCAAATGGATGATGAACGGAAAAGCCATCATTTGGTCGACCGACCGTCAAGGTATGCGTAGCCACGGTAGTTGGGGAGCTCAATACGACATCTATGCCTTATTCCTGGATCCGGAAGCCTGGGATGAATTCAGAATGAACAAAGAAGAACTGGCTCTTCATAAAGAAATAAAAGAGTTACAGAAAAGGAAAGAAGCCGAAGAAAAAGCCAAAGCTGAAAAGAAACAGGAAAAGAAAGGTGACAAAGCAGATAAAGCCGGGAAAAAAGGTAAAAAAGAAGAGGGAGATAAAAAAGACGAAGGAGAAAAAGAAGGTAAAAAAGCGAAAGCAGAAGAAAACAAGCTCCCCGAACTCAAAATCGACTTTGAAAACCTGGAAGACCGGATGGTACGCCTGACCATCCATTCTTCCCGTCTGGGCGACGCCGTACTGACCAACGACGCTTCAAAACTATATTACCTGAGCGCTTTTGAAGGCGGTTACGACCTTTGGGTCAGAGACTTCAAAAACGGAAGTACCCGTATGTTATCCAAACTGAACAAAGGAGGCGGTGCTCTCGTTATGAGTAAAGACGGCAGAAACCTGTACCTGCTTTCCGGCGGACAAATCTCTAAAGTGGATATGAATTCCGGCCAGTTGAAAGGTATGAGCTACAATGCCGAGTTCGAATGGAAGAAACCCGAAGAACGGGCTTACCTGTTCGATCACGTCTGGCAGCAAGTAGTAGATAAATTCTACGATCCTACCATTCACAATATCGATTGGGCTTTCTATAAAAAAGAATATGCCCGCTTCCTGCCTTATATCAACAACAATTACGACTTTGCCGAAATGTTGGCCGAATTACTGGGCGAACTGAATGCTTCCCATACCGGTGCCAGCTACAAAGGAGGCGGCAGTTCTTCACAGACGGCAGCCCTGGGTGTTTTTTACGACGAGACATTCGACGGCGATGGCCTGAAGATCAAGGAAATCCTGGAGAAAGGTCCGCTGGATCTAACCAGTGGTAAAATCAAACCCGGTATGATTATCCGGAAAATCAACAATCAGGAAATCAAAAAAGGACAGGATTATTTCCAGATACTGGAAGACCTGAGCGGTAAACGGGTAATGCTGACAATCTACGATCCTTCTACCAAAAAGGAATGGGAGGAATATGTGAAACCGACCACTTACGGCAACCAAAACGGTTTACTATATAACCGCTGGGTAAAACAACGCCAGGAAATGGTTGAAAAACTATCCAATGGGAAAATCGGTTACGTACATGTGAAGAGCATGGATAGTCCCAGTTTCCGTAAAGTATATTCTGAAATACTGGGCAAATACCGGAACAAAGAAGCGATAATCGTCGACACCCGTTACAACGGCGGAGGCTGGCTACATGAAGACCTGTTACACCTGCTGAGCGGTAAGAAATACGCCGAATTCGTTCCACGTGGCCAATTCATCGGTGAAGATCCGTTCACTCAATGGAACAAACCGTCGGCCGTATTAGTCAGCGAAAGCAACTACAGTAACGCTCACGGATTCCCCTGGGCCTACAAAGAACTGGGACTCGGTAAAGTAATCGGTATGCCTGTACCGGGAACGATGACCGCCGTATGGTGGGAAACTCTGATGGATCCGAGCCTGGTATTCGGTATTCCTCAGGTAGGAATGAAAGACAACCAAGGCCGCATCCTGGAGAATATGCAGCTCGAACCGGACATCAAAGTGACCAACGACCCGGCCAGCGCCATGAAAGGCCGTGATCTGCAACTGGAAGCAGCTGTAGAAAGCCTGATGAAGGAAATAAAATAATCAGGTGCCAACCGATAAAACGGTAACAAGGGTAATAGCAATAATGCTTTCCGTTGTTACCGTTTTTTCTGTTTTATCGGTATTAAAACAAAAACACCCCGGCTTTTTCGCATTCGGTCAATACCTCATCGGGCCATAAGCCGGCTTGTACCTCTCCGATATGACATTTCTGCAATAAGAGCATACAGAGCCGGGATTGTCCGATTCCTCCCCCCATTGTTTGGGGTAATTTCCCTTCCAACAAAAGAGAGTGGAAATACAATTTTTTCCGGTCCCCTGCATTTTTCAGCCACAATTGTTTTTCCAAGGCAGCCCGATCCACCCGGATCCCCATCGAAGAAATCTCGAAAGCAGACTGTAATACAGGGTTCCATACAATGATATCTCCGTTCAAACCTACCGAACCGTCTTCCGCCTCAGTGGACCAGTCGTCATAATCCGGTGAACGGTCGTCGTGAATCGTTCCATCCCCCAAAGCTCCTCCGATCCCCCGGATAAAAACCGCCCCGAACTGGCAGGCTATTCGTTCTTCCCTTTCCTTGGGGGACAAACCGGGATATTGCTTTCTCAACTCTTCGGCATGTATAAAATGAATCCGATCGGGTAAAAAGGGTTGTAATACCGGGAATTGTTCACTCAATAAAAATTCGGTACGTTTCAAGGCCGCATAAATTCTCTCGACACAAAGCTGTAACCGCTCCGGCGTGCGTTCTTCCGGGGTAATCACCTTCTCCCAATCCCACTGATCGACATACACCGAATGAATATTATCGATCGTCTCATCCGGACGTAAAGCGTTCATATCGGTATAAATTCCCATACCCGGCTGAATATGATGCCGCCAAAGAGCATAACGTTTCCATTTGGCCAGCGATTGTACGATCTCGGCTCGTTGTCCTCCTAATACACGGGCTCCGAAACTCACCGGCTGTTCAGTACCGCTCAGGTTATCGTTCAAGCCCTTCCCCGAAGGAACGACAATAGGTGCTGTAATCCGGCGCAACTTCAATTCCGCAGCCAGCGCCAATTGAAAGGTGTCCTTGATAAATTTAATGGCATGCTCTGTCTGCCATACATCCAAGACCGAAGTGTAGTCTTCCGGTAAAAATAATTGCTTCATAAGGGTAAAAATTTAAGTTTATAACCGACAAAAAAGCCTCCCCGCATCGGGAAGGCTCATCCATATATCTGATCTGTTCCGTTTTTAACCATAACCTCCCCTTTGCAACCGCTCTGCATTGCAATTATTATTCAGGTTGATATTAGAATTAAAAAGGACCATGGCTCGTATTCATTCATGACAAATATAAAGTAAAAATCGAAAAATAAAAATGCCGATTGAAAATTTAACAAAATACAGATTTGGAAAATGACACTACTGTTTCAAATTCCGATAATTTAGCTTATCTTTACCGAATCTAAATAGCACAGATAATTTGATTTACATATTTTATTCAACACAATGATTACCAAATATTTTCGTTTATTCCTTTTTTTCTTTCTGATCGGGAACCTCCTGATTTCCTGTAAAAATAAATCCATTTCTACCCGGCTGGTGAGCGTCAGTATTCTTCCTCAAAAATACCTGACAGAACAAATCGCCGGTGATTACCTGACGGTGAATGTCATGATACCTCCGGGTATGAATCCGGCTACCTGTGATCTAAGTACGGAACAACTGAAGAAGTTATACGATAGCGACCTTTGTTTCACCATCGGTTATTTACCTTTCGAACAAATCCATCTATTTCCTGTTCTCGAAAACCGCCCGGATATCCAAATCGTAAATCACTCCGCCAACCTGCAACTGATTCACGGAAGCTGTGGGCATACGCATGCCGCAGGTGACGAACACGACGGAGTAGATCCTCATATCTGGCTTTCTCCGGCACATGCCCGCACTATGGCCACTACCGTCTATGAAGTACTATCGGAAAAATATCCGGAACAAAAACTACAGTTCGAACAAAATTACCAGGCCCTTCTCCAGAAGATCGACAGCATTGCCGATCGCGCCAAACAAGTACTGGATCATAAAAAAGACAAAATATTTCTGATCTATCATCCGGCTTTGACTTATTTTGCTGCCGATTACGGGATGGAACAAATCTCGATCGAAGACGAAGGGAAAGAACCCAATCCGGCCCATTTGAAAAAAATCATCGATCTGGCCCTGGAAAAAAATATCCATATGATCTTTATCCAAAGTCAATTCGATGTCAATAATGCCGAATCCGTAGCCAAACAAATCGGAGGCCAAATCATTCAGATCGACCCGCTGACCGAAAACTGGGCAGCTGAAATGAACCGATTGATCGATACCCTGGATAAATATTTGCCTGAAAAATAACATGACCCCCATACTCGAACTCAAAAATGTAAGCGCCGGATATGACCATGAAGTCATTCTCCATCAAGTCAATCTGAAAATTTATGAGCATGACTTTCTTGGCATCATCGGTCCCAACGGGGGCGGGAAAACCACCCTGCTCAAAGTGATACTGGGGTTACTGAAGCCTTATAACGGAGAGGTCATTTACCCCGTCTCCAGACAAAATCTCTTCGGCTATCTGCCGCAGAACAGCCGTTTCGACCAGCGTTTTCCCATCGATGTCACCGAAGTAGTCCTCTCCGGCCTGATGTCCGAAAAGGGACTTTACAAATCCTATACCCGAGCCGAAAAACAAAAAGCCTGGGATTTACTCGATCAATACGGTATGGGAGCATATAAGAAAGCACCGATCGGCGATTTATCGGGCGGACAGATGCAACGGGTATTCCTTTGCAGGGCGATCATTGCGTCTCCCCGCATCCTGATCCTCGACGAACCGACGACTTATGTAGACAGTAATTTCGAAAAGGAATTTTACACCATCCTGGAAGAACTCAATAAATCGCTGAGCATAGTCATGGTATCTCACGATCTGGGAACTATCTGTTCCTATGTGAAGACTATCGCTTGTGTCAACCGGGAATTGCATTATCATAATTCTAACCTGATCAGTGCAGAACAGTTGCAATCGTACCACTGTCCCATCGAGTTGATCACTCACGGAAAAATTCCGCACCGGGTGCTGAAGGAACACGAAAAAGGTAAACAATAGCAGGCGGTGAAGCTACTAAAAGCTATAGGCAAAGAGACGAAAAGGGAAAAGACGAAAAAGGAGAGTTGAGGAAAAAAGGAAGAAGAAATAATGAATAAAAAGAATCGAAGATGCTGGAACTTTTAAAATATGATTTTTTTCAGAATGCGTTGATCAGTACGTTGTTGATCGGTATCAGCTGTGGATTGGTAGGTACCTACATCGTTGCCAAACGAATGGTATTCATCAGCGGCGGAATCACCCACGCTTCTTTCGGCGGCTTAGGACTTTCATATTACCTCGGGTTATCTCCTATGTTAGGTGCCACAGCCTTCTCGATTTTATCTGCCCTGGGAATTCTGTTCCTTTCCGACAGTAAAAAGCTCAAGGAAGATTCCCTGATCGGCATCTTTTGGTCGGCAGGTATGGCGATCGGTATCCTGTTTATTTACCTCACTCCAGGGGATGCCCCCAATCTGATGTCGTATCTCTTCGGGAATATCCTGACCGTTACCCGGGAACAGATTATCCTTTCCGTGGTTCTATGTCTGGGTATCATCCTTTTTTTCGCCCGTTTCTACCGTCCGTTATTCTACATCGCTTTCGATAAAGAATACAGCCGTACTCACCATGTGCATGTCAACCGGATAGACATCGCCATCACACTGATCATCGCCCTTTGTATCGTGCTGTCCCTGAAATTAGCCGGAATCATTCTGGTCATTTCCTATCTGACTATTCCTCAGGCTATCGCCGGCATCTTTTACAAAAACTTCAAACAGCAACTATTGGCTTCCGCCCTGGTCAGTACCGCCGGTTCGATTACCGGACTATTCCTTTCTGCCTTTCTGAATATTCCCACCGGTGCCACCATCGTAATCTGTTTTCTTCTCTTTTTCCTGATCAGCTGGCTGATAAACAAAATCAGATAACAAAAAATAACCATCCGTTCAATTGTAAAATTAAATTAGTTTATAAAGTTCCCGGATCCTGCGGGTGCTTTTTTTATGAACTTTTAAGCAACGAAGGAGCAACTTTAAGAACTTTACGAACTAATTATACCTACTTTTTTAAATTATTCGCCCTTTTTTCCAGTTTCCTTGAAAAAATTTCTACCAAATCGGATAAAGCGCTGTTTTATCCCTGATCTTTTATTAGTTTTGTGGCAGCAAAGAAAATTTAAAACGTTTGAAATATGAATTACGATTTAATCGTCATCGGGAGTGGCCCCGGGGGGTATGTGGCTGCCATTCGTGGTGCTCAATTGGGTTTTAATGTCGCTGTAGTGGAACGTGCCGAACAAGGAGGAATCTGCCTGAACTGGGGATGTATCCCAACCAAATCTTTATTAAAATCGGCTCAGGTACTCGAATATGCACAACATGCAGAGGCCTACGGAATCCAGATCGAACATGCAGAGCCCGATTTTCAGGCAATCATCGCCCGTAGCCGGGGAGTTGCCGACAAAATGAGCAAAGGCATCCAGTATCTTTTCAAAAAAAATAACATTACCGTAATTCCCGGACATGGGAAACTGACGGCAGATAAAAAAGTAGCGGTTACTTCAGCCGCCGGGGAACAAACGATATACGAAGCGAAACATATTATCCTGGCTACCGGTGCACGTTCACGGGTATTGCCGGCCATTCCTCAGGATGGGAAAAGGATTATCGGTTACCGTGAAGCGCTGACCCTCGATCATCGACCGGCTTCACTGCTGGTAGTCGGCTCCGGAGCTATCGGTTCGGAACTGGCCTGGTTCTATAATGCGATGGGGACTAAAGTGACCCTGGTGGAATTTATGCCTACGATCCTGCCTGTCGAAGACGAAGAAGTATCTAAACAGGTGGAGGAGGGTCAAAAACAGCTCGATACCCTAGATAATGCGATCACCACG
>OKWR01001720.1_pt1 | contig 13607 bp, 17 predicted proteins | sample 1607101 | NCBI WGS metagenome assembly OKWR01 (sample SAMN04414076, study PRJEB24778) | human gut metagenome | material: faecal | host: Homo sapiens
TTTGTCAATGACGGACAACTGTCTATTTTCTAATCTTATATCGAACTCACGTTAATTAAGCACTAAAAAAGTGATTTTTGCAGCCCATTTGCAGCCCAATTTGCCATTTTCAAAAATGGGCTGCAAAAACTTATATAATCAACTATAGTACAATGAGATATACTCCATTTTACAATCATTTTAATATGGAAAAACATTGTACGATGGTTTACTTTTCATTGAGAGAAAGTAAGCAAAACAAGAAAGGTTTATCACCTATTGAGGTTTCTATTTCCACAAACGGAAAAAGAATCTATTTCAGCACAGGTAAATATGCACGCTCTACAGACTGGAATAAAGAAAAACAGTTAGTAAAAGGTAAGAGTGAAGAAGCTCAATTAGTAAACAGCTATCTTACACAGATAAGAAACAAAATATACCAGAAAGAAATTGAGCTACTTCAAATGGGCTACCTAATCACAGCAGAGCTACTAAAAGAAGCTGTTGCAGACAAAGTAGAAGCATTGAACGAAAAAAGCCTGTTTGAAGTCTTTGAAGAACATAACAGAGAACAGGAAAAGCTGGTTGGGAATGGAGTTTCTAAAGCTACCTATTGGATTTCTGTCTATACAGTAAGACTACTCAAAGAATTTGTTCAGCAGAAATACAAAAGAGAAGATTTATACCTACGTGAATTGAATCTGAACTTTATTCAGTCTTTTCATACATTCCTAAGAATAGACAAAGGAATGGCACAAAATTCATCTACCAAACATCTAAAGCTACTTAAAAAGATTGTCAACCTTGCAGTAGCTAATTCATACATGGCTACCAATCCATTCATTACTTATAAGATAGAACGTGAACCCGTAGAAATAGATTTCTTGGATGAAGAAGAACTAAGAAAGATTATCAACTTTGACACTCCCCTACCCAGACTGGAGAGAGCAAAAGATATGTTCCTCTTTGGGTGCTTCACTGGATTGAGCTACATTGACATCAAAACCTTAGCACCAGAACATTTTGAAAAGGACAATACAGGCAGAATTTGGATTAAGAAACGCAGGGTTAAGACTGGAGTTCTATCACGCATCCCCCTACTCCCTATTGCCAAACTGATACTGGATAAGTACAAAGGTGGAGAGAAATTACTTCCTATCCAAGACCCAGCAGATATAAACAAATACCTAAAGGATATAGCCATTTTGTGCGACATCAAGAAGCGAATCACATTTCATACAAGGAGTCACAGTAAATTCTTTTATTTATTGAATATCAGCGAGTTGAGTATTTTAAAGAATGTGACTGCTAACGATTTAGAAACGAGCTATATTCTTTTTCTTTCACAACTTTGCAATATACAAAGAGCGCTTTGATTTCGAGTGCAAAGTTAAATCTAATTTCTGAAAAACAACATTTTATGCTGTGATTTTACAAAATATTAAGATTAGTCTTTGCAAAGGTAAAAGAGTAGTTACCAACAGTAATTTTCATGTAACGTCATTTTAAGAGTATGGCAAAAAGAACATATTCATAAACGCATATATGTATCTTGCCATATTGGGAAATCAATTGCTTAGTTCCATTTTTGCAGATTATATTTCTATTTTGTCTAAATTACGACGGAATACAGCAGATTTTCAAGGGATTTGGATGGATTATCAAAATAAAACGTTATTTTTGTAGCATAAAAACGATAAAAACATGAAATTAAATCGTATAAGAGCAGTCTTAGAGGACAAAGGGATAAGCCAAACATGGCTTGCAAAGAAGTTGGGAAGAAGTTTCAGTACGGTCAATGCTTATGTATGCAACCGCTCTCAACCCAACCTTACCACACTTCTTGAAATTGCGCAGTTATTGTCTGTGGATATGAAAGAACTAATTACGGATGAGACGGAGCGTACCACTATATAGAAAATGAAAGACAATGTCAAACAATAGTTAGTGAATTGCCTTATGATAATCAAAAAACTTGGCTTATTCGTATTATGGTGCATTTGCATCATATTGGGGCTAAAAGCTCTTACTCATGCATTTTCGGAAACTGTCGGAATAGTTATAATAGTTTGTGTCGTGGTTGTTGCTGATATTGTTCAGAGATATTTCAATCGACATGAACGGTGGTTCCGAAAGAGAGTTAATATGCTGAGAACCATTTGTCCGAATTCTCCAAATGATTTTCGGATGATTGGTGACCCATTGTTTGAGTCTTTTTCTTTGGGAAATTTCTTCATTCAATACAAGCCTGAAACCAAGGAGTTTCACCTCTGTTGCTGTATTTATATGGTTCTCCCCAATATTGTAGAGACTTGGAACAAAGCAATAGAAGACATAAATACAATTATTGCCCAGAAAGCGCCTTACGTAAAAATTGTAATAGATAGGCATGGTGAATTAGGGCAGGGTTTCAGTCTGATAATCCCTGCTAAGAAAGCGAAGAAAACACTTTTGTTGGCATTTGCTCACATACTCCTTGAACTCAAGAAGTCGCTCCCATATAGAACTAACGAGAATGGCATTTTAGTATGTGAAGTCTATTTTAAAATCAAGGTGTTCAACACGATTTGCTATGGCGAATATGATGGCGTGAGAGTGCTGAAAGCGGTTACCATATCTTCAGATGGAAATTATACCTTCGTCAATGTCGAGGAAGATGAATGTGTGCCAGAAGACTTTACTAAGTCCAATCCTCCGATGTCCATCATCCTGCAATATGACTTGTATTCAATAGAAACCAATATGTTGATTAGCAAAGAGGAATTTGATGTCCATTGGGAGAAATGCAAAGACTTGTGTGAATCATAATCATTGGAGTACGGATTACAAATTCGATAGCACTATGAATTTTACAACTATAATGTTAGGACATAAAAAAAGGCAAGTTAGGCTACAAGCTGATGTTAGTTACGACCCTTTTCAAATTTTTCCTGATTTACAACATGTAAAAGACAACAATCTCTTCCACATCGATGAAGGAGATGTATTTTATGACTTCATAGGTGACCAAGGACCATTAAGATTTATTTCCGATAACTTCAAAGATTTGTTGGAAAATAATGGAGTAAAGGGAGTTTCTTTTATCCCCATAAAAATATATGGTTCAAGGTTGCAATACTATGCTCTGTTAGAAACGCAAATAGATTCTATCTGTGAACATGATTCTGACGGAGACCATATTTATGGGACTTTCCAAATAGATTTCACCTCGTGGAATGGAGAAGAACTCTTTTATTTGAAAGATAGTGGGGCTATAGTTTGTTCTTTACGAGTTAAAGAACTCATTGAAAGACACAATATTTCAAATGTCTCTTTTGAAGGCTTAGATAAATATTAAGAATTGACTATGATGAAATTTATAACTATCAGCATATATATATCATTATGTATTTTGTTCGTTGGTTGCAAAAAAACAAATTCCTCCACAAACGAAATGTGTAATTGTTCTGTGGAGAGCATAGAGGATGAATTAGAATTGCTATGTTTAAAATCGAAAAATGATTCTATGACACTCTCCATGGAGATAACTTCTGACAACATGGTCAATGATTACAACTACAGATATTTGGGCTCATTACAAGTAAGCAGCAGAATGTTTGAGGTGTTACAAAAAACAGTATTGTCTGGTCAGTATAAAGATGCTCAACGAGCATTAGTTTCTATTAGGTTCTTCACAAATGGAAATTTATTCGGAGAATATACTGGATTGAACAACTTTTATTCCGTAAAGATTTCCTCTAACAATATTTGCATCTATAATGTAGAAACAAGAAGTAGCAAAAAAATCAATATGAAGGATTCGATACCACAACTATTATTCTTCCATTATAACGATAAGGATAGTTCTTCATGCGGAGACCTGTTCTACTTTCGCAAGAATTAGTTTTTTTGTGTAGTTTGGATATAATCTGCATAACAGCATTGTTATTTTCCACAACTCTGTGCAATTATCCGGTTTTGTCATTTCAAGAGTATGGCAAAAGAACATATATTCATTGCAAACATGCATCTTTCCGTGTTGGAAAATCAATTGCTTAGTTCCATTTTTGCAGATTATATTTCTATTTTGTCTAAATTACGACGGAATACAGCAGATATTCAAGGGATTTGGATGGATTATCAAAATAAAACGTTATTTTTGTAGTATAAAAACGATAAAAATATGAAGTTAAGCACTATGAGAGAAATAAATCCCAAAGAAACCACCCGTGCATATGCATTTGAGCTTTGGATGAAAGCCCCGATGCCAATGGTTACGTTTTTCAAGATTTTGGATGTCAGTCGTCTTGTTAAAATCAGCAAAAAGTCAGGTATGAAATTCAATATGCTGATGTGCTGGTGCATCGGCAAAGCGGCAAGCAGTATCAAGGAATTTTATATGCTGCCTGTCGGAGACAAATTGATGCAATATGATGCTATTGCGGTTAATACCATTGTTATGAACAAGGACAATGAGGTCAGTTCATGTGATGTGCCGTTTTCTGATGATTTGCAGCTATTCAATGAAGATTATCTGAAATTGACAATGGAAGTAGCCCGAAGCTGTGAGAACCACGATTTGACAGAAAGCATGGTAATAGGGACTTCCGCACTGGCCCAATATGAAATTGACGGTGCGGTAGGTATGTACAGCGGTATCTTCAACAATCCGTTTATGATATGGGGCAAGTACCATAAAGGTTTCTTCAGAACGACACTAACGGTTTCATTCCAATTCCACCACACTCAAATGGACGGGGCACATGCTGCAAAGTTCCTGGATCGCCTGCAGCAGGAAATCAATAAATTACTTGTGTAGCGATGATAATCCTAACTCGCTCTAAATTGGACTTTGATTGAAAATCAAGAAGTTGGGCGTTTGCCTATATTATATAGGTAACAATATGGAAACGAGCGGACTTCTGCTCGTTTCTGTATTTTGCAATATGCAAAGAACGCCTCAATTCGGGGACAAAGATACGATATTTTTCTTAATATCCCATAATTTACAAAATATGAATATAGTTCTTCTTATCCTCTTTTTGGGGTTCATTACCGAACGAATCTATCAGAACAATATGATTGGCATCCTTCACCTTGTAGAAGGCATGCTCACCACTTGAAGGATGCACAAGCATCAGGATGTTGTAGTCAAGCACTTGGAAAGTTCCTCTTAACCTTTCCTGTTTGTTCTACTTTTCAATGTTTCCCAAAACTGCCGTATATTCTTCAAGCTTGATAGAATCAATACCTGAATCATTTTGTTCTGTGCCGCATAATATATAAAGATGTAACAAATGAGATAACCAAAACTGCTATAATTATCTATTTCTTCTTCATAGCCATCATAAAAATAAAAAGTGCCCGCAATGTCAAACGAGTGGCATCACGGACACGGATGAATAGTTGAGAGTTGAATGAAAGTTAGTATGCTGAAACATTGTTGATGCACAGACAAGTTCTTGTACTATCGAACACGATACGGAGACCGTTCGTCTTTACTTTATCGAAGCGAAGGATGCGCTTGTAGCCGATGGTCGTTGTCTATTATTGCTTATTAATTTTCTTTTTAATTTCATTCGCCTCTTTAAATAGGCTATTAGCAATGCTATCTTTAATTGCTGCCATCTGTATCATTTCGTTATGATAGCGAATTGAGTCCTCGTAAATATTTACATGAGTTCTCACTTTCTCAATAACTTCTTTATTTGGGCATACAGAAAAGTTCTTTTCGATGTATCGAACATTTGGATCGTTAGATGGAAGAACCATCTTCAAAGCACGATATTTCAAGTCAGCCTCCTCCCAATCTTGATGCGCTCGCCATTGGTTGAGGTTGCCCCAAATGGAGATAACAAGAGATAGGACCAAGCCTCCGATGAAAAGAAGAACATACTTTGAAGTAGGCTCAAAGCGATGGGTTACAACTTTCTTTTGAGGTGAATTGTTCAACACTTCAAGTTTGTCCTGCAATGCCTTCGAGGAAACATCATTCTCTTGTCTCATCTGCTTGACTGCATCAACCAAGGACTTGCTTCGCTGCTCGTTTTGGGCAAGTTCAACCTTGATAAGGTCAGCAAAAACAACAATGGCATCTCTTAATTTGGATATTTTACCTCTGACATCCTCTTCCTTGCCAAACATAGCAATGATTAATTTCTCCAACTTGGTTATGTCTGCACTTGCAGGAACGTTTTCCGTTCCTGCGTTCTTTGTGGAGTCAGAAAGTTCATCGACTTTTTGCTCCAATCTCTCAACTGTGCCGTAGATGGCTTCTAACATTTCTTCTTTCATGTTCGATTCTAATTTTAAGTTTATGACTTGCATCAAAGGCTAAAGCCTCTTCTGCGTTTCTTCTTTTTTTTCTTGGATGATTCATCCTCTGGGAATTGCTCAAAGGTCTGTGCATTGGTATGAGCAAAAAGTCCTATGGAAGAAATGCCGTTCCATGAGTCCTGGCTACTCTCCGACACGAATGGCACCTGCTCATTCATGCGACAGCCTTGCTCATATTGCTGAGCAGAATTGGCTCTTGCTGATAAAAGGTTCTCAATTCCCTCAAACCTTGCATTCAGCTTGCCAAAGCTATAGCCTCGGCTAATCTGTGTCCCCTTGAAGCTATATCCGTCCTTACAGAATCGGATACCTTGCACCTTGGTTTGCTCCTTGTCCTTATAGACAAGCTCCAAGAGTACACCTCGTCTTGCAAGTTCATTCTTGAACTTCTGCCAGCTATTTGAGGCTTTCAAGGCATCCGTGACAGCATTGTGAATCTCATATTTCGCACGCTCCGCATTGCGCAATCTGCGAGTGTTGGTCTTGCTCTTGTCCGTTCCGTAAGTAAGTCCATACTTGGATTTAAGAGCCTTGGTCACTTGCTCATTACGCCTGTAATCATTCCTATCTGATATGAGTTTGCCCTCGTTATTAATGCGGTTGTACACGATATGACAATGTGGATTGTCCGTATTGTGATGCCTTACGATGATGAATTGGGTATCGGTGATGCCCATCATCTGCATGTATTCAAGGGCTATCTTAGCCATGAAATCATCCGTCAAACGTGGCTTGTCCTCGGGCTTGAAACTGAGTGCAATGTGTCCCACAGGCTTCTTAATCCTTGGATTTAGTTGCCTTTGTAGCTCGAAACTTTGCGTCATCTCGGTATTCGTGCCGAGTAACACACCATCAGAGGCAAGGATTTTCGCCTCGTCCTTGCCTGTAACATAGCGGATGCAACCAGCAAATGAGCTGCCCTTCTTTAGCTTGCCTATCATGTGGTATCCTCCTTTCTGCCCATACTGCTTGGCTTCGGTTTATAACTTGCTTGGCGATACTCGCCAAGGATTTCTTTCAATCTTCTCAACAAGTCCACCACATATACATGGGTTTCATGGAAACCTCTCTGATGCGACAGCTTGGTAAGTTGGTTGAGGTTGTTCACCATGCCAATGAGATTCTTGGCGATGGCTACCGTCTCGGTGTTGTGTCCACTGACCACCTCGCCGTTCAAGGCGGACTCACGGATGTACTCCGCCAACTTGCGGTTGGCTTTTCTCGCCCTCAGTCTCAATGCCTCGTAGCTTGGCTTCGAGAACTTCACCGTGACAGACTTCGACAACTTGCGAACCCTGCCTGTGGGCGGTCTTCCGCCCTTTTTCTTGTCCTGTTCATGTATGCTTGTCATTCGATACACTGTTTACAGTTGGTACACTTATTTTCTGCGACCGTTGGGAGCAAAAATTCTCCGCCCTCATGGTGGAGCGAGGCGTTTTGGGGTTCCCAAAACATAACCTCGCTCCCTCTCAGAACACGTTAGTTGGAACTACAGCCTTTCAGCTATCCACGTCCAAGGTCGCAGACCTTAATTCTCACAATTTGCGCCAAGCCTCGAAGTCCTCTTCATAAAGGCTTAGGTGGTGGCGCACGATGTTCTCGATGATGCCCGATACGCTCATGCGTCTCCCTCCGAGGATGCGGACGACACGATCAAGACGGTCTCGCACATCGGAACTGACAAAGACTGGCTTGCGGTCGTCAATCCTTGGAACTTGGAGGAATGTCTGCTGATACTCCTCCAGTGTCGCCTTGCGCTGCTTGCCGCTGATGCGCTTCTGCGGATTCGATGGCAATTGAGCCTCGTTCGTTAGCTCATCCTCCATACAGGAGGTTGTTGCAGCCACATTCTCTGTCACAACTTCTAAATCGGAGTTCTCCACCTCTTCAAAGAAAGAGCTATGTTCTTGGGCATAGTCTTTACCATAAGTGGATGATTGAAGCGAAGCCACCACCTCCTGTGTCATTTTCTCCTGCTGTTCAGGAGACATTTTCGTTTCTTTTGTTCTTGCCATAGCTTATGCTGTTTTATTTGTTAGTATAGTGGTCACGGTTTGCACCATTGACCGATTGTCGGGTGCAAAGTAAGTGTACTGAGTGCAGCCATGCAACTGATTGGGTGTAACGTGGCAATTTAGTTGTGGCTTGCTTATTTGCATACCGAGATAGTTGTGAGAACTTCAACGTATTTCTCAACTCATCATTGTTCATGTATTCGTTGCAGTCGTGCAAGTTTTTCTTGTTGTTTTTGGCGTTGAAGTCGGCAAACCCCGGCAACATACTGCCACAGAAATTGAAAACGCTTGTTTTTAGATTGCCGTGCCTTATCTTTGCACTCACAAACGTGGAGCACAGCATATGCGTGGAGCTTTGCGACATATAACATAGTATTAACTTAGAAAAAAGAAAAGTATGGGATTCATCGTATTCGAGGAAGAGGCATTCAACTATCTTGATGCCCAGTTGGAGAACTTCGTGAAGCGCATGGACAGAATCCGTGAGCGCAGTGAGGACAAGACCATGAACAAGTGGCTCGACACGCAGGACGTGTGTCAGACGCTCAACATCTGCCCACGGACAGTGCAGACGCTTCGGGACAACGGAACTTTGGCTTATACGCAAATCAGCCACAAGACCTACTACAAGCCGGAGGACGTGATGGCTATCGTAGCAGTAGTGGAGGACAAGAAAAAGGACATGCGCTTTCGCAAGCGCACAGGTTAGGCTGTCAATATACAACAGCCACTTTATCCAATGCAGCAAGTAAACCGAGTAACGTAAGTATCAACAATAAAACGAGACAACTATGAGCAATGAAGTAATGACAAGAAACAGCGAGTGGATGAACCACATCGTGAACCACCTCAACCGAATGGTTGACAATTTTGAACGTGCCGTGATGAACTACCGCCCCATGCTTGGCGGTGAGCGGTTCATGACGGACAAGGAGCTTTGCGCCAGGCTGCAACTGAGCCGAAGGACCCTGCAGGACTACCGAAACAACGGTGTCATCCCGTATATCCAGCTTGGCGGAAAGATACTCTACCGCGAGTCCGACATTCAGAAGATTCTGATGGCTAACTATCGTGAAGCGTACAGAATGAAAGGTGTGTAGGAGAATGTCCTTGATGAGTGTGTGAAATGAACAAGGCGACAACGTATAACTTACCGAGTGTGGCTGTTATAGGTTGTCGCCTCGTTTTATTGGCTATACCGAGTTGGTCGTGTTTGCCGAGTGGTCTCCGTATGGTCTGTATAAAATCTAATACCATGCTAAAACACTGCGGTGGCTCGCCCAAGTGGCTGGAGGCGCAAAGCCTCCAAGGAACGTTGCTTTATATGGCTGTTCTATGCCATTGCGTTCTCTGTAAAGATACAGACCAGTTTAGTGCGGCTTGTCTGCTTGCCGATGACGGACTGCATGATGAACTCCCGAAAGGCTCTGCTCTCAATGCTGTCAATACGGAAGGCTACCGCAATGACGAGTTCAAGGCTATACACATCATAGCTGATGCGGTCGTTCTTCCTGACATGACGGCGTACACCCTGCTCTTTCAGAATGCCGTCCTTGAATACAGCCTTGACAGCCTTGCGCACATAGCAGCCGAACACATTATACATGTCGGCAATCTCCTGCATGGTCATCCATACAGTATCGGTCGGCATGGATACCGTTCCGCTCTCGCTGATAGTTATAACACCTCTGTTCATTTTTCGTCCTCCTTATTTCTCTTTTGGTCAGTTTCTTTTGTTTTTCTGCGTTGCATCAGTTTGTCCATGTCTATGGAAATCTTGTTATCGGTGATAACGGCATAGATTTGGGTGCTTCGCAGATTGGAATGTCCCATCATCTTGGCAACGCTTTCCATTGATATGCCCGAAGTAACCATGTTTACTCCGAATGTATGTCTTGCAACGTGTGCGGTAAGGTTCTCATTGATACCCAAAGCCACACCGAGTGAATGAAATTCAAACCACATGGAATCACGTGAAGAAAGAGGGAAAACAGGTTTGCTATCATCCGCTGTATTGTATAGCGACATTATCTGTTCAGCTATCGGGTGCAAGGGAATGAACGCTTCGTTGTTGGTCTTTGCTCTTTTCTCACGGATGTATTTTCTACCGTCTGCCGTCATCCCGATATGGTGTGGATACAGGTTACGTAAATCGACATAAGCCAAACCTGTAAGGCTGGAGAAAACAAACATTCTTCGTGCCAACTCCAACGCCTTATCCTCCATAGGAGTCTCCATAATGAGCAGCAAGTCATTTCTGGATATATGTCTACGCTTTGGTGAGCCTTTCTTTTCATATCCGACATCTTCCAATGGATTGAATTTCAGCAGACCTCTGTCAACAGCGATATAAACCAAGCGTTGCAGCCAACAAAGATTATGGTTCGTATTGGATGCACTATACCCTTTGCCAATCAAGAACAACTTATAAGATTTGCCAAATTCCTCAGTCAAATCTTCAAATGCAATGTCATTCATTCCTCGTAACCCGATGAACTCTCGCAAGTTTAGCTGCGATGTCTTAGATTGGCGATAAGAAGATGTTGAGTTAATACGGATAGAGCGCAGCCTAAGGCGTTCACGCTCCTCCTCGCCAGTGGCAAGCAATGTCATCGGGATAGTATTTGCATCAACAATAACATTCTTCAGAATCTCGGCGGTAACGATGCCCTTTTCCTTTGTTGCCTGCTCGTAGGCTTCGTCAATTCTTAGTCTGAACGCTTGCAGTTGTCCGTTCAATCTTGCATTCCTGGCTTCACCTTTTTTCGTGTCCCATTCTTCGGGAGCACAGTAAAGACCTGTTGCTATGGCTGACACTTTGCCGTCAATCGTGATACGGCAAAATATAGATGTGGTTCCGTCTGCCTTTACTCTGCCACGGTTGATATAATAAAACTGCTTGTATGTACTTCTCATTGTTATGTTCCTTTCTTATTTTGTGATAATATTACAGGACAAACTTGAAGTCCTTGTTGGCTTCGATGAACTTGTCCATATCCTCAAATAGCTTTTTCGGGGTGACACGTGCATAGATTTGCGTGGTCTGAATGTTGTTGTGACCAAGCATTTTGCTGATAGTCTCTATCGGAACACCTTCTTCGAGCGTAACGAGCGATGCGAAACTGTGCCGTCCAACATGATAGACCAAATCCATACTTATGCCAGATAGTACTCGGAGACTTTTCATGTTACCTCTCAACACTCGAAATTCCTGTGGCGGTAAAAGAGTAGGTCTTGTCGGGTCTTTGTATTTCTCCAACATGGCAAGCGCCTCTGGCAGCAGCTTCACACGTGCAAGCATCTTGTTCTTCTTTCTATGGTATTTCAGCCAAAGGCTGCCCTCCTCATCACGAAAGAGGTTTTCTTCCGTGATGGAAACCGTATCGGCATAAGCCGTGCCTGTATAGCAAGCGAAAAGAAAAAGGTCACGGGTCAAAGCCAACGATTTTCTTCGCTCTGGTATTTCGAGGTCACGAATTTTCAGGAAGTCCTCACGTGTCAATGCCTTTGGTGGATTCTCTTTCTTTTGAGGTAGCTTAAAGTGCATGAAATGATAACGCTCGGAGTGTCCTGCCTTGAAAGCTATTCGGCAGGTCTTCTTCAAGATGGCGAGATAGTGGCGGACTGTATCAAGTGCAAGACCTCTCTCGTCTAAGCAAAAGTCCATGTACTCACGGATAAACTGCTCGTCAAGCTCACCGAATGCCACATCGTCAGTTCCATAACGCTTCTTGACGAACAATCCCAATGTCAGGCGAGTGTACTGGTAGTTTGGCAGCGTGCCTTTCTTGTAGTCGATGCCGATTCTTGACTCAATGTCCGCAATGATGGCGTCAAGCTGCTTCAACAAGGTCATCTGAGTGTCTGCACTGCATTGAAACAGATCCTTTATCGCCTTTGCGTCAAAATCCGTCTTGCGCTCCACAAGTGACTCGTAGGCTGAGTTTATTGCCAGCAACAGCTTGTCAATCTTGGCGTTCACTTCCATAGCCTCCTTGCTCTTGCCGTCAAGTCTGCTCTCACGTGGATTCCATAACTTTGGCGTACATGACAACTTGCAACCGAACTGCGCCATTGTTCGGTTGAGGGTGATGCGTCCCATGATGGGAGCCTTACCGTTCTTGTCCAATCCGCTCTTTTTAAGGTAGAGCAACACCTTGAATTTTTCAACTTTCATCTGCTTACTTTTTTAGTTTGCAAAAATAATCAATCAGTAAGCATTCTCCGTCATTGAAAGTTGTGCAGAACAGTGCAACAAACACTGGTGACAAACTATTTGTTTTTCACCTCGTTAGCAGTGTTGGTTTCGGTAACTGACCGCTAACGGTTTGGTAACTGAAATAACTCAATATCCTGCTCGGCTTTGCTTTGCAGCCAATTGGCAGAATTATGAAATATTGCTCATTCTCAACCACTTGCAGTTCATTCTTCTCATATTCACTTTCCGTTGCTTTTGCTTAAATTGTGCATACAGCCCGCCACACATTCGCCAGCACCGTTACTTTAGCTAATAATATCTCACTGGAAGTCGTTTCTAAGATGCTTGGTCACACTAATACCAGAATGACCAACCATTATGCCAAACTGATAGATAAGTGCATAGGTGAACAGATGGACAAGCTCATGGACACATTTACAGGAGATTCCAACTACTAAGCCTTACAAACTATGATTATCCCACTTGCAGATATTGTGAGTGGGATTTTCTTTTTTAATTTTGCTCCAAACTAAAACATTATGGAAAAGTTAAAAGAAAATTATATAAACATTGACCCTCGTTTAGAATATATGGAACAGATAGCTACATTATATGTTCCAGATATAGACATAGACCCATCTACAGGTGAAAAATATATTTGTGGTACAGCTGCTTTGCCATTCTTTATAAATAGATATAATCAAAACGGATTATATGGTCACTTCACATACGAAGATTATACAGGCAATGAAAGCATACAAGAAATGCTGAAAGGCTTGGGAATTGACATAGATAAGTTCTGGTTTTTACTTCTATTTATCTTTGATTACACCTGTGGCACGTGTTTGGATGGAATAAAAGCTACAGGAGTTGGGGTAGAACAACTCACTAAGTTTGCTAAAGCCATAGCTGATAACCATAAAGAAGTTAATCAGTTTGGAGTAAGTTTTAAGAAGCCTATTACTATTTCTGTAAAAGTGGAGGGCAAGCATCAGATAATAATTGATAATGCCAATGCAATAGGCTATTTGGCTGCTGTTATTGCTAATAAATCCAATCTCTCAAAAATAGTATATATAATGATTTGAAATTCAGTGTGT
>OKWR01001725.1_pt1 | contig 13583 bp, 7 predicted proteins | sample 1607101 | NCBI WGS metagenome assembly OKWR01 (sample SAMN04414076, study PRJEB24778) | human gut metagenome | material: faecal | host: Homo sapiens
AGACTCATTTCTGAATCCCGTATTTCCATTTACACAAAATATTTTATAGTGCCGTGCAGCAGGATCATTGGGGTTGCTGTCTTCTCCAATGCTCCAGTTGATACCTATTTGACATTGAGGTTCCCGGTGTTTTATAGTAGAATAGATGTCTTGTATAGGCCATCTGTAACTGGGCTTTTCCCAACTTCCGTCAAACCAAAATTCAACAATGTGCGTATATTGACTGGTTATATCCATTAATTCATTTAATTGTGCCAGCATATATGAATTATATTTTTTGTCAGCCTCAATGTTTGTGACATCGGCATTTTCTTTTCGGTCCCACAGAGAATAATATAGTCCAAGTTGTATTCCTTGTTTTTGACACTCTTTGGCTACAGCCTCTATAACATTGGTTGGATTGCCTGAATTGGCTACGTCATATTCTGTGTATTTGCTGTCCCATAGGCAGAATCCATCGTGATGTTTCGTAACTAAAATTACATATTTCATACCTGCATCTTTGGCTGCTTTGACCCATTGTGCTGCGTCTATAGTCTCTGGTTTATAGGAATGAGCTGGTAAATTACCGTCAGACCATTCCATATCATGAAAGGTATTGATTCCGAAGTGAATGAACATTCCATATTTTCTTTTTATTTGTTGCTTTTGATATTTGGATGGATTTTCAGACGGAACGGGTACGATGGCTTTAAGGCTGAATGTATTCCATAACAAGATGGTGGTATATAAAAAGAATTGTAATTTGTTGATTATATTCATTTCAGATGGTTTTAGTTTTTAGAAAGATTAAGCGTCTCTTCAGATTTCATCTGGCAGGTGGTGATTTCTTGTATAAATGGATTGATAATTCTCATCTATTTTATTCTTCAAGATATGTGCTTATGCCTTTTAATCAAAAAGAGTTGCTGTTATTTTTACTACTCATTTCTACTGTAATTTTAGCTTTACCTCCTTGTGCAGGACAGGCTATTTCTAACATCGTAATACCTTTAATTGGTTTTTCACCAGGGTAAGTATTATAAGCAGGGTAGGTATGGAACGTAGCTCCTTCGGGCGAAAGAATTCGAAAATAGAATACTTTCCCATCTTTTTGAAGCTGTGCTACTGAGCCATTTATTGTAACATCGGCTTTTGTTGCTGCGGTCCAAAAAACGGTAGAGGATGTATTTCGTACTTCCACTTCATCTTCTACTTCGATAGTATGGTCATTGATTAGCGTAAATTTACGGAACGCTTTGTGAGCCTGTACTTTGTATACTTCTGAGAGATCCAGTCGGGCATAGGGGTGTGCTGTACGCGTATTTTCTTCGCATACGAAAGCCTTACCGTTGGCATATTGTGGTTGTCTGTCAATATTCAATGTATTATGTGAGAAGTTGTTGTTGCGGAAGTATTTCCAGCGGTCTCCTCCTGGTTTTCCATCCCAGAAGCCAGGTAAGGCGTAATCATCAGCCCCCAAGTCTTCTGTCCAGCACACACTATCACTTTCGATGATAAATGTGCCGCAGTCCATCTGCTGGTGTGCCTGATTGGGCAGTCCGCCTTTGGCTACGAGGAAGACGGAGCCTTTTTCTTTTCGGTTTCCGTTAAGTACAACTAAATCGTTGATACTATTGTGGTATACTTCCAGTGACGGAATATTTTCGTTCTGAGTTGGGGATGCCGGATTGAACCAAGGCAATGATAGAAAGAAAAGTTGGTGTATGGGTTGGTTTTGTTTGATAGTTTTTTCTATTTCTTTCCGGAACCATTCTGCTACTTCCGGTTGCTGATACCTCCGGCTGAAAAAGAAGAAGGCCGGTGTGTTCATAACTTCTTCAGTGCTGGCGTTCCCAAAGTTGAAACGTTGTCCGGAGGGAGTCAGCGTACGTTTATAGAAAAGAGCGGTACGTGATACTCCCGGTAGCTCTCCTATGCCTCCTTGGTCTCCCCCGTTGTCACTGACGGCTTTTAAATATAAAGAAAGATAACTATTAGTGTATCCCCAGTAAGCAGGTCCTTCATAACACACTCCATCGGGGGCAAAGTGTTTCAGGCAGTTAGGCATGTAGCGAGCAGCATTTTCCAAGATTGTTGCTGTTTCCTTTGGATAATCTTCTGCTACGGCCAGTGCTCCCAAAGTCATACCTGTATTACATACTACATTCCAGTTAGTTTCTCTTTTAGCCCAGCTTCCAGGGCCTCCTTTCTTATATTCGCGTAATACGATGGAAATCGCATTCTTGTAGATACTTTCCTTGACTTTCTGTCGGGTACTTTCAGGAAGTGCATCAAAAAGCCAGTCATAAGCGATGGCCACAGCTGTAGTCATTTCTGCTGTATCAAGAAAATGTTTTGGATCCCAGTCTTTGTAGTCGCATATCCAGAGTAAGGTCTTATTAACAGCATCCAGGTATTTCTGCTCTCCATACAGGCGGTAAGCCAATGAAAGGGTTCCTAATCTGGTGACATAAGCCCTTGAAGTATAAAGAATGTTTCCGTATTTGTTTAAATCATAAGTTAGCTGAGGTAATACGACCATGGAGTCAGCTTTTTCTTTCAGAAAAGACGCTAGTTCTCCGGCCAGTGGATCTTTCTTGATTAGTTTTTTTACTTCTTTTTCTTCTACTTTATTGAATAGTAATCTAGGATGTGTGGATGACACATTTCCAAATGCGGGAATTGTAATCCATAAAATAAGAAAGAGTGTGCACACTTTGCTTATTTTGAAAATGAATGATTGTTTTCTGTTCATGGTGCTTTAATCAGTTAAACGTGTGATGTCCTTTTGAGGTTTTGGATAATGTTTTGAGGCAATATATTCTTTTGTGTCTTCCACCATTTGTGGAGTCACATCAAAATCATAGTCAGCATAGTCGCCTACATGAAATTTACCAGTTTCAAAGAATCCCCAGGCCTGGAAGAAATCGGTCAAGTCGGTTTTCAGTAAATCGCAGGACACTTTGGCGAATTCATACATATTGTGAATGGAAGCGTTTCCCGTACCTTTGTGGGGGTGGTTTCGCATATATTCCATCAAGTCAGCGTAAAAATCGTTGTATCCCTTTTCTTTAGCATATAAGTATAGTTGCCAGAATGGTACCAACTTTTGAAATGGATCACCCACGCACATGATGAATGGTTTCTTTTCCGCCTCAAGCACTTCTTTAAATGCTTTGTCGTAGTTTTTTGATTTTGACAAGCGGCTGGGTTGTCCTGCGAGTGTGGCCACATACATGGTGAACAGGTTGTTACTTACTTCTGTCATACCTCCCCAAGTGAGTTGTGGGCTCATCTGCATAACGTGTCCGATTTCATGATTTACTCCCCAGTCTTTGTAGATGTCTGGCCCTAATGCCGATTTCATGGTGCTTTCATTACCGAGGAAGGCCACACCATCACCGTCGCGGAACATGAAATAGTTGAAGTTGACACGAGCTAGAATTCGTTTTTCGGGTACACGGTTGTATTTTAAAGCTCCACAGAACTCATACTGCTGTGTCATGATTTGGTCGTATGCCTGAGCTAGCTCCTTACCTTTTCCATAATCGAACTTTTTCAGGAACTCTACAGGATAGGCAAGTTGCATGTAACGGGTTTTGACATCCATTACCGGGCTGACTGCCTGATCAAGAAGTTTGTTCCAATCTTCATTTGTTTGTGTTTCGGCATCAAAGTAGCCGTTTACTTTTCCTGTCACAAAATGGATTGTAACACCAGGGGCAGTTTCAGGGTCATCGGCAAAATAGTCTATGTAGACATTTCCGGATTTTTCTACATGAATCACGTTGACTCCTTCATGCAAGGCAATGACCTGCTTTTTCAGTTCCCATCCTTCCGGATCTTTGGTGGGGGCAAATCCTGGTGTAGGCTGTCGCATCCAGTCTGGAATCAGCAGGTTGATTTCTCTTCCGTGCATGTCGCCTACCAATACCACATTCTCTCCTTTCTCCAGATACATACCGGTGATGTTTTCATAACGGCTATATCCGTCTGATAACTTTAGTTTATTTTGGAGGATTTTGTTGGAAGCTATTGGCTTGTAAGTTTTCAACCGGTATTCTTTCTGATAGTTCCCTTCTATCATGCTTTGGGCAAGTTGTCTCATTAAGGGACTACGGAAATTGGTTAATTGTTTTTTCTTGAAATTGGGGGCAAGTTGCGAGGCTTCCCATCCGTTGAAAAATTCCAAATCTTTCAGAATTTCTTGTGTAGAATACGAGGGCTCTTGTGCAAGAAGGGCGCTTCCAATACAGCAGCAAGTTGCCAATGTCCATGTGCGTAATGTTTTCATGTTCTTATAGTATTTTGAATGTACAAAAATATGGCAAAATCAGAGGTAAGAGGGGGCTTCATTGTCCAAATCAGGTTACATTTCTGTGTAAGGCTCTGATTTTAAGCATTCCGTTTAGTGTTAAAACTCAAATACTAGACAGACGTGTGTTTTTGTTTGGACGCAAACGTATCCTGTCTGATGAATGTATTTTCTAGTTTTGCACAAAACCTTAAAATAATTAAGTTTTATGTATCAATCTAAAAAAGAAAAACGCACGTCGTATGGAAGACTCCCTCATTGGCTTTTGGGAGGAGCTTTTTGTTTAGTGGGGCATACCGCTTATGCTAATTCTAGTTACAATATGGAAAGTCTTTCAGAGACTTCTTCGTTTATGGTATCGCAACAGAATACGCGTACTATTTCAGGAACGGTTACAGATAAATCAGGAGAACCAATTATTGGGGCAAATGTATTGGTAAAAGGAACCTCTCAGGGTATTATCACTGATTTAGATGGAAACTTTACTTTAAATAATGTACCAGCAAATGCAGAATTGGTAATTAGCTATATTGGTTATAAAGAACAAACAATTAAAGTCGGCTCTCAGACTAGTTTCTCAGTTAAGTTGGTAGAAGATACTGAGTTGATAGATGAAGTGGTAGTTGTGGGCTATGCTTCTCAGAAAAAAGTAAATCTTACGGGCTCTGTGGCATCAGTAAATATGGAGGAAATTGCAGAAAAACGTCCGATTACGAACCTTTCTTCTGGTTTAGCAGGTATGGCTGCAGGTGTATCTGTCACTTCAAGTAGTAATATTCCGGGTAATGATAATGCCAGTATTTTGGTACGTGGCCAAGGTTCATTGAATAATTCAGCTCCTTTAATTATTATTGATGGAGTAGAAAGTAATATTAATACAGTTGCTCCGCAGGATGTCGAAACTATGACCGTATTGAAAGATGCAGCTTCTGCTTCTATTTATGGATCGCGAGCTGCCAATGGAGTCATTTTAATTACGACAAAAAAAGGAAAACAAGGGAAAATAGCTATTGACTACACTGGGTATGTTTCCATGGAATCTGTGGGAAAAACAATGGAAACAGTCAATAATTATGCTGATTTTATGGAACTGAGAAATGAAGCTCACTATAATTCTGGTTCAGGTGAATATGCACAGTTTTCTCGGGAAACGATTGATGCTTGGAGAAACGATAATGGACAAAATCCGTTGTTATACCCGAATACAGACTGGGCAGATGAAGTGTTTAAAACAGCTGTAGCTACCAATCATAATATTTCTATGAGTGGAGGGACAGATAAAATTTCATTCTTTACCTCATTCGGTTATTTGAATAATCCAGGTATTATTGATAAAGCAGGTTATGAACGATATAGTTTTCGTTCCAATGTAGAGGCTAAAGTTGCTTCTTGGCTGACTTTGGGAGCGCGTTTAAATGGTTATCTTTCGGATAATGGAATAGCTTCTGATTATATAAGTAATGTTTTTACGTATAGTTATGCAAGCGTACCGGGGATAGTATACCGTCATCCAGATGGTCGTTTGGGAGGGGCACAGGCTTCAGGAGAAGATATTCAGGCAAATAACCCTCTTTATTATATTTATAATAAAACGGGAAATAAAAAGGTTCGCAACTTCCGTGGAGCTTTTAATGGAACAATTACTCCATGTAAGGGGTTAACTATTCAGGGATCTTATTCTTATGAATTAACGGATAAAGATAACTGGTATAAAACAAATGCTATTGATTTATGGAATTTTGCAACAGATCAAATTGTAAGATCTGACGTAAATCGTCAATCTATTAATAATTATAACCGTAAAGAAGAACGCATCTTTATGGATGGAACAATTCGTTACGAAAACAAATTTTTTAATGATCGTTTGGATTTGAATGTAATGGTTGGTGCTAGTCAAGAGATGTATCGTGACCGTAAGATTAATGCAGGTAAATATGATCCGGTCGATTCTTCTATGGATGTGATTGATGGTGCAGTAGGAGATGCTACCAGCTCAGGTGCACATACTGAATGGGCCATGCGTTCTTATTTTGGACGTCTTAATTTAGGATGGGAAGATAAGTATTTGTTAGAAATGAATTTCCGTGCGGATGCTTCTTCTCGTTTCCAAAAAGGAAATCGTTGGGGGTACTTCCCTTCTTTCTCAGCTGCTTGGCGTATGGATCAAGAAGCTTTTATGCGGGGAACTAGAAGTTGGCTAGATGCTTTAAAACTGCGTGCTTCGTATGGAGAGTTGGGAAATAATTTCTTAGGAGATACTTTTGAAGCTAATTATATGGCTATTCCTGCTTATAGTGATGCTAACTATGCGTTGGGGAATGTGAAACAAATTGGTATGACTCAAAATGCACTTGCCAATGCTAATTTGACTTGGGAAACAACTGCTGTGACAAATTTTGCAGTGGATTTTGCTGTTTTGAATAGCCGTTTATCTGGAACTGTAGAATATTTCATTAAAAATACAAGGGATATTTTGATTGATTTGCCAATTCCTTTGGTACATGGAAACGCTACTACGCCACGGCAAAATAGTGCAAAAGTGCGGAATAAAGGTTTTGAATTGACTTTTAATTGGGCGGATAAGATAAATGACTTTCATTATAATATAGGTACTAACTTTACTTTTGTAGAGAATAAGGTGACAAAATTTAAAGGAGATGAAGCGAGTATTGATGGTAGTATTATTATAAAGGAAGGCTTGCCTATCAAGTCAGAATATGTACTATTGGTAGATCGTATTATTCAGACTCAGGAAGATTTGGATTATGTACAGTCTTTGGTTGATAATGCTCCGATAGGGGAAGATGGGAAAAAGGTAGATCCATTTACGAAATATAAACGTCCGGAAATGGGAGATGTGCTTTATCAAGATACCAATCATGACGGCATATTTAGTGATGATGATAAGGTTGTAAGAGGATATGGAAATACTCCGCGATTCTATTATGGTATTAACTTGGGATGTGAATATAAAGGGTTTGATTTTTCAATGTTGATGTCTGGTACAGGAAGTTATAAAGTGCAGTATCAAACTATGCATACTACTAATCTCCCAGCTATGGCTTATCAGATTGGTAAAGAGGTTGCCGACGGACGTTGGTATGAAGGACGTACAACGACGGCTACTTATCCAAGATTGTTGATTAATGATGGGCGTAATACTAGAAGTAGTGATTTGTGGGAAACTGATAAGGCATATTTAAAGATAAAGAATATTCAATTGGGATACACCTTACCCAAACGTTGGACAGATGCAGCTGCATTGAGTCGGGTACGTTTATTCTGTAGCTTAGAGAATTTCTTTACATTTACTAACTATGTAGGTATGGATCCAGAAACTTCTGGCTTGACTTATCCAGGTATTCGTCAAGCCTCATTTGGAGTTAATGTTTCATTCTAAATTAAAAGATTATATTATGAGAAAATATATATTATTATTGGCAGCAATGGGAATGATGAGCGGTTGTTATGATTTAGATCAATTCCCACACGACCGTTTAACGTCTGGAACTTTTTGGAAAACAGAAGATCATGCACATCAAGGTATAGTAGCTATATACAATACTCTGTTAAATGAGAACGTTTTTGGAGCTTATTATAACAATGATGCATTGGGCGAAATAGCTATGGACTATAATAATTGGCAAATGCCTTCTATTATCAAAGGAACTTATAGTGACAGAGATAGCTTTATAAAGAAAAAATGGCAAAGTGCTTACGAAGGTATATTTAGGGCTAACTTGTTGTTACAGAATATTGATAATGTAGATATGGATAAAGAAACAAAGGAAATATACAAGGGGGAAGCTCGGTTTATGCGTGCGCTTTATTATTTTCATTTGTTTGACTTCTATGGGGGAGTACCTTTGTACGATGAGACTACAGTAGTGAGTGAGGAATTTGTTAATATGAAAAAACCTCGTAATACGAAAGAAGAAACTTTGAAGTTTATTTTGGACGATTTGGATGCTGCGGTAGGGGTACTTCCTGTAAAGTGGGAAAGTACGGAGTACGGACGTGCTACTAAAGGGGCTGCTGTGGCTTTGCGTGGAAAGGTGAAATTGTATGCTAAGGATTATATTGGAGCTCAAGCTGATTTTGAAGAAATAGTGATTGATCCTCAAGGACGTGGGTATGGATATGGTTTGATAGACAATTATCCGGATTTGTTTACCTTGAAAGGTGATCAATCTGAAGAAATGATATTTTCAATTCAGTGCGTGAATGGTACGAACAATGATTATGGATTGCCTTATTGTTTACGTTTGGGAACTCGTTCTGCTTTTGAAGGAGGATGGAATAACTGTATGCCCACTGATATTTTAGCAGATATGTATGAATATAAAGATGGTCGTCCTTTTAGTTGGGATGAGATTTATCCGGGATTTTCAACAGATCGAGCTATGCAAAAACGTATATTTGAAGCTACACTAAGTGACGATCATAAGACTGTTGAAACTTATCCGGCAGATAAAGATAAGATACGTTCTATTTATGAAAGCCGCGATCCTCGTTTGGAACAAAATTTGATTACTCCATATAGTCATATTTTAGGAGCTAATGGGCGTACTCCGAAAGATATGGAATATGTATTGGCCGAAGGGGTAAATGAGGCAAATGGTTTCTTAAGAGCAAATCAACCTACGTATTTTAATTATTATTGGCGTAAGTTTGTTCCTGAAGGAGATATGGATGGTAAATTGGAAAATCGTGAGAATTCACCCGTAGATTTTCCTTTGATACGTTATGCGGATGTTTTGCTAATGTTAGCAGAATGTTATAATGAAAATGGAGAACAAGGGAAGGCTGTTGAGTTAATTAATCAGGTTAGACAGCGTAAATCTACTAATATGCCAAAACTAAATAGCGGTCCTGATTGGTTGAAGGCAGAAACAAAGGATGAAGTTTTTGAACGCATAGTTCATGAAAGAGCAGTTGAGCTGGCTTGTGAGGGACATCGGTTTAGCGATTTGAAAAGATGGGGATTGGCAAAAGAAAAATTAAATTATGAATATGATGATATACTAGGTAAATTTATCTTTAAAAGAGTGTTTATTGATCGTGATTATTATTTCCCTATTCCAGCTGAAGAATATGATAATAACCCGAATCTGGGAGAACAAAATCCTGGATGGTAATATAGACAGAGTATTATTTGATAAATTGACACTAAAACCATGAAAAAGAAGAAAACGATACTGACTATTGCTTTAAGTTTCTGCGCCCTGGGATTTTCCCAGGCGCAGGATGTAGAAAAAACATTTATTCGGGAAAATATGGAGTTTGCAGCCCGACAATATGAATTGATGCTGAAGACTCCGGCTCAAGGAAAAGAAGGGAAAGGAGTGATGCCGCATAGTCTGCGTAAAGATGGTACGGTTTCCAAGGGAAGCATTTATTTGTGGACGGCCGGTTTCTTCCCCGGTTCTCTGTGGTATATTTCTGAATACCTTGATAATAAGCCTCTGCAGGATTCTGCTTTGGTTTATACAAAAAAAATGGAACCTATGAAGACTTTTACAGATAATCATGACATAGGTTTTATGATGTATTGCAGCTATGGAAATGCCAACCGGTTTGAGCCAAAGCCCGAATATAAAGACATTCTGGTGGAATCAGCACGTTCGCTTTGTACGCGTTTCCGTCCGAAGGCAGGAGTGATTCAGTCTTGGAATGGGTTTCGTTCCTGGCATGGTGACAAGGTATATGATTTCCCCGTCATTATTGACAATATGATGAACCTGGAATTGCTGTTTTATGCTTCTAAGGTGACAGGTGATGATTCTTTCCGAAAGGTAGCTATTTCTCATGCAGAAAATACGATGAAAAATCAGGTACGTGATGATTATAGCTGTTTCCATATTGTATATTATGACAAAGAAACAGGAAAACCGATTAAGGGAGAAACTTCTCAGGGATATTCTGACAACTCAGCCTGGTCAAGAGGACAGGCATGGGGTATCTACGGGTTTACGATGTGCTATCGTGAAACAAAGGACCCACGTTTCTTGAAGACGGCTGAGAAGATGGCTGATTTTTACTTGGATCATCCGAATCTTCCTTCCGATAAAGTGGCATGGTGGGATTTCAATGCACACCAGCCGGGATACACTCCGGGTGTGCGTTCAAATGCCAATAATGTAGTAACTAACTACCGTGATGCTTCTGCTGCAGCATGTACGGCTTCTGCCTTGTTGGAACTGAGCACCTATGTGAAAGGCAGTCAGAGTGCCAAATACCTGGAAGGCGCTAAAACTATTTTGCATTCATTGGGAAGCAAAAAATATCGTGCAGAATTAGGAAAGAATGGTAATTTTATTCTGATGCATAGCACGGGGGCAATTCCGCAGAATTCTGAGATAGATGTACCTTTGACGTATGCGGATTATTATTTCTTAGAAGCTCTTTATCGATATGATTTATTGTTGAATGGGCAATCTTTATTTTAGCTGAAAATTCATACTCGGTTTGCCAGATTTGGCGAACTGAGTATGTTTTTGTTAAATTTGTAGGAAAAAGTAATATTTAAAAGAATATGCGGAAATTTTATTTTTTAGTTGGGTTATTATTAGTGGCCTTTTTGTGTACAGTTTCTGATGTACAGGCACGTAACAAAAAGAAAGAAGTCGTGACTGAGCAGACAACCGGTGCTCAGGATCGTGCTCAGTGGGTGAAATGGCTTTGGAAAATTTCTTATCCTGTAATTCATAATCTGGCAGAAGGTACACTTCACAAGAATATGCCGGTTGAGACAGCTAGTGGCGAAACGAAGGGGTATGATGAAATGACTCATTTGGAAGCGGTAGGCCGTACGCTGGCCGGAGTGGCTCCTTGGCTGGCTTTGCCCGATGATGACACAGAAGAGGGTAAGTTGCGCAAGCAGATGCGGGAAGAGGTGCTGAAAGGTTTGAAGAATGCGGTAGATCCCAGTTCTCCCGATAAGCTGAATTTTACCAAACATGCACAGCCTATTGTGGATGCGGCTTATCTGGTTCATGCTTTCCTGCGTGCTCCCGAAGCACTGTGGAAACCGTTGGATAAGGTTACCAAGCAGCGTTATATTGATTCCTTCAAAGCCCTGCGCGACAGAACGGGAGCATATAATAACTGGCTGTTGTTTACGGGATTGACAGAATCCTTCTTGCTCCAGCAGGGAGAAAAAGCTGACCAGTTTCGTCTTCGTGTCTCAAAAAATAAAATCCAGGAATGGTATGTCGGTGACGGATGGTATAGCGATGGCAGTAAGTTCAGTATGGATTACTATAACTCGTATGTGTTGAATCCTATGATGGTGGCTATGCTGGAAACATTGGTTCCTTTCCGCTGGGCTAGCCAGAAAGAATACGAACAAGCTTTGCGTCGTATGGTTCGCCATGCAGAGTTTTGTGAACGTATCATAGGCCCTGATGGGACTTATCCGGCTTTTGGACGTTCTGTAACTTATCGTACAGCTGCCTTCCAGTCATTGGCCGATGCGGCTCTTCGGGAAAAATTGCCTGAATTTATTAAGCCGGCTCAGGTGCGTTGCGCGTTGACTGCCGTACATCGTAATATGTATGAGGGCAATCAGAATTTTGATAAAGAGGGATGGCTGGTTTTAGGATTTAACGGTCATCAGCCGGAAGCTGCGGATGGATATACTTCTACTGGAAGTTTATACATGGCAACTTTGAGCTTTCTGCCTTTAGGACTTCCAGCTGATAATCCATTTTGGACAGATGAACCGGCAGACTGGACAACAAAGAAGGCTTGGAAAGGGGAGAAGATTCGTAAGGATTACAAGGTGGAATATTGATAATTTTGTGAGGCTATGAAAAGATTTTTGTTTCTATGTATGTGGGGATTGGGTATGAATGTATCTGGTCAGTCTTCTTTTCAGATAGACCACGGTCCTTATTTGCAAGAAATGAGACAAGATGGAGTTACGGTTGTATTCCATACTTCAAAGTCTTCTTTTTCCAGGTTGGAAGTGCGGGAGCGGGGTAGCTCTGCTTCACAGAGCTATTATGAGACTGCTCATGGATTGAGAAATGCGGATGCACAGTTCTTTAAGATTCGTACTGAAAATTTAAAGGCTGGAACAGAGTATGAATATCGTATTTGTACAAAAGAAGTCAAGTCTTTTCAGCCTTATAAAGTGGTGTTTGGAGATAGTTTAAGTTCAAAATGGTATTCGTTTAAAACCATTGATCCTCGTCAGAAAGGAGCGAGCATCTTCATTACCAGCGATATTCATAACCGTCCAGAGCTATTAGAGAAGCTATTGCGTTATTGTGATTATCAGACTTGTACTTCTTTCTTCTATGCAGGAGATATGATGAATTATATGGAAAAGTCAAGTAATGAAAATCCTTTTTCGGCATTTATTGATACCAGCGTAAAGCTTTTTGCATCATCTGTTCCTTTTGAAGTGGTTCGTGGCAATCATGAAACCCGTGGTAATCTGGCACGCACATTTCCTTCTTATTTTCCAAAAAGTGACGGAAAAGTGTATGGAAGTTATTTATTGGGAGATGTGATGGTTGTAATGCTCGATTGTGGAGAAGATAAAGCTGACTCTCATCCAGTGTATGCTGGTTTTACTGATTATTCTGCTTATCGGGTGGAACAAAGGAAGTGGCTGGAAGCGTTGGTGAAGAGTAAGGAATATAAAAAGGCCCGGTATCATATTGTGATTTGTCATTTCCCTTTGGCGATTCCGGAAGAAGAAGCAAAGAAAAATGTTTTTTGGGGCTGGAAGGAGGTTCGTGATACTTTTTTGCCTTTGCTGAACAAGGCGGATGTGGATTTACTGGTTTCCGGACATACTCATCGTTTTTTCTATCACGCACCTAATACGGTAGAAAATAGTTTTCCTATGCTTGAACAGGGATATGATTCTGCCGTGCGATTAGATCTGTCTGATGGTAAAATAAGTATGAAGGTGGTAAATAAAGACGGAAAGGAAATTTATGATAAGGCTTTGAAAATCAAATAAATTTGCTTTCTGTTCTTAGTCGGATTTATCTTTCCCAAAGAGTGAGAAAATATTCTGTATGAATAAAATGAGAATTTAATAGGTATTTTAATTTTATCTGTCTGAAAAAACGTACTTGCGTTTGTGTGAGAATGCAAGTGCGTTTCAATCAAAACGCCTAAGAGTTTTACTTCAAACGCTTAGGCGTTTTATTGTAAACGTTTAAGCGTTTGAGGTGTACTGAAAATAGTTGTCAGTTTGAAGATTGATTTCTGTGAAGTGTACTGAAAATAGTTGTCAGTTTAAAGATTAATTCCTGACTAAGTTGAC
>OKWR01001727.1_pt1 | contig 13577 bp, 15 predicted proteins | sample 1607101 | NCBI WGS metagenome assembly OKWR01 (sample SAMN04414076, study PRJEB24778) | human gut metagenome | material: faecal | host: Homo sapiens
ATAATATATATATAATACTAAATATTTAGTATACAAAATACTTCGTATCCGGAATATTTAGAATACAAAAATAATCGTATACTAACAACCGTGTTCTAATATTACGGGATGACTGAGGTTTTAAAAGACAAACACAACTTGGTATATACGAACGACTGTGTATTCGAAAAACAACCGGATACAATTGCAGTCTTGTATGCTTGGATGTTGGCACACCTTTGTTAACCAATATTCGTTTAACCCATATTTATTTTTGATATGACATAAATGGAGATGTGTAAACGGCATATCGTAAACGGACTCGCAACCGGATATGATATGCTGCCAGCAGCTCCGTAATACTTTAAACCAGATCTTTCACGAAGAAAACTCGAGTGACCTGTATCCGCAATTTTGTGGCACTACAGGATTATACTTCGTGCTTGGTCTGGTTATTTTTGTGCCCAGAATACAGGATACGAATCTTGGTTTTCCATTGTTTTTTAGGCAAGCATATTTAGAAATGAATCGGAGAATGCGGATGATGTGTGTGTGAAAAAGATTAAAAGAAATTATCGCATTCCTGACGAGGTTTCCGAAAAGTGAGCCTTATGATAATCAGAAAACGAAAACGGAGGAAAATTATGAACGTTAATAATATTTACGATTCCATTAAAGACCTGCTTGAGGTTAATGCTATATCAGAAAAATACAATAGAGATGTACTGGCGGGAACAAAATATAGGGTACTTGGAGATATCGCAATTGTATATTTTATAAATGCAGATAATAGAGATCTTGGTGAAGTTATGAAGGCAATTCCAGTTTTGAATGCTATAAGTATCAAACAGATCGAAAACGATGCACTTCTGAACTCCATGACAAGAAATCCAGCAGTTATCAAATCTATGGATTCCGAAATCGAGTCGATTATTGGAATTTCGATTCCGAAAGATGAAGCAACAAGTGAGATGTATATAGCTTCAGTTCCAAGTAAAAAGTTTGGCGCATGTGTACTCGCATATCCAGGATTCTTTGAACAGGCTGCAGCAACCATTGGTGGAAGTTATTATGTGATACCGTCGTCTATCCATGAGCTTATCCTTCTCGCTGATGATGGTACGTTGACTGTAGAAGAGTTACAAAACACAGTGAGAGAAATCAACGAGACTGAAGTATCGGAATCTGATTTTCTTTCAAATGAAGTTTACCATTATGATGTTAACACAAAGAAGTTCGAAAACGCTTCTGCGTACTATAACCGGATAAACAGACTGAGTTAACGACGAATTTGTAAACAAAAAGAAAAAGACCTTGATTTGCGAAATCAAAGGTCTTTTTTTTGTCTTCGTTTTGTTTGTTTTCTTACAGCTCGCAATCTGTAAGAATTATCTCTTGGAATACTATTCTTTGAGATTTCATGATCAGGCTTCCCTTCTCATGCCCATTTATACCATCTGTGAAATGGGACACTATCTTTGCGGCTTTTTCATTTGGCTGATCCGCTGCCGTATATGGGATCTTATTCGTCCCTATTTCTGTTGCCAGCATTTGTACCAATATCGTATTCGCATACCACATATTGGTATCTCCATTTAGGATATAACAAGGATTCTTACTTTTGTCAACACTTATTTGCAAAATATTTCAAAAATATGCATTATGTTGACGGATTTTTGTAACCACTCTTTGTTTTCTGGAGATCGTGCTTTTTTATCGTTTTCGGAGCTCTGTAAATTCAATCGTCTTATCTGCCTTGATACTTCCGCATTGAATGAAAAATATAGACAAGTAGCTTCTGTGTTCGCAATTGCGTTTGCGCAGAGGTTGAAAGATGGATACAGACAGCTTGGAAAAGAAATCAATATCTTTGTGGATTCTGACATTCGTATCCTGAATAAACAGATGCCATTTCTTATAGACCAATTACTGAAAACAGAAGAGAGTGGGAAATAACCGTGTTAGTATTAGAATCGTTTTATGACATTATGTCAAAAAATCAGGGGCATCAAAATCTACGGATACAAACGATGATCCAGTTCCGACTTTTGAAATTGGAGAACTATTATCCGAATTGAAAGAAGTTGCACTGAGTGTACAGATGTATACTCGATATTAGAGTCTGCAAAATAGCAGGCTCTTTTCTTATGTACAAAAGTATTTGTAAACAACGAATAAACTACTAGTAGTTAAACTACTAGTGAATAAACAACTAGTAAAACATTCACTACGTAATAATATACTATAGTAGTTTGCTATTACGGTGCACTAAGGGGAATCCTGGGTGTCGTATTCGGGCTTAGAATCCGGCTAATTGGGGCTTTGCTTGGAACTGAAAATAAGGGATTCAGAACACAGAATACAAACTACTATTACAACAACAGCTATGAAAACAAAACATATAGTAAGTAATGTTGTAAACATCAGTGACCCAGACATAGGTTTCCTATGTCGTGCTGCCTCTCTCTCTCCGTGGTCCTTGTCTTTGTTCTCTTCTTTTTGTTTTTCACCGTTTTTGACCACTGCTGTTTTTGCAGCGGTTCGTTTTTGAAACCTGTTTGTTTTGGTCACCTTATTTGCAACCACAGTATCTTTCTTCTCCTCTTATCTGTTTCCTCGTTTATTAGCCTTCTATTTCTTTCGCATACCAATAACCCGATACCTTAACATTATCTGCCATCATTTCGTGTCCGCTATTTTGTATCCGCTCATTATCCTCTCAATCGCATACCGGCTTTGTGATACGCTTATCAGGACACAGATCCTATCGTTATATCATCTTGCTGGTACGCTGATATTCTGGAAATAATATATTAGGTATCGGCTTGCTGGTATGCTGATATAACGAGATCAAAATCTTTACATACCGGCTTGCTGGTATTCCGTTTTCGGATTCGGTGTTTCGTACCCACATATTTCATATCATCTAGTTGGTACTTCTTCTGGGTACTGGACTTGGAATCCGTATCATTCTGTATATCATCTAGCAGGTACTTGTTTTCGGTATCATTACCTGGATCCATATGTTTTAAATATCATCTAGCCGATATTTCGGATCGGCACTCAGATACCGCCCATATATCATCTAGCTGATACCAGTTTGTTTTCGTGTCCGTTTGTATCGATATCATCTAGCTGGTAACTAAATAATCCGAACTCTATATACCGCATACCAATAACCTGATACCAGAATGATCGATATCTGAAACAACCGGACACACATTCATATCATCTAACTGATATCTGACACCTATTCTATGTATGCTGTTTTATATATCACAGTCTGATTCTATATATCTGCATACGAATATCCGGTGCCAAAACATTCCGGATCCGCATAATACCATCTAGTTGGTATCTCATTTCTGGATCCGATGTTCCAGTTACCAAACTTAGTATTCAAATATATCCGTATATCATCTAACTGATAACCAACAACCTCGTGCACATTTGATGTTACTTCAGACGCTCCGCATCCATTGTTCTTGATACCTCTATTCTGTATGCACATATTCTGCATCTGTCAGTCTGTTCCTTGATCATCTGCATACTGTTGCCGGTATCGAAACAAACGGATGCCACTGTGAACCCGTATACGCCACGTATAGCCATTTTAACCAGATTACAGGAGAATCTGTAACTGGAATGTTTTGTGTCCGAATATGCGCCTTCTAACACCTGCAAACGACAAGAACGGACACGAAATAACAGGTTACCAAAAGAATGCCTTTGTGAGCTCGTATACGCCCCGTAGAGCCCATTTAACTAGCAGCCAGACAATTGGGTAACAAATGCCTTTAGATCCCAGATAAGCCGTATACAGAACATGTGAGACATATAAGGAGCGGATCCGGAATAAGGGCTGCAGGATCATGGGGCTCAAAAATACCGGCACATAATTGATATACCACCTAGATGATATAGCATGTATTCGGCTCCTAAATATCGTATCCAGAAGAATAAGGAACCAATCAGGATTATATAGCGGATACAAAAGACCGGAGCCAAAAACGATGTGTGATCGTACGTGTGGAAACAGATATTGGCATACGAAAAGTGTGTGTGATCATGATCGGGATCAGAATGCGTTGGATGCGGATGAGCGGAACCGGATGAGTAGTTTTCGTTATATCTGATATCAAGAATTAAAGATCACAATCGCATACCACCTAGATGATATTGATGTGACAGAAAACGAGATGACTGGTTCCGAAAGGAAGTTAGCACCCGACATATCGTCTCATTGATTTATGTATCCAATGCAGCATACCAGCTAGATGATATCACAGAAAAATGAGGATATAAAAAAGAACGGAGACTAAACACAGGGTGCGGAAAAGCGTCCGCATACCATTGACCGGATCCGAAAGAGAGTTGTTTGCTAAGCAGATAGAAAGCAGATAAAGATGAGGATCTAAAGGACGGTATGCAAAACGAAGCGCAACTAAGATGAGAGAGTTGGTAAAAAATGGAGAACGAGATATGGGTTGTAAAAACGAGAAACAAACACCGGTTGCAAAAGAAAGGAACAAAAATAAAAGCACATAAAACAGAGGGAAATAAAAGCAGATGGAAAACAAAGACCAGAAAGCAGCAGTAAGTTTCCGTAATAACAGTGTGTTATTACTGGGTTCCTGATGTTTTCAACATTACTTACTATATGTTTTAGTGATGTAGTAGTCATTGTACTACTAGTTGTTCTGTTACTTTGTACCCATGCCGCACATATTTAGTAGCAGATGGAGATGGGTTTGATTTTGGTGCCGAAGTAGTTAACCCCATCACTCGCAATCCATCAGTCTGGCACCGGAAAAGAGGAAACAAATATGAATGCAACAGGAAGCGGATTTTCATACATCCATGTCGAACCAATGACATCCAAAAATATTGTAACCGGACTGACAAAACACTACACCAGGAATTTTAAAGGTGGGTTTGCTTTTTTGGACCCGAAAACAAATGAGCCCGTAGATGTGGAAGTTAAAGCAACAATGGCAATGGATAAGGGTCCGAAACATATTGATTACACAAGAAGTAAAGATAACGAGATCTTAGTCGGACACGAAGGAATGGACGTCATGAAAACAGCTATGGAAAAAGTAACTGGAGAACAGATCAGTGACGCCGAGTGGAGCCGTGTCCGAAAATATGACCGAAAGAAAGAAAGCGACAGTTACGAGACAACAACAAAACAGGATTTTGATTTTCGTTATGGAGACGGAGAGCGTGTGCGGAAGAATGCCGTCAACATTGTGGATATGTGTATGACATACCCAGGAGCCGTCAAAATGTATCACACGGACAAAGACGGAAATCGGATTGAGCATCCGGAAGTTAATTATAAGTATTTCCGGGAACATTGTGATCAGATCGGAATGGATCAGTATCGTGACCCGAACACAAATGAGATCGTCTCATTATACGGACTGCCAGCTGATCAGGAAGAATTTGAGAAATGGAAAACAAGAACACTTGAGTGGGTGAACGAACGAATGGGTTCCGATAATGTATTGCTCGCAACTTTACATATGGATGAATCAATGCCGCACATCCATGTACAGTGTACACCGATCGTGAAAGACGAAAGAGGAATCAAACGATTTTCGTATTTAGATTACTTTGCTTTCCAGGACTTTGCAAAATTGCAGTCAGACTTCGCTTCATCGTTTGCGGATATGGGCTACAAAAGAGGCACTTCCGGATCGATTGCAAAACATTTATCACCAAAGGAAGCCCAACAGATCGTAGCCAATGAGCGCAAACCACTTCCAGAAGACCAGGATGAACTCCGGATCTATACAAAGCAACTGCAGGAACAGATTGGCAGACAGAAAGTAGAGCTTATTGAAAAACGAAGGGCATCCGAAGAAATTGAGCACATGCAGGAACGAATTAACAAAATGCATACAAAAGGTGCCGAATGGGAACGAGAAAAGAAACGTATGCAGGATGAGATGAAAAAGATGATTGATGATCAAAAAAGATCTGTCATTTACAGCCAGCTGATGCAGACAATCCAGTTTGGAACACAGAAACTTGAGAAAACGGACAAAGACCTTGCAGATGCGTACGTCCGTCTTGTAAACAATGTCGTTGACATGGGTGACGAAGAAGTAAGAAGACTTGGACTTCAGTTCGCGGAATTAGAGAAAGCAAGAGTACAGGGACGAGTTACTGGCGAACGAATCTTTGGATATAACGGATTCATGATGGATCTTGATTTTGACGGACATGATGACCGTATTGAGGATGACGACCCGTTAACCATTGAAGACGAATCAAAACAGAGAAACGAGTAAAACGTTAACAAGCTCCGGGACCCAAAACGTTCCGGAGTGTATAGAAAGGGATTATGGTCAACTACCAATCACTAAAGTGACGGGCTTGTAAAAAGTCCTGGTTGACTAGCCTCAGTTCTTACATTGTATTTCCGTGTGAGAACTACGTTATCCATAAATAGGGAATTTAATCCCGGTGATAGTCACCTGCAGATGTCATACCTAGTCTGCAGCTCTGAGGTCAGTGATTAAACAGTTCCAAAGTATAAAATGAGCAGACTGAAAGATTTCTGTTCATTCTACAGTCGTGTAACACTGGTTTACAACACAAAGTTACACAAACAGATCAAACACTTACGAAGCCAAGATTATAGAACTGCTAATGTTCTATAATGCTAAGCTTCGGAGTGTGTTTGAGTAACAATTTAACAGAACAAAGAAAGGTGACGGCATAGCCAGGAGTGCTCATCCCACGACTGATATAATAGAACTAACATTCTATTATCATGAGTCGCGGGTCTCCGCACATGGCTTGTTAAAGGTATTAAGATGAATTCTTTGATGAAATTATCACACAGAATTATCACACAGCAAGAACGAGTTCAAGCTGTTACTGCATTAAAAACGATCGATATTGATAAGGTTATTTATTGTACCAACAAGATCGTAAACGAAATGTTGGGGCGTGATGAACTGCTTCTTGATTTACAGGATATGAGGTCGCACCATAACGCAACCTACAATCACTGCATCAATGTATCTTTGTATGCGACAGCTTGTGGAATCGGTCTTGGGATGCAGCAAAAGGAGTTGCATGATTTAGCGACCGCAGCAATGTTACACGATATTGGAAAAACGATGATTGACACTTCTATTCTCGATAAACCAGGGAAACTAACAGACGAAGAACGTGCGATCATAAATAAGCATCCGCAAATTGGATACGATATGTTGTATGGAAATCCTGGAATCAGTGCAGCAACGAGAGCCGGAGTGTTATTGCATCATGAAAACGAAGACGGAAGCGGATATCCAAAAGGTCTTTCCGGTAACGAAATACCATTGATTGCAAAGATTATTCATGTTGCTGACGTTTATGACGCTCTTTGTAGTAAACGAGCATATAAAGACGATTATCAGGCGTCGGAAAGTATTGAATTCTTAATGTCTCATTGCGGTACTATGTTTGATCTTCATGTCGTTGAAACATTTCTGAAATACCTTGTATTATATCCGGTTGGTTGCGACGTCGAGTTATCAGATGGGCGCATTGCAAGGGTAATCAAAAACCGGGCAGAATCTGTTCAGCGCCCAATTGTAATGACGAACCACGAAACAATCGATATGTTAAAAGTTTTGAATATCACAATCATACGAGAAATCGACTAGGAGTACAGAAATGGTACTCCTTTTCTTATGGTTGAGTCTCCTTATCACATATTTAGGATAACAAATAACAATATTTTAAAAAGGAGGATTAAAATGAATAATCAAAAAATTAATTCAATGAGTTATGAGAACCGTGTAAAACAGTTAACAAATGGTATTCTGTTGGCTTCTGGCTTATACGATAAGAATTTCAATCTGATTACAAATAAGATTACGAGAGCAAGCATCAATCAATACAAAAATCATATCAGTTATGTTATTTTTCCCCAAAAGTGTAAACGAGGTGTGTTAACTAATATGTTTTTATTTTGTTCTTCATTAATTGGTGTTGTTTTCCCAGACGGAACTGAATTCATCGAAGAATCTGCTTTTGAGTCTTGTTCGTCATTAACAGATATTATCATACCAGAAGGTGTTACTGTTATAAGTTACCAAGCATTTCGAAATTGCAATTCATTAAAACAGATTTCGCTTCCTAATAGTCTGAAATGCATCTATATGGATGCTTTTTCTTACTGTGATGATCTTACAACGATTGAAATTCCAGACAATGTGTCGTATTTAGGTTCAAATGTGTTTTCTGGTTGTGAGAACCTGACATCAATCAAATTGTCAAGAAATCTTAGATCAATTCCGGATTATTGTTTTGAAAGATGTCAATCGTTAAAATCAATTGAAATACCAGAATCCGTTAAATATGTCGGATTATACGCATTCAAAAAATGTAGCTCTTTAGAATCTGTACAGTTTCCTGCAAATTTACAAACGATTGATGCCGGTGCGTTTTACGATTGCGGAAGCTTGAAGGAGATAACAATTCCGAACAGTTGCACAGTAATCGAAGCACATGCATTTTGTAATTGTATATCCTTACAAAAAGTGACGCTGCCAGAAATTTCATTAAACATCAAAGCAGATGCATTCAAAAAATGCCCATGTTTGGGTCAATTAACGGTTTCTGATTCTGTAGCGAAAACAATTTAATAACAAAGAATAGAGATCAGCAATGGTCTCTTTTCTTATGTCTTTTGTATTCCTTTGTTATCTGTTCGCACATATTTAGTTCGATAAATAATAGGAACAAGGAGACAAAAAAATGAAACAATATAACATCTATGTCTTGGAAAACGATGAAGGACTTATAAAGATCGGAATTACAACAGACTTCGAACAGAGAAAACGATCTTTGTCCGGTTCCAATGGTGCGGGGCATAAGATCGTACGCGAATATGTATCAATCCCTACTGTCCTCTATAGTCTGGAACATATCATGCATGACCATTTTGCAGAATACAGAAAACCTGGCAGCGAATGGTTTGAGGGCATTACTTTTGAGTCCGCTGTAGAGTACCTGGTAAAACTGACATCCTCTGACGAATTTGTAAAGTGTAACGCAGTGAGGGTACAGCACAACAGGACAAGAAACGAAGAGACCACGAATGATGAGCTGTCGGAAGATCAAGAGGAAGATACAATAGTAAAGAAAACAAAAGAAGAGAGGAAGATTGCGTGATGAAGAGAGTTATGGTTTGCGATGACGCAGCATTTATGAGAATGATGATTAAGGATATCTTAGTCAAAAACGGATATGAAATTGCAGCAGAGGCAGAAAATGGATTGAAAGCAGTAGAACAATACCCAGAAGCGAAACCGGATTTGGTTTTGATGGATATTACAATGCCAGAGGTAGACGGAATCGAAGCGGTCAGACGTATTAAAGCTTTGGATCCAAATGCAAATGTCATTATGTGCTCTGCTATGGGACAGCAGGCAATGGTAATCGAAGCAATCCAGGCTGGAGCAAAAGATTTCATTGTAAAACCATTTCAGGCAGACCGAGTACTGGAAGCGGTACGAAAAGTAATCGGATGAGATAAGGATAAGGATGAGGATGAGATGAGATGAGAGACAGTCAGGCACTTTTTCTGTTCATTATTCTTATCCTTTTTCTCATATTCCTGACGAGGTTTGCAAAAAGTGAGCCTTGTAATATGTGTAAATGATAAACAGCAAACAAAAAGAAAGGAAACAAAATCTATGAAAGACACATTAATTGTAGTCGATATGCAGAACGACTTTATCGATGGTTCACTTGGAACAAAAGAAGCCGTTGCTATCGTACCAAATGTAGCGAAAAAGATTAAAGAGTACAGAGAAGCAGGAAAACAGGTGATCTTCACTAGAGACACCCATCTTGCAAACTACCTCGAAACACATGAAGGAAAGCTTTTACCAGTAATGCATTGCATCTTCGGTGGTTTTGGTTGGCAGATTTCTAATCAATTAGAAGTCGATGAAAAACAGGACATCATAATTGATAAAAGGACTTTTGGTTTCACTCCGTGGGATTCCTACCTAATGAATACTAAAAGTATAGAACTTTGTGGTCTTTGTTCAGATATCTGCGTGATTTCTAATGCACTTATTATGAGAGCTCTTTTTCCTGATAGTGATATCACTGTAGATGCAAGTTGTTGTGCCGGAGTTACCCCGGAAAAACATAAAGCTGCATTGGAAATTATGAAGTCCTGCCAGATTGAGGTAATCAATGAGTAACCGCATTGTAAATGCATTTAAGCATTTTGCAAAAGTATGTGTTCACAAGCATTGGGTATTCTATTATTGCTGTAAAGCAGGAATCCCTTTGCAAGGACTCACACATGATTTGTCAAAGTTTTCGCCGACAGAATTTTTCGAAAGTGTGAAATACTATCAAGGTACTTCGAGTCCGATAGACGCCTGTAAGAAAGAAAACGGGTGGTCGGCAGCTTGGATGCATCATAAAGGAAGAAACAAACACCACTACGAGTATTGGGAAGACAATTTCGATAACGGTGGTCAACCAATCGAAATGCCATTGAAGTATAAGAAAGAAATGCTTTGTGACTATCTGGGCGCGGGTAAGGCGTATTACGGAAAATCGTTTACGTTTGAAAAAGAATTGCAGTGGTGGAACGTAAAGAAAAGTAAACCAATTGCAATGCACCCGAATGATAAGGCATTCATCGATAAGTATATGAATATGCTTTGTAAATGTGAAAACAGCAAAACAGTATTCGAACAAATTAAGAAAGAAGGAAAATAATTATGGATCAGATTATTCACAGCTTATTGGAAACCGATATGTATAAGCTCAGTATGGGGCAGGCAATTTATCACCACTTCAGTGACTACAAAACAACCTGGAGCTTTAAGTGCAGAAACAAAGATGTACATTTTACTCCGAAAATGGTAGAAGAGATCCGCAGGCAGATTAAGCTGTATTGTGGTTTGCGTTTCACCGAAGACGAACTGGCATACATTGATAATATTAAATGGATGAAGGGCTCCTACGTAGATTTCTTGCGATTATGGCAGCCACGTTATGAGGACTTCGAGATTACGACAGACTCTGACTGCGGACTGGCAATCGAAACAAAGGGAACATGGTTAAATACATCCATGTATGAGATCCCGACACTCGCTATCGTAAACGAAGTGTATTTCAGAATGGCATATGATTATGATGAGTTATTCGAAAGCTTTAAACGAAGATTAGATGCGAAGTATGAAAAACTCAGAAATGGTCACTTATACATTGGTACTTTCTCTGAGTTCGGTCTTCGAAGACGGTTGTCAGCCGAAGCTCAGGAACTGGCTGTTGAGAAATTATCTCACTTAAATGACACAAAACATAGTTCATCAAAATTTATCGGTACGTCAAATGTATACCTGGCAAAGAAATACAACCTGACACCGGTTGGTACTATGGCTCATGAGTGGATTATGTGTTCCGGTCAGGGAAACCACAAACACAATCCATCTTACTCAAACTGGTATGCGCTTGATGCGTGGGTAAAAGAATATGGCGTTTTAAATGGTATTGCCCTTACGGATACAATTACAACAGACTGTTTTTTAAAGGATTTCCAGTTAACATACGCAACGTTGTTCAGTGGAGTTAGACATGACAGCGGCGATCCAATTGCTTGGGGCGAGAAAATGATTAAACATTACGAATCTCTGGGTATTGACCCGAAAACAAAGACATTACTTTTCAGCGATAGTCTTGACTTCGATAAAGCGGACCAGTTATTCCATCACTTTCACAACAGAGTAAACGTTGCTTTCGGGATCGGCACTTACATCAGCAATGACACAGACGTACCAGCATTGAACATCGTCATGAAAACGACAAAATGTAACGGAATGGATGTTGCAAAATTGTCAGACGTCGAAGGCAAGGGCATGTGTAAGAATCCGGAATATGTGGATTACCTTAGAAGATGTATCGATTGGAGAATGAATTATGAATAAGATTTTGCTTATTCCGGGTAGTTTCAACCCGATTACAAATGCACATGTGGATATGGCATTGGCTGCGAAAAAGGCAGTCAATGCTGATATCGTATACTTTATCCCGGCGCACGATACATATGTCGCAAAGAAGAAAACATTAATTCCGGGATATTGTAGAGTATCGCTCATCAATTCGATGCCAAATTGTGAGAAAGATAATATATTGGCTCTGGATATTGAAACAACTAGTTTCTTTCCACAGAGAACATACAATACGATCACACAATTAAGAGACGAGGCAGAGAAAGATTATAAGTTCAATGAATACTATATCTGTCTTGGTATGGATAACATAAAAGACTTGCCTGCTTGGTATAATTGGAAACCGTTTGTAGAGGAATACCAGTTTGTAGCCTGTGTAAGGGAAGGACAAAAATTAGAAACAGCTTTAAAGGAATCCGGATTGATGGAATACAAAGATCATTTTACAGAGATTCGGATTCCGGAAAACCATACATCATCAAGTTTGGTTCGAAATCTGTGTGAAAAAGGCGAGTTTGACAAAGTAAAACAATTGGTACCGGAGAATGTATACGAATATTTAATCCGATTCTATGATGTGATGAACCGGATTTAAAGAAAGAGAGGAAACATATATGTTTGATGCAAAGAAAGTGAAAAACGAAATTGTAGAATGGATGACAGCATGGTTTGAAAAGAATGGCAACGGTTGTAATGCCGTTGTGGGTGTGTCTGGCGGTAAAGATTCCAGTGTCGTGGCGGCACTGTGTGTTGCCGCTTTGGGTAAGGACCGGGTAATTGGTGTTCTGATGCCAAATGGAGAGCAGAGTGACATTAAGTATTCTCATATGCTTTGTGATCACTTAGGAATCAAAAACTATACAGTAAATGTTGGACCTGCAATCAATGGAGTATTAGACAGTATCCATGAAAATGCAGCCGATATTGAGGTTACAGAACAAACTACAACAAATCTTCCGGCGCGTATTCGTATGGCAACTTTATATGCTGTTTCTCAGTCGGTAAATGGACGGGTTGCGAATACATGTAATCTTTCAGAAACACTTCTTTCTTGGGAAACAAGATGGGGAGATGCAGTTGGTGATTTTGCACCATTAGCAGATTTAACAGTAGACGAAGTAAAAGCTATTGGATATGAACTTGGGTTACCAAAAGAATTAATTGAAAAGATTCCATCTGACGGGTTATGTGGAAGCACCGATGAGGATGCTTTAGGTTTTAAATACGCTGTTATGGATAGATATATCAGAACAGGCGAAATTGAGGATAAGCAAATCAAACACGTAATTGATAAACGTGTAGAAAAATACAGATTCAAGCGTATGCCAATTCCGTTTTACCAGACAGGATTAAAAAGATACGTAGATTAACACAAATTAGGCTGACGAGTTTTCGGATTCGTGAGCCTTTTTGTTTACAAAAGAAAAAGAAATAGGAGGATTTTTACATGGATTTAAAAACAAAAGCGAAAGACAAAAAGATATCGATAACTATGACAAGCTTGCAGGTGGAACCAATGTCAAGAAAAGAACGAAGGTGTACGGATAAGGAGAGATTAGGTTCAAATCCATTAACTTGTTTAATGGATCATGCATCTGTAAAGATGCGGAA